>Ga0326728_10018966_pt1 | contig 13441 bp, 13 predicted proteins | sample MB3enrmetagenome_FD_207602 | JGI IMG/M metagenome (GOLD analysis project Ga0326728, IMG submission 207602) | Lab enriched peat soil microbial communities from McLean, Ithaca, NY, United States - MB31MN | ecosystem: Environmental > Terrestrial > Soil > Wetlands > Peat | place: USA: New York... | reverse complement strand
ATACGTCCCCGATGCCGGCGAAATCACCGGCGGCGCCAGGTTCACCGTCAGCACCACGGTAGCCGTCGCTGTTGTATAGTCTGTCGTGTCGGTGGGCGTGAAGTTGGCGGTGAGCGTTTGCTGGCCGGCCGTCAGGACGGTGCCCGACGAAGGCGAGTAGGAGAACGATCCGGCGACGCTGGCCGTTGCGTCGAGTTGCTTCGCGCTCAGCGCCGTGCCGTAGGTGATTGCAGCCGGGGCGGCCCAGGTGATGGTGGGAGTGGCCTTCGGTAAAGTCACCGTCACCGAGTTCGATCCCGTCGCGCTGTTGTAGGTTGTGGAACTCGTTGAATCAGGTGTGTAGCTTGCGGTCAGCGTATCGGTACCAACAGGCAGCGAACCGGCTGGAACCTCGATGTTGGTGCTCCCGCCGCTGAGAATTGCGACTGCAGAGGTATAACTGCCGCTAGCTTGCACAGCCCATGGACTGCGCAGTGAGTTAAACCAGGCCAGCGTCGGCGATTGGTTGGTCGTGGTATTCCAGGGCTGGTTGTTGGTCGGATTGAGGACGCCTGAAGTAAGATGGCAGCCGCCAGTCGGGGGGCAGTCGGTTAAGATGTTGCTCACGGCATTTTTGTTCCCCGCCGCGGTAACTCCATTGATGAATGCTGTCTGCCATGCTGGGGACATGATCACGGAATCGTTCTCTTCCGCCCATGCCTGGATGGGCACATGGGTAAAGGACTGGAGATTCAGGCCGGGATCGCCCGCGGCAAGCCCCGAGATATTCCCGGTGTAGGGGCGAACGGCGATATCGTTCTGATTGTAAGCGGTTGCTGGATTCCAGGCGCCCTTTTGCGTAAACTCCCACGCGTTGTAATAACTGAGCGGCAGGCCCGTCAGCGTGGAGCTGACCTTTGTCCAATACAACGGGCTCGACTCCGGAGTCTGGTCGGTGTTACTTCCCTCAAGGGAAAGATACCAGTCACCCCACCCATACTGGATATTGGGAAGACTGCTTCCAAAAGTTCCGCCCCCCGGCGCGGGCTGTCCCACCTGATTCCACGCACCGGTCAAACTGATTACCCCGCTATAAAGGGCAATGCCCGACGCGCCCGGATTCCTCATTTCATCGGTGAGGGCATCTGCGGCGCCGGCGCTCAATCCCATGCGGAAGTACTGGTTGCCGTTGGGAAGGTATTGCCTTACGAGACCGATGACCGCATTTCTATACTGTCCTCCGCTGGGTCCTCCCCAGCTTGCCGAAGTGGGAGAATCCCAGTAGGTTGCCCCGCCCCAGGCGGAGTAGCCGTAACCGTTATCGCCGGTTACGGCCACGAGAATGTACCCGGCATTGAAAAGATTGGCATACACGCCAAAGCGTCCGTAGTGAATGTCCGCTTCGGCTCCGTTGGGATGATAAGTCTGGACGATTGGATTCCCGGCTGAGTCGCCATACATGGTTGGAATCCATACTTCATTAGTCTGGTAGCTCGGAATGATAGTCCCGGCGTCGAGAACGACGGGCTGAAAGAGTCCGGGAACAGGCATTGCGCCATCAGTAGGGCCGTCCAGGCGTCCCTGGCTGACATAGACGCCGGTTACCATCGTATTCGCGGAGGCATTGCTGATGAATATCTCTGTGGTGTTGGACAACATGGAAGCGTTGAGCACCGCCGAGAATCCCAGCGCTGTCGGTTCGTAGCTTGACGGGACAGGGGTATTGTTTGGAGCCTGAAGATCGGTAGGATTGTCGGGTATCCAACCCGCCCACACCTGTTCATTGCCCTGCGCGTCGACTCCGCCCGGCCCGGTCCCAAGCCAATCCATGAACACCGACCCGCAGGTTCCGGAAGGTATGCCCGCGGAGCCGTAACTTGTGAGTTCCGGCGTTCCCCACATCTGTAACTGCATGGAGTTCATCCCCACGCTGAAATAAAGTCCATTGGCGGGATTCGCCCCATTGCTGAAATAGATATCCAACTGATTGTTGTCTGGCGATGTGGTCGAGCTGCCGATGCAGATATGGACGTTGATGCGCGCGGGCCGGGTTGCATCCAGGGGATTCGGAAACGGAATAGATGCGGTGCCGGCCTGACCGGGCGTTGCAGCTACTACGCCCGTGGCAGTTCCCTGGACAGCGCCCGAGGAATCGAGATAAGTTACAGTCGCGCTATTCAAGCCGGAATTGGCGGTCAGATCGGCGGTCGTGAGTGTGGAGTCGTAGATTCCGTTCAAGGACGGCATGGTGTACGGCAAACTCGGAGGCAGGCTGTAGCTGCCGCTGGTAAGTACGACCGCGCCCGTAGGAACAGCGCTCCCGGCAGAGCCGCTGACATCGACCGTCACAGAAAGCGCCTGAGCCGTGGTGATGCTCGGCAAGGATGGCGTAACCGTAACCGCCGGAGTTTGCCTTGGGGAACTTCCTCCGCCTTGCGCGAATCCTCGAATGGAAGCCAGGGCAACGAAGGCCATTGCGGTAAGAGCAATGCTATTACTTGCTTTAGAAATCATTGGTGCCTTTCGTGCCTGTCCAATCATAAACTGTGCGGGCTGCCGGCTCAAAATGCAAGCACTCTGCCAAGCAGGCTTGCCGCGGCGGCCAGAAGCCCATTCAGCGTTTCCTCCACCGTCGATTACACTACCTCGTGCAGGTGCTCGCGGATGCGCCCTTCGTCGATCTTTAACACCGGCCCCAAACGGCGCTCTTGCCTCGGCGGCCGCCGGCTTGTTCCCACATTGCCTGCGGTCATCCCATCGATCCGGCCCAACCCGAATGAGACAACGCGGCGCGCCCCATTTTCACCGCGGCGGCTTTCCGCGGCCAGGGCGGGCTTCGTTGTTCGATTCCAAAAAGACTAGATCGATAGCAGCCCAGGATCTCCTGTTTTGAAGAGCGCACGAATTCTACCACAGAACATCCTGGCAGGTCTGTGACCAGAACGCGTTAGGCAACCGATCCAGAAGATGCGTGAAGGCGAGCTGCGGTTCCGGGCCTGCGCTTTCCATTCCATGCAGGTTTCAATGCGGCAGAGTCCAGGGATTGCAACATCTTGATTTCTTTGTGCGTTCGCCGGGCGGGCAATAATGACGCGCACCGCCCGCTGCACCGGCTGCTTACCGCGACAAGGAGAGATAAGGGTCTGGTGGGCCTGCAGGGATTCGAACCCCGAACCAAGGGATTATGAGTCCCCTGCTCTAACCGTTGAGCTACAGGCCCTTCGATGACTTGAAGACGCCGCCCACATCCGTCTAGTGGACACCGCGGCGGGCGGCAGCCGTTTCGGCTCCATTTTCCCCAAGCCCTGCAAGCATTGTATGGCGTGGGGAGTGGAGCGCAAAACCGGCGGGGGAGAATCGCCCGGCGGTTTTCGGCGATCCTCGGGGGCGCGGGCACGATTTTCGCCCAATTGCGGTGCAGCGTTTCACCCCATCTCCGGCTCATTCTGCGCTGGAATCGTCAATCCTGTTCCGCGCTGGAAAGGCGTGCGCCTTTACACACCCCGACCCACCCGTTAGACTTGAAACTTCGGGGTCATGCGCATTCTTGGCGTGGCGGTTGTCTTCCCCTGCCGTGAGCCGGTATCGTATGCTGACGGAGCGGGATTGAGTTTCAGCCCCGGAGAGGTTTTCAAGTTCTGAACAAATACGAGGAGAAACACGCATGGCCGTAGAGGAGAAAGTCAAGCAGATCATCGTCGAGCAACTGCAGGTGGACGAAGCCGAAGTGACCCCTGGCGCCAGCTTCCAGGAGGATCTGGGCGCCGATTCGCTAGACGTGGTCGAGCTGGTGATGCAATTCGAAGAGGCCTTCGATCTGGAGATCCCCGACGAAGACGCCGAGAAGATCAAGACCGTCAAGGACGCGATCGACTACATCGAGAAGAACGCGAAAGGCGGCAAGTAGCCCTTGTCCAATCCGTCCCGCAGAGTCGTCATCACCGGACTCGGGCTGGTGTGCGGCGTGGGCAACACCGCTCCCGAAGTCTGGCGGCAGCTCTTGGCCGGCGCCAGCGGCATGGGGCCCATCCGGGGCTTCGATACCACTGGCTTTTCGGTCACGTTCGCGGCCGAGGTCAAGAACTTCGACCCCCTCAACTTCGTGGACAAAAAAGAAGCGCGCAAGATGGGGCGCTTCATCCACTTTGCCTTTGCCGCCGCCCAGGAGGCCATCGCCCAGGCCGGCCTCCGGATTACCCCGGAGATTGCCGACCGGGTGGGCGTCTTCATCGGCTCCGGCATCGGCGGTTTCGAGATCATCGAGCGCGAGCACACCAACCTGCTGCAGGGCGGCCCGCGCAAGATCTCGCCCTTCTTCATTCCCGCCGCCATCGTCAACATGGCCGCCGGGCAGTTGAGCATCCGCTACGGCGCCAGGGGTCCCATCTCAGCCACGGCCACAGCCTGCGCCACCAGCGCCAACTCCATCGGCGACTCGGTGCGCATGATCCTGCACGGCGACGCGGACGTGATGATCGCGGGCGGCGCCGAGGCCGCGGTCACGCCCATGTCGGTGGGCGGATTTGCCGCCATGCGCGCGCTCTCCACGCGCAACGACGAACCCACCCGCGCCAGCCGCCCCTTCGACAGGGACCGCGACGGCTTCGTCATCGGCGAGGGCGCCGGCATCCTTGTCCTTGAGGAGCTGGAGTTCGCCAGAGCCCGCGGCGCAAGGATTCTGGCCGAGGTTATCGGCTACGGCATGAGCGCCGACGCCCATCACATCACGGGCATCGCCCCTGAGGGCCAGGGCGCCCAGCGCAGCATGAGAGCCGCGCTCAAAGACGCCGGCATCCAACCGCAGGAGGTGGGCTATGTGAACGCCCACGCCACCGCCACGCCGGCCGGCGACGGCAATGAGTCGCGCGCCATCGAGGGGGTCTTCGGCGAGCATGCCCTCAGCCACAAGCTCAAGATCAGCGGCACCAAGTCCATGACCGGCCACCTGCTGGGCGGCGCGGGCGGCCTGGAGGCCGGCATCTGCGTACTGGCTCTGGTCAACCAGCAGCTTCCGCCCACCATCAACCTGGACAACGTCGATCCCGAGTGCCGCCTGGACTACGTGGCCAACCACGCCATCGCCCACAGCTTCGACGTGGCTCTGTCCAACTCCTTCGGCTTCGGCGGCATTAACGCCACGCTCATCATGCGCCGCTGGACGGAGTGAAGACGGCCTTTAGCCGTTAGCTTTTGACGGTACCAATGCAAAGGGCGCGCATCCTCTGGATGTGCGCCCTTTGCCGATTGAAAGCGGAACGCGATCTCAGCTGAAGATCGCCGCAATCCCCGCGCCCAACAGCACAAAGATCGCCCACCAGCCGAAGACCGCAATGTAGCCCGAGGTGCGCTTGACTCCGGCCACAATAGCCGTTCCCATCCCCAGCAGCACCAGCGTCCAGATCGTAACCGCGTCCAGCGAGGTCGCCAGCGTATAGAGCGCCTTGTTGGTCTCCACCGGATTCAGAAAGGCTCCCAGGTTGGTTGGCGCAAAGTTCTTGATGTTGAACGACTCGGGATCGGCCCCCGCGAATATCACCACAGTTCCCAACAGCGATTTGACGATTCCCGGAAGGCTCGCATACATCCATACGGCAAAGATGCTTCCGTATTTAGCCTTGCCGCCAAAGGCAAAGTTGATGGTGCCCCATAACCCGAGTGACAAAAGGGCGACGCCGCCCAGGATCAGAACCGGGGTGGCGATGAATGCGCCTTCGGTGGCGTACAGCGAAAACTTGTTGGCGATCTCACGCTGCTCCGGCGGCATCTGCGCCATTTTCTCTTCTGTCTTGGGATCGAGACGAATCTGGTTGTCCAGCACCTGCTGCATACCGATCTTGAATGCGACCGCCGCGAAAAAGACGTAGCCGATCACGACCATGATCAGGAACGGCATCCACCAGCTCTTGTTGCCGCGCTTGATGTCCTCAAAGGTCTTCGACGGCGCGGTAAACGTGTTGCTTACGCGCTGCCACTGGCTGAGGCCGGGAGCCTCGGGGGCTGGTTGGGCCACAGGTGGATACTGCATTTCGCTCATGATTCCGCCTCTCAAAAGCCTTTTGGGGCTCGACGCACTCTTAGCGTACGCACCGCCCGCGCCCGTCGCAAATCATCGCATCTTGAAGACGATACGCACCCGGCCGCTGGGATGGTTCCCGGCAAGTCCGGGAAAGAAATGCGTTTGTTGGCGATTGTACCCTTGAAAGGCGCCAAAGCGAAAATCAATTTCGATTCACAGCTGTCCAAAAGCCGAGAGCAAATCGAGCCGCCCCCGTCAAAGTCCCTGGGAAACGATCTCATCAGCCTCATTGGATGGCGGCGGCGCGGGCGGCGCGTAGCTCTTGTAGACGGTAATGTGGAAGCAGGCCTGCTGAAACTCCTCCTCCACATCGATCTTGCCCGCCTGTTGCAAGGGCAGCAGCCAACTCCGCATCCAGCCGATCTCCTGGCGGCTCATCCCTTGCTTGGCGATGTCGATGCTGGCCCCGGTCAGATGCGGGCTGGCGATGTCGCCCTCGGCCGGCGCGGCGTTCCCGTTGATCTCCATCAGACGCTTCTGATACTCGACGGTGCGCACCGCCGAGCTGACCTCGAGCGGGCGGTGAAACTCCGCTCCGTGAACGCGCGCCAGGTCGCTGAGGAACTGCGCCGTCCAGGGCCGGCAGTAGCGATGGCTTTCGGGCAGGTTGGCATTCACGGTCAGCGCCGCCGACGCCGGCACCGGCACCAGCATCCCACGGGCGATGCGGTCCGCCAGATCGTCTTCGTCCTCGATCCGCTCCAGGCTGTCGGCCTCGGTCTTGTCGTTTTGCCGCACCAGCGATTGCAGCGACCCCGCCAGCGGCGGCGGCATGTCAGGCCGGCTCACTTGCAGCTCGGCAGCCTGGATCATCGCCTGCCCCCGGCGCGCCCTCCCGCGGCCAGCCGTGCGCCGGGTCTCCCGCAGAACCGCGTAGCGGGCCTTCGGTCTGCCCGCACGACCAGCCTTGACGGCGGCCAGCCGGGCCGTTTTCTTCCGGGAGTGGTGAAGGGAGGCTGTGGCGGATGCGCTCCTGTGCGTCTTCGCCGAAGAAACCGGCGAGGCGATAGCCGAAGCCGCTGAAAGCGCAGCCAGAGCGAGAGCGAGCAGTGCGGTCCGCAGCATGAGGGAGCGTGCGGAGAATCCAGAGCAGCTTCAGTATAGGCCCATTCGCCCTAAACTCCGAGTACCTGCGAAGATGCGGCTTTGTCCGATAATGCGTTGGTCAAACCGCCTTTGCCCTACTGCCTACTGCCTACTCCCTACTCCCTACTCCCTACTCCCTACTCCCTACTCCCTACTCCCTACTCCCTACTCCCTACTCCCTGCTCTCCGTCCCCCGCGTATAATGAGAAGTCGAGTTCTTTCATCTCTCGCGGATGGAGCAGTCCCGCTCCCCGCCCTGGACCGTGGATGCCCGAACACATCAAAAAGCAGATTCTCGCCGAGATCGCTATCCTTGAGCACGAGCTCTCCCACGAGCTTCCCGCTGAAATCAAGAAGGCCGTAGCCATGGGCGATCTCACGGAGAACGCCGAGTATCACATGGCGAGGCAGCGGCAGGACTTCGTCAATGCGCGCCTGGGCCAGCTCAAGCGGCGCATGGCCGAGCTCTCGCTGGTGAACCTCTCCAACATTCCCAGGGACAGGGCCGGCTTCGGTTCCACGGTGGTGGTCTTCGACTCCACCAAGGATGAGGAGATCGTCTACCGCCTGGTGACCAGCGAGGAGTCCGACGTTTCCAAGGGCCTGATCTCGACCACCTCTCCCATTGGCCGCGGGCTGGTGGGCAAGCGCCTGGGCGACATCGCCACCGTCGTCACTCCCAACGGCAAGCGCCAGCTTGAAATACTGAAACTGACCACCATTCACGATGAAGCGGCCGCGGCAGCTGCGGAGAACGGAGACGCCGCCGGCGCAGAGAAGCAAGGAAGCTTGGGATGACCTGGACAAGTGCTTTTGGCCGCGCTTGCGGCTGGCTTCTCGACCGCATTGTGCATGGCCTGGCGCTCACCCGCATCTCTCCCAATGTGCTCACGCTGATCGGCCTGATCATCAACATCGTGGCTGCGGTGCTGTTTGGCCACGCCAACGCCACCAACGCCGATTGGATGTTCTTCTATGCCGGCATGGTGATCTTTGGCGCCGGCATCTTCGATATGGTGGATGGCCGCGTGGCCCGGCGCAACAACCAGGTCACCGTCTTCGGCTCCTTCTTCGACTCGGTGATCGACCGCTACTCGGATGTGGTGCTGTTCTTCGGCCTTCTGGTTTACTACGGCCGCATCAACCGCTTCCGGTACGTGTGCCTGGTGGCCTTTGTAATGGTGACCTCGCTGATGGTCAGCTACACGCGCGCCCGCGCCGAAGCCCTCATCGGCCAGTGCAAGGTGGGCTTTATGGAGCGCCCGGAGCGGATTGTGCTCATCATCCTCGGCGCTCTCTTCAATCATTGGGGCGTGATGGCCCCGGTGCTGTGGGTGCTGGCCGCGCTTTCCACCATCACCGTCGCCCATCGCATCGTCTATACCTACCAGAACACCAAGCACCTGGCGCCGCTGGGGTGACGTGGCGAACTGAATTGTCATCCTGAGCGGAGGCCGCCGCCGCGACCGGAGTCGAAGGATCTGCGGATTGCTCAATTGGCTCGCCGCTGCCTTGTCAACTGCGATAAAGTGATACCGTACAGATATTTCCGAAAAGGGAGGAGATGCGGCATGGTCCAGCAACCGTTTCTTAAGTCGATTCGCCCGGTCAACCTGCTCTCCTTCGGGCCGAATACCCCGGAGATCGAGCTTCGCCCGTTGAACATACTGATTGGGCCGAACGGTTGCGGCAAGTCGAATCTGATTGAGGTTATCCGGCTTCTGTGGTCGCTTCCTGGGAAGGAGCCTTGGGCGGTTGTATTGGAAACGGGTGGTGTTGACGAGTGGATTTGGAAAGGTGTTAACGGGAAAAACCCACACACTACTATTGATACGAAGCTTTCCCTTGGTTCAGTTCCTCAATCCAATTCTGTTTTTGATTTTGATTACTCGATAAGGCTTGATAGATTTCAAGCCTCATTTAGGGTTGGTAAAGAGATCATTCGTGCAGCGAAACGGGCAGATGGAAGCGAATCCAACTATAGTTGGTTCGAAAGTAACGGGAGTCAAGGGGAGATTCTTCCGCGAAATCCCTTACCAGGCGCTGCGCCAAGGTATCTCGGCTTGAGTGCGGATCGATCTGTCTTGTCACAACTGGCGCAACTACAGATCCAACTGGCTGGTTCCGGGCTTTTTCTGCCCGAACTTTATGAAATCGAGAAATTCTTTGATAGTTTCGATTTTCATCAGGACTGGGAATTTGGAGCCGATCTAACTCCGCGTGATCCGATCCCGGTTGGGCAGCCAGTCGAACGACTGGAAGAGGATGCGCGCAACCTTGCGCAAATGCTCGCATACTACAAGGATTATCATCGTCCGGTTTTCGATCAGATCAACGAACAAATGAAGCTGTTCTATGCACCACTTAAGAGTATCGATTTGCGATTGATAGGCACACATCTTCAAGTTGTCATCAACGAGGAGGGCGGATTTTCAATTCCCGCCTATCGTCTTTCCGACGGTACACTCCGATGGCTTGCAATGCTGACGATTCTGCTCAATCCGACACCCGCACCGGTTACCTGCATTGACGAACCGGAATTAGGTCTCCACCCAGACATTCTTCCCACGCTTGCCGATCTGCTTCGCGACGCCTCAAAGCGGACTCAATTGATTCTCACCACGCATTCCCGGACTCTCGTCGAGTGCTTCTCCGATGATCCGGAAAGTGTTTGCGTTTGCGAGAAGTTCGAAGGCGCTACAGAGATTCGGCGGCTGGAGGCGGATCGTCTGAAGGCCTGGCTGGAAAAGTACTCGCTGGGCCAGCTCTGGTTAAGTGGCGAGATCGGGGGGAATCGCTGGTGAGCGTAAAAGTTTACGTCGAAGGCGGAGGGGATCAGGAAGGCACAATCACCAAATGCCGACAAGGATTCGTGGATTATTGCGCAAAAGTCTCTCCAAAGATGCGTCGCCCCAAGATCATTCCTTGCGGTGGAAGAGGGCAAACCTTCGACAAGTTCAAGTTTGCAATTCAATGCGGAAAAGCAGACGATCTTTGTGTCCTTCTCGTCGATTCCGAGGGATCAGTGGGAACGAAAACCCCTTTGGATTATCTAACATTCCGCGAAAAATGGGGTTTTCCTCCACTACAGAATCACCGGGTCTTTTTGATGGTTCAGGCGATGGAAGCCTGGTTTCTCGCCGACCGCGAAGCGCTCTTGGAGTTCTACGACGGCGGGTTTCTGGCAGACAGTCTTCCAGGCAGCTCAACAAGCATTGAGGCCGTTCCCAAGGACGACCTGGAACCCAAGTTGAAACACGCGTCGGGATCAACCAAGACCAAGGGCGAGTACCACAAGGTCAAGCACGGCTTCGAGTTGCTGGGCAAGATCGATCCGGCCAAAGTTGAGAACGCTTCGCCTCACGCCGCCAGCTTCCACCGGTTTCTTCGCGGGCTGTAGTCCTCATGCCCCAGCCGCCCACCACCGCGGGAGCGCAGCTGTACTTGAGAGGATCGGTTTCAAGCCACACGATTCCCGGAACCGCCATGAAGCCCGTATACGTCGGGAATGCAAGCAACCAGCCAGGCTCTCAGGCGCCCGCCTGAACCACGTTTTCCAGCGGCTCGCCGTGGATGTAGCGGCGCAGCTCGCCGGCTGCGACGCCGAGCGACCGCGGAGCGAACTGCGGGCTCGATCCCCCGATGTGCGGCGTGAGCAGCAGGTTGGGGCAGCTCCACAGCGGGTGGCCCTCCGGCAGCGGCTCGGGATCGGTCACGTCAAGGGCGGCGCGAATCCTGCCCGACCGCAGCGCATCCACCAGCGCGCCGGTGTCCACAACCGGCCCGCGCGCGGCATTCACCAGCAGCGCGCCCTGGGGCATCAGAGCAAGCTGGCGCGCGCCCATCAGCCGGTACGACTCCGCCGTGGAGGGCAGAATCAGAACCACAATCTCAGCCCTGGGCAGCAGGCTGTCCAGCTCGGCGACCGCATGAACGAGAGGCTCGCTGCGTGCGGTGCGGGCCACGCGCAGCAAATCTACGCGGAAGGGCGCGAGCATGCGCTCAATCTCTTTGCCGATGGAGCCATAACCCACCAGCAGCACCGTCTTGCCGGTCAACTCCTCCAGCAGCACGGGCGGGTACAGCGGGCGCGTGTCCCCGGTGAGACCCGCGTAGCGCGCGCTAACCTCGAAGCGGCGCTTCCACTGGCCGTCCCGCTGCACCTCAAGATAAAACGGAAAGTACTTCAGCACGGCCAGAATCGAGGCCACGGTCCACTCTGCGGTGGAGATGTTGTGCGCGCCGCGGGCATTGCAGATGGTCACGCGCGGCCCCACCAGACCGGGAATCCACTCCGTTCCCGCCATCGTGGACAGCACCAGGCGCACCCCGCGCAGCCAGGGCCAGATCTTCATGGCGCGCGTCGCGTAAGGGTCGGGAATCCAGACGTCGATCTCGATCTCCCGGTCCAGGGAATCGGGCAGCGGAATGAGCTCGATTCCTTGAGGAAAATCGCGGAATAGCTCCGTGGCAAAGATTGCCGGGTAACCGACTCTTAGCATGTCTGTACGTCCCGATCGATGCGGGCGCCTCGATTCTTATGCTAAACGAGCGGGGCGATTGCGGCGGTCTGTTGCCCAGAGGAAACCCGGCCGCGCTTGAACCGTTCCAGGCGGGACGTGAGACAAGTCACCGCCGCGACCGGCCGGAATCGGTCATTCTGTATCCATGAGAATCTCATACTGCGGATGCGATCCATGCGCCTGACGGCAAACAAGACGGGGTCCGGGCAGCAGCTTGCCGCCAAGCCGCGCGTGGAGCGGAAGCAGCACTCCGGCCTTCTTTCCTGGGAGCGGCAGCGGCTTCTCATCCACGCCGCCAAGACCGCGCTGGCCGCCGGCCTCTGCTGGAGCCTGGCGATGCGCTTTGGCCTGCCCGACGGCTACTGGGGCTCGATCAGCGCCATCATCGTCCTGCAATCCAATATGGGCGCAACCGTCAGCGCCTCGCGCAATCGCATTCTGGGTACGCTGATCGGCGCCGTGCTGGGCTTCTCGTTTTCGCTCTTCGGCGCGCTTCCGTGGAACTTTGTTCTGGCCGTGCTCGCGGCGGTGATCGTCTGCGGATTGCTGGGGCTGCGCACCAGCTCGCGGCTGGCCGGAGTCACCATCGCCATCGTCATGCTGGTGCAGAAGCCGGGTCCGCGCTGGGAACTGGCGATGGACCGCGTGGTCGAGGTGGTGCTGGGCATCGTGGTGGCGCTGGCCGTCACCACGCTGGTGCTGCCCGACCGCGCCCGGCTGCGTCTGCGCGACGGCCTGGCGAAGGAGTACGAGGCGCTGGGCGCATTCTTCGATGCGATTCTCGAGGACTTTCGCGGCGCGCCCGCCGACAACCTGCCCGCGCTGCGCAACGATGCGCTGGCCATGCTGCGCGCCAACAACCAACTGCTGGAGGCTGCGCGCAACGAGCCCTCCGGCGGCCCAGGCTGGCGCGAGGGGCTGGGAACCCTCTCGCAGTTTGGCCGCTCGGTCTTCGACGCCCTGGTGGCGCTGGAGTTCTCAGTCAAAGACACCAACGAGTTTGGCTATGCGCGCCAACTGGAGCCTGCCCTGGGCCAATTGACGGCCGACATCCGCGCCGGCTTCCGCCACGTGGCCGGCTGCATTCGCGATTGGCGGTTCCATGTGCCGCCGACGATGAATCTCGAAGAGGACATTGCCCAGCTCGAAGCCCGCATGACCGCGGCGCGGCCCACGGGCATCGAGTTCTCGCAGGCCGAGATTCTGCGCGCCTATGCCGTGCAGCTTCATATCAAGCAGATTGCGCGCCTGCTGAGGGCCTCGCGCGTTGAGACCAGCCGCGCCATCGGCGAGGCGCGGGACTCATCCTGAATAGAATCGCAACCATCGGCGTGGCGAACCGGAATGCGCAGCTGGTTCTTCAGGCCATTGCGCTGGTTTCCGAAGCAAACGAAGATGCGTCCGCGCAACCCTCGCGCGAGACTCCCGCCAAGCAGGAAGACTGAAGCCGCCCCGCGTCAAGCTCCGGCCGCTGGCAACTGGCGTGGAATCATAAGGTTGACGCTGAACCGAATCCCAGGTCTCTCCGCCGCGGTCCGCCACGGCGGAAGACCTGAGGCGGACGCCGCCCGGCGCCCGCCGGAACATTTTCCTGCTGCATTCCTGCTTCGCAGCTCAAATTTCATATTACAATTTGATAAACACCACCTTTGTGCTATTGACAGGCTGGCTGTTTCGGCTTTCCTGCCAAATGCGACGTCCTCAGCCATGGTCGCGCCCGGATGCGGCTCGGAACGGCGGCTCCGCTTGGCCCGCGACAGAAACTACCCACGGGAAG
>Ga0326728_10018964_pt1 | contig 13441 bp, 15 predicted proteins | sample MB3enrmetagenome_FD_207602 | JGI IMG/M metagenome (GOLD analysis project Ga0326728, IMG submission 207602) | Lab enriched peat soil microbial communities from McLean, Ithaca, NY, United States - MB31MN | ecosystem: Environmental > Terrestrial > Soil > Wetlands > Peat | place: USA: New York... | reverse complement strand
GTACCATCGGCCCTGCAAAAATGAGTTCCTTCACGATGCTCAGTTGGGCCATGAATAGCTGGCCGTTACTGCTTTTCTGCGGATTTATCTTGCTAGTGGTTATCATTGCGGTTGTCGCCTGGCTGCGGCGGTAACAGATTATAAACTTTCGTTTTTTCATTGGCTCGCATCCGCCGCAGCACCTCCAGACCATCAACTTTAGGCAATTTGAGGTCTAGCAGTACCACGACAAGGAGGTCATCCGGTCCACAATCGCTATTATTATCCTCTCCAAAGAAATATTTCAGAGCTTCAACGCCGTCTTCTGCCACAATTAAACTCATTCAAAATATCTGACTTTTTGAGTGCTCTTTTAGTCAATTCAACATCATTGGGATTATCTTCAACCAGAAGAGAGACAAGGAAATGGCCGACGATTTACACAGAACACGGGAATACTGGAATTATATGAAAAATGGAAAGAAGCCTTTAACCCGCAATGTAAGGGCAGATGCAATCGTCGTATATCCGCAACTTACGCATATTTTTTTGTCCGAAAATATTACTAAAAGTAACAAAGTCGCAAACAGGGAGCACAGACATGACCGTTGAAACTAAACAACTCACAATGACAGTCGAGGAATTGGCCATTTACCTGAGTATGAGTCTTCCCCATACTTACCAGCAGCTTTACGCCGGAAATATTCTAGCTCATCATCTTGGCCGCAAATGGGTTATCTCCAGACAGCAAATTGAAAATTGGTTTAATAATGCGCCGGCCGTTGTTGTCGGTCAAAGGAATTAGAGATGAAAAGAGAAGAAAAAAAGGCTTGAAAAAGCTACGTATTGGGCAAGTAAAACCGCATGAGCATGGAAGGCATTCCTCCTCTAAAATATCCGCCCACGTATCTCCAACCTGTAAAGACAAAGTGCAAACAGAATATGCCGGAATACAGTTAAAAGCATTTTAGTGAATTTGAGGAATCGAGTGGAGATCAAGAGTAACCATTTTATTTTTAAGTTTGCCAAGGCCGGTAGCTTCAAAAATCACATTTAGGCTCATTTCCATAGTGGAAACATAATAATAGTATATTATGTTTCAGCCTGTTTCGAAAATGGGGAGAGACTAGGAAAGTGAAAATAAAAATGAAGATATTTAAAGCACAATGCTCAACATTCAAGTCGGAGGTAGTTTGACAATATCTACCGGTGAATATCCTCGAAATTGGCAAGAAATTGGCAAGAAAGGGCTGGCTGGAAATGTGAGCGCTGCGTCCGGCCGAATGAAAAAGGCAAAGGCCGTGGCCTTAATGCTCATCATCTTGACGGGAATCGGTCAAACTGCCAAGAATGGAACCTTGTTTGCCTTTGCGCAAAGTGTCATTTGTGGGTGCAGCGAGAGATAGAACGCCTGAAGACCTGGCTATTGTCGGACGAGGCATGGCTTCAGCCGCACATGGATACTTATTGCAAATGGGTAAGTGACATCCTACAAAATAAAATTACATAGTGTTTACATTGCCGGATAGTTGCGGCCATTCTGGCATAGTGATAAAATTGACATAATTATAAAGAGTGATGATGCTGGAAAGACAACGGACATAAATTAATGACGATGGACCTTTCATCACGAGTAAACCCGTTTCAACTAGAAAAGGCGACTTCGGATGCGCTAGACAGTTTGTTCGAAAAATATCAAAATCATCCCGAAGGTGTATGCGTTTCTTTCCGCGATCTTTGTGGCAGTTGGCCTTGGGCTAAAAGATCTGATGTTTATACACACCTTATTCATGCTTACCCTGCAAAAATGTTAGCTTACATTCCTATATTTTTCCAATCTACGGAGAGATTTGCCAAAGCCAATGAGCCTATCTTGGATGTATTTGCGGGCAGTTCAACTGTGTTGCTCGAATCGATTGCCCATCCTGTATTTCCTCGCGATGCTTATGGCATAGAAATCAACCCATTGGCAAGATTGGTAGGAAAGGTTAAAACAACCCCAATAATTATTGAGGATGCTAAAGAAGCTTATCTTGAAGTAGTTAATTGTGCCGGAAAAACTGCTCAAACCAAAATTCCGGAATATAACAATATAGATTATTGGTTTTCTCCCAGAATAAAGAAATCGCTGGGTCAGATCGCTTGGGCGATCGACGCTGTTAGTATGGCCGACGACTTAAGAGATTTTCTGTTGGTGTGTTTTTCTGCGATTGTTAAAAAATGTTCTCTGGCTGATCCGGATATTCCGGTTCCGGTACTCTTAAAGTTAAAAAAACAAAATCCAAATAAATGTTCTAACTCTGTTGATAAGCGAAATAAAATCGTCCAGCCACTTTTAAAGGCATTAGATACTATAGATCCTCTAGAGATTTTCTCAGATTCAGTATATAGCAATTTAGTGAGAATGAGGTTGTTTAATGAAGTGATGAAAGGGAGGGCAACCAAAGCCACGATAATATGCGAAGACGCTCGTTGTATTCAATCTATCCCGATGTCATCAAGGGCTAAGTTTGAACTGGGGAAAAAGAAAACTTTGCCGGATAACAGCGTTGCCATGGTAATAACCTCACCTCCATACGGCAGTGCGCAAAAATATATAAGAGCCACTCGACTTGAAATGCTTTGGACTGGTCTCCTTACGAGCGCTGAGATAACCAACTTAGAAAAAATATCAATAGGTACTGAGTCGTTACTCTCAAAAGATTGTTGTACTCTGGTAATGACTGGATACCCCAATATCGATGATATTATTAGACAAATAAACGATAATAACCATTATCGTGCAAGTATTACATCGCTATATTTCAATGAAATGATAAAAGTTTTCAAAGAAATAAAGCGTGTTCTCAAACCCGGTGGCGAATTGGTTTTAGTTATCGGTGACAACGAATCTTGTGACATTGAAATCCAAAATCATGTTTTTCTGGCTTCGATTGCAAATGATCTCGGACTTAGGCAGGAACTTCTTCTTCGTGACCCCGTTAAATCTCGCGGTATGATGACAAAGCGGCATAAATCCGCAGGAATGATTGCCGACGATTGGATCATATTATTCAAAAAGGATAGAGAAATATGTTCTTCGTAGCACTTGAATATGAAAAACAACGGGCTGGATTTGAAAATCCGCAAGAAATCAAACTTCGCGGTAACAACTATCAAATATGGGTTAACGCAGAGCTTCGTTATGCGAGTCTTTCTGTGAATGCTTTAGCTTATTCACAGTGCCCAAATTCTCGGGATTTATATTTACAATATGTCAAAAAGATTGATAGGCCCCCAACTTGGGAGAGATATATGGGGCGAGTGGTTGACAAATTATATAAAGATATTTATTTAGTATGTCGCCATTATTGTCAAAATACAGAATCCAGGAATTTTGATTTGTTCAAAGAACTTTGTAGTGAAAAAGAGATTCTTATTTTCGATGCCCTTAAACATTTCATCAGCGAATATGAAGCTATTACGCCAGCTCCGGATGAGGCCAAGATTTACCAATTTAATGATAATCTTAAAAAAATAATACATTTTGAGGCATTGCAGATATCTGCAGCTATGGAACATCGTATGGCGCAATTAATTGGAGCAAATCCTGACCAAACTTTTTCTCAGCTTTTCCCTCTAAATGTTGATGTTCAACTTCATTCTCAAAGATTAGGATTTACTTCTCCTGCCACGCCTGATTTTATTTTAAGTGACCGAGTTGTAGGTGATATTAAACTCGGTAAGTGGAAAAATTGGTTTGATTTTACGATGGTAGCTTATGCATTGGCTTTCGAAGACTTTCTTGGGAAGCCTATGAACTTAGGAGCCATTTTACAACTTGAGATGATTGATTCACGCCCATATCCTTTACATTCTGGAGCTAAGATTACACTATTGGATGATGCGATTAGAGAAAGATTCATCACAGTTCGGAATTGGAAATTGCAAATCATTGTTAACAAAACGGACCCCGGATTGCCTGACAAAAATCAGTGCGATAATAGTTGTGATTATTACAAAAATTGCTGGGGTCAAGAAAATGAGTAATCAATTACCAGCAATAAAATTACAACCTCAAACTATACCATTCGGCAATTTATTGAATGTAATCGACCTCTATGCCGGGAATTATCAAAAAATCGATGATGAAGTTTATGAACTATGGGTTAATTCTAGTCAGAGAACAAAACCTCCAAATAGGCGGAATGCCCTAAGAGCAGTAATAGGTCCCTCTCTCAGGCACCTTGAATTAATCAGAGGAATCGGAAATGATTTTAAACTGACCGGAAGCGGGAAAAGAATATTAGAAGCTTTCAAAAGAGAGGGAGAGGGTGGCCTAAAAAAAGAGTTAGCAATTCATTTAATTCGGATAGATAAAGAAAAATGGTTTGATCTTTTAGGTAAATTACAAAATGCCAACGGGCAATTGTCGATCAATGAACTTTGTCGAGACAGTAAGGAAAACTTACTTTCACCAAATATTGAAGAGGGTAACCTGAGGAAATATGTTCGTTTTTTTGAATATTGCGGTCTGGTATCTTCAAAAAATAATCTGATTATAATTCATGAAAAGCAAGTTGATGCAGCCAGATTGAATTCTTTCCCGGCGCCTTCCGCCAATGAATTCATTGGGTTTCTTGTACAAGCATATAATTCATTGAAGCAACCCAGCCGGGGGTACTACGTATCAATACCAGATTTGAGAGATTCAGTTTGCGCTCAGACGGGACTTTTCCCGGATGATTTTGATAAACTATTAACTGGACTTCCATTAGAGGGCACAAATTACACACTTCAATATGGACAGCCCATGGACCGCCACAGTGGGGGCATTGTAATAGGTAATATATATATGTACTACCTGGCAATATATCCCGGAAGGAGTTGAAATAATGATTGATTACAATAAATTTAACCTAAAAAGTAATCCATTCGATATTTCATTTGAGAGTCCTTTTATGTCGGATCGAAAAAATGAAATGAAACACCTCTATGATTCCCTGGATGCTGCGTTTGAGAGTAAAGGGTCGCGATTCATTTTGATTTTGGGTAATTATGGTTCAGGAAAAACCCATATGCTCAATTACTTATATTCTCAATTCTCTAACAAAAAAGCAGACCACGCTGAGGGAGTTTTTGTGGTTAAAGCTCACAACGATGTGTTATTTGAGAAACCGATGACAATTTTAGAAACCGAACCTAAATTGGTGAAGTTTGGTTTGAGTTTGATTTGTCGGATTTTTGGTAACATAGATCCAGAAAAAGTAAAATCGGCCTTGCAACGGGTGCCTTCCGAAGAAATAAAAGGTCCATACGGCAAGCTGTTTTTCAATTTGTCATTAGGAGAGCCATGTGCCTTTAGGTATATCGCGGGGGAAAAACTGACCGCGACAGAGCTCGTCAAGATTGGGATGCCTTCCGTTCTAAATGACTCAACGACGGGTCTCAATGTTTTTTTTGAATGGCTTCGCCTGTTGGGACTTGCCAAATATCACACTCAGCTTATATTAACGGATGAATTCGAACTGATTCCCCAGGTGCTTGGTGCGAGCAAAGTGTCTGTAGTTTTACAGACATTTAGAACTATTTTTGACAAAAGCGTGCAAACAGCTGCTAATGGCACGGTTAGCGCAAAACCAGTTTTTGTTTTTGCTGCCTCCCCTGAAGGATGGGAAAAAATAATTCAATTGGCTGATTCTTCCGGAAAAAAGACCGGTGGCGGAGGAATAGCTCCCTTTCTTAGGAGAATGGATCCTCGTGATCGAATTGACCTCGGTCCTTTTGGGTTTGAAGATACCAAAGAATTGGTGCTTCATCGCTTAGCACTAAATCGAATTAGAGCAACTAAGCAGGATGATTTAGGGCCATTCACGGAATTGGCGATAGAATATGTGCATCACACATCTTTTTTCATGCCAGCTAACATAATACAGCACTGCTCGATTCTTATTCAGGATGCGATATTGGAAAACTTAGATAAAATTGATGTAGACGATGCCCAACGAATATTAGGGAAATACGGGATAAGAGCCACTTTCAAAGGTGAACGGCAATTAAAGGAATAGAATTCGCGCCTGAATATAGAATTCTTCAGTCTATGATGATTGGCTGGACTATTTAGTTCCCGGTTTAAATTATTTACTTGGAACCTGAGATTAAAAATACGACTGGTAAATACGAAGCGCCTTGGTTTTTCAATGAAATTGCCATGTCCAAACGATGAGTTTGTCTAAAAACTTTACATATTTATTGAAAAGCTTTACTCTTTTCAAGATTGCCAGTATGATATGTTGTAATGGAACAAACTCAAATAATTCTTGGTAATTGCACTGAAAAATTAAAGGAAATTGGTAACAATTCGATTGATCTTATTTTACTTCACCGCCTTACGCAGACCAACGAAAAAAACACCTATGGTGGTATTCATCCGGGCAACTACGTTAACTGGTTTCTTCCTATTTCAAAAGAGTTATATCGCGTTGCAAAACCATCCGGTACATTTGTCTTGAACATCAAAGAGCGAGTTGTTGCTGGCGAAAGGCATACCTATGTCCTCGACTTAAATTAGCCGCCTCGCCTACAGCTAGATTTAAAGTTACGGTGGGACTGGAGAAGAAGCCTTCATACCAGAATTTCAATACACCCCTTACAGACAATATCCGGTAACTGGATTGGAATATCAGCATCACCGGCCAAGGAAAGCGTACCATTTATCAACGTCGGCGATACTGAAGGGTTGTTTTATGAGTGCCTTTTTAGAACTGCCAGTCACCTGGTAAAAATATGTTTCCCCGATGTAGCTGTGTGGGTAGCCATTCTTTGAATTGTTAGTGGATGCCACTTGCCCCCAGCTTTCGTCGTAATACTATTAGCATTCAATAATTGAGCAATTTTACGTCTGTTTTGTCCAATAAGCCGCACGCCTTGCAGCCGAATTTCTATATCTGGGGGACACCGACATTGACATGAAAACAGCAACGGCAGCCGGCATGTATCCGGTCGGTGTATTGTCGGGATTTCGCTCTGCCAATGAACTTTTAACAGGCGGTGCGCGTACACTTATTCAACACCCGAGTGAACTACTATTATTTCCTTTTTCCTGATACATTCAAAATTTGGCTTGCAACTAAGTTGACATGCGGCCATGAGAGGAAATTTTTAAGGGGTATCTAGACGCCCTGTGCTCTTGGCGCTGTGTAATTCACTATTTCAATAGAAACAGTTATAATATGTACATATTAAATTATTCCAAAAAAGTACAATGTAAATTAGCAAGAGAGAATACGGCCATTAGATGTAAACTGCTTAGAAACTAGCCTAAAGCGTTATTCTCAGCTAACGATTAGGATATTCTCTAATGCTATTTCATATTTGATAACCATACTTATTAACGAGGAGAAAATCAAATATGCTAGGACAAAATATATTAGTAATTGGTGATTTCATGATTGACCAATCTTGGATCATTAGTGGTGCTTCTTCACCAACCGCGCAGGCTCATGGCGATATTAAACCCATGAAACGCATTCATCCCATGAATGACGACGAGCGACTTGGTGGAGCTGGTATGTCCGTTAGTGCAATACAAACGCTATGTAATAGAAATAATGTTAATTATAAGATTCATGGTATCGGTTTGTGGAATAAAAAAGATGACAATTTATTTCTTAAACTGGCTAAAGATTCAAATGAGGAACTAGGTTGTCAGAACATAGAACTTCATAGACTTGAGGTGGAAAATGAAGATGACATTGTCACAACTATAAAGTCAAGATTTTATCAACAGTCAGCTGAAGATCAGCCAAGGCTGGGATGGCGTTTCGATCAAGATCCTGATCCTAAAATTCCGCCTATACTTAAAAAAACACCATTACCTAATGATAGCCTTCCTAAAGATGTCCGAGCAATATGGATAGCGGATTTCAACAAAGGCACCATAACAAAAGAACTTTTGTCTGTCCTATACAAAATTTACGGTGTTGAGAATGATTGTTTCTGGTTTATGGATAGCAAAAATGATAGAATATATGATCTAATGCCTGAAAAACTGCGATTAGGTGTTCTTACTATGAATCGGGAAGAAGCTGTCAAATTAATGAATAACCTCTGTCCCGACCAAATATCGACAATACCACATGGCAAGCAACCGAACGTTGAACTCATTTCTCTGCTTAAAAATCTCAAGAAGGAATTAATCGAAAAGAGAAATGATGTTCAATTCAAACGTATAGTAATAAAGTTAGACAGTGAAGGTGCATGTCTAACAGATTGTCAAGATCGTAATGAGGATACTTTTCTGGTTCATCCTAAAGTGGGCTTAGATATCGAGGGTATTGCAGCTGGTGATTTCTTTAATGCAAGTTTATTGCTTGATATTTTGAGCAATAAAACAGAACCTCCCCGGGACGACTTTGGTGACATGCTAAAAAATGCTTGTGGGGTGGCCACTGAATGGCTTCAATTTAACAAGGTTTATTTTTCCTCAAATCTCGTTGAGAACAAAAAAAGTGATATCGTTAAACCACATTATTTGCCATTAAATAAAACATTATCAGTCAACTATGATAATTATAGGTTTGTTTTAAGCAAAAAACTAGAAGAACTACAAACCCCATTAAAGTACCCCGAAATCTTGGGGAATGAAAAACCTGTAATTGATCTTACAAATGCGAAGGGATTTCTTGGCGAATTCATCTCAACTGATGTCAGGTTGCGCCAACAGATACGTGCTTTTGTTGATAACATCCGCGAATATTTACAATCGCCTAATATAACAATACCTCTTAATTGTCTTGTTACTGCAAAACCAGGGTTTGGTAAGTCCTTTTTCGCAAAGCAGATTGCCAACGAAACTAACTGCGGTTTAGTTGAGGTCAACTGTAGTCAGATTACATCGGAGAGAGATCTATTGGAACAAATTGCGCAACTACAAAGCGTGAATGAACAAAAAGCTCCTTTATTATTTCTCGATGAAGCAAATTCAAATTCAAAATTATATAGGTTACTTCTTGCTCCTCTTTGGGATTCACAAGTTGTGATTGATGGCCATGTCAGAAGATGGCGGCAAAAAACAGTAGTGATACTTGTAATAAGTATTGATAAAGGAGAATTCGAGAAAAAGTTACAGGACGAAGATAAGGGACCAGACTTACTATCTCGATTGAACGGTCCTGATATTACTCTAATGGAAACGTCGTTGCCCAATGCAGAAATGTTAACCAGCCGAGTTTATGTCGTGGCTCAAATGTTAAAAAAACACTTTCCTGATACTGTTCGTGTTGTCGAACGCGGGTTAATGGATCTTGCTTATTGTGCGAATTATTTTAACCCTAGAGGGGTTGAGCAATTTTTAATCACACTGCCTAGCCCAATAGATGGAGTTGTTAGTCTCAAAGGAGTCCACAAAGATCAACTAGAAAAATATGTGAGGAATCTCGGTTATACAATAAATGATTCAATGCACATTAACTTGACTTTTGATGCTAATATATGGAAACGGTTTAAGGATATTGGTTATGATAATTCTTCAGAAATAAACATCAAAAATCTAAAAGAAGAGCACGTTCGCCTAACCGAATCCAAGAGAAGTAAAACAGAATGACAAATATCACAGTTATTGGAGCGGGAGAAGTCTTCAGAAAAAGGTATCTCTCGGCTACGGCTATATTGCATAAGAAATATGACTTAAATATAACAGATGTTGTAGATGTTCGTTCACCCGATTTAATATCTGCAGAACTGTGCCACAAATCGGCTGATAATAGAGTACGTGTGCATCAGCTGTTAGATACAACATCCCAAGGTCTTGTAAACCTTCTGAAGAGTCAAAATTTGCCTCGGCAAGTAATTATATCCACACCAACTGTTTTTCATGTACCATACGCCACAGCATTATTAAAACATCATATGATGGTTTGCGTTGAAAAACCATTTGCAGCTACCAGACAACAAGTTGATGAGTTTGATAAGGTTGTCAGAGAAATAGGGATTAATCGATTGTTCCTACTAGAATATTACGCATTGGAGAAGGGTTTACCCGCTTTTGTATTGGCTAATAAAAATAGTGAAAATTCTCAACTTTATCTCAATTATCTTATCCCAAAGGTAAAATCTGATTTAATCCAAGATGTACGGTCAAAACTCGGGCGCGTTCAGCGAATTCATGCTGTTTTACTTGAGGGATCAGGTTCGGCCAGTAGACTTGACCAACGTTCATGGGTTCTTGAACCCTCATCAGGAGGAAATACACTTGAGACTTTTTATCATCTCATTTGCATGGCATTGCCCTTCTTGGGACAAATAAAGCAAATCGAAATCAATGGAGTGGAACTGGCTTGCCACCGTACAACAGCGGAGTGGTTTAGACAGTCAACAGGGAAAAACACAGCCGAAACACTGACTTATGCGTATCTCAAAACGCAAGATGGCATTGAGACACGCTTGGTTTGTGCTAAGTATGTTCCCGAATCTCTGCATGAACGTTGGATGGATATAGAATTTGAACATGGTCGGGCTTTTGTCGACTTTGAAAATTGTACCCTCAAAGTTATGGGGTTAGATTTTGACTTGTGTTTAAGCCTTCGATTCAAGACAAAATACGCAACGCAATTTGCTTTATTTGCTGAGAAATTACAAAATTCGTCAAATCCAACTGAATACGCGATTTTTCGTGATGCTCTAATCATGACATTTGATATCAGAGATAAAGGTCTAAAAAGTAGCATAAACAAATACGATTCAGGTGATTTAGCCCGACCTCAACTGTGGAAACATTGGGGGTTCGATAGTGTGATTAAGCCCTTAGCAAAGTAGTGTCATCATGGTGCCCAATGATTGACAGCGCATTGGCTAATGAATCAACAAGTCATTTTGCAAAAATTTTAAAACGTAACTCACAACTCAAAAATTTCCCTTACTTAACAAAATGTTAATGCGCTTATTCACTGAGGGATGCGCATAAAAATGACGTGCAAAATCTATTTCCTTGACTGTTGCCAATACTTTAAGAGTTGAGATAACTGCATTGCTATCCTTCAATAATTTGCAAGTTGTCAAATCGGCTTCACAGTCCAAAGACCAACTTATGAATCGAAGAATTAGGCTATTGGTTCAATGGTGTTGTCTTTATTCCCTCCCTTGCTATCAATAATACAGAGACACCAAATTCACCATACTGGTCACCGGGGAAAGAGATAATACCGTTGACGAAATAATATCTTGACCCCTGCAAGTACCAGTAATCTTTCAGTTCGGGGACCCCCTTCTGAAGGTTGAAATACTCACCAAAATAGATTCTCGAACTTGTTTCAATCTCCCAAGGCGCTTTTGTAACAGAAGGTGGCTGCTCATTCCATTCCACCATCTTTTTAATAAGACCAAGCAGCACCGGGATAGCTATCGCCGCCGCGATAATTCCCATGATCACCCATCTGAGAACTCTACCGAGCTTTTTCATCCACAGATCCTCCCTCTGTAGTAATTTGTTTCCTGATTAGCGTTATTCTTACCATATTTCGGGTGTCTTCAGATGTGAGTTTATCTTCTCGTTTATCCGCTAATCGCCGGAAATTCCGGTAGCAAACATCACAAAGAGGCATCTGACCGGCTTTGACACCGGCACTTTCACAACATCGTTCCAACAGATCGTTAATTTCATCCAACTGCCGATTGCGGTAAAGTAGAAAAGGTTTCTTAGCCCAACTTTCTTCGTCTGCCATATTTCGGCTCCTTGCTAATTCGCTTTCCACAAGACGAAAGAATATTCAGCGTAAATTCCAACTTTATTTGTTCCTTTGCCAGAGGTGGCCGTTATGCCAGATTCGAGGATAACATGGTAGTTTGCAACAATGGCATTCTGCGTCGCGGTGTCGATTCGTTTCACCCCAGGGTCCGGCAAAGGATATTCAGTTACCACGTATGGGATCTCCCTGGTATTCAAGTCACTGAGTAGTTTAGCTTCACTCCAATAACCCAATGCATTCAGGTTAGTAAATACAAAAGGTTCGTAATAGGGAACATCGTCGGCTGCCAGTATCATACCGGCATTTTCCGTCAATATTGGATAGTCGGCACCTTTCAGGATAGACACGGCCCGGGCATAATCCGCGCGGTATTGCCTGGTTGGGAATGCTTCACCCATCAGGCCGACGGCCGCCAGCAGAAAAGCTACACACATGAATATCGTACTGGCCATCACCAATCTAAAATCTTTTTCCATATCGACATGGTTCAGATACATTCCAGCCAATATGCAGATGACAAAAATCGACTCGAACAGATAATTGAAATTGCCGCCGGGATGCACAAGGTTGCTGACATTAACAATCGAAGTAAAGATTATGAATATCCGTAATAAATCCCATTTTTTCTGACCAGTCCACCAGGCGGCCGCCATGACAGTCGCAGGAAGATAGAAAACTATGCCAACCATCACAGTGGCAATTATGAGCGCAGCACTTTGGTAAGCCGGAACGGTACGCTGGTAAAGATAGACCTCGCGGAAGTAGCCACCATGCGTTAATATGACTGCGGTAAGGAAAATCCCACCAGCTATGACTGCAAATGCGCCACCGAAAAGCAGGGACCGGCGCCAATCCTTATGAAATAACAAATAGACGATGCAGGTGACTACACCCGCCACCATCGACTGTTTAGTGTAAAAAGCGAGTGTGAATACCGGAATGGCCCAAAGAACTTTGAGGTTGTCTTTGTTTCTCAGGAAGATGTAAACCCCGGCCAGGTCAAAGAAGATGCCGAGTAAATCCACCCGGATGAAGAAAGACCAGGCGATCATCGTAATCGCTGTCATTGGCAGCAAGGCGGCTATCAGTGATACCAGTTTGTCCTTGGTCTCATGCTGGACTATCAGAAATATCATCCCCAGGCAGCCAAAGGTGTAAATGAGATTGAGAATCCTACCGGATACCATTGACTCTCCGAAAACACGCTGAAAATATCCCAGGACATAAAAACCAACCGGAGGGTAGAAACTTGTGCTGAATGGCGGTGCACTGGCAATTTGCCAAGACCATTTCCCTGTAGCGAACAAATGTGCGATGTAGATGTTAAAGCCTTCGGAATACTCGATTTGCGGTTGGCCGATGTTCTGTACTACTCGCAGTATCCAAATACCTACCCATAAACTGCAGACTGCCAGCAGGCATAACAGGATGATGTTACGAAAGTTGAGGTTTTTCATATCACCCTCCATGGTCTAAACATCATTCCCACCTGGGTTTCACAAGGCGTAGCACAATGGCAGTGTTTGTACCTGGTAGTCCCGAATGCATGCAGACTGTAATGGTTGTCTTCGAGATTACCAAGCAGGTCCTTGGGATATCTGAATATGCAAGGGTAGACATTCAAGTACGGATCGATAAACAGCGAATACTGGCCGGCGACACAGACCATCTTCTTTTTCCGCTTGTACTCCCGGATGAAAAAATAGTTAGCAAGTTCATCAGACGTGGGGGTGAGGGAT
>Ga0326728_10018963_pt1 | contig 13442 bp, 18 predicted proteins | sample MB3enrmetagenome_FD_207602 | JGI IMG/M metagenome (GOLD analysis project Ga0326728, IMG submission 207602) | Lab enriched peat soil microbial communities from McLean, Ithaca, NY, United States - MB31MN | ecosystem: Environmental > Terrestrial > Soil > Wetlands > Peat | place: USA: New York... | reverse complement strand
CGGGTAATAATTGCAATTTATCCTCAAAGGCCCTGGCCCGGCGGTCGGTTTCCTGAGGGGAGAGCGCGAATCCATTTTGATGAAGGGGTCAAGTACAGGTGTTCCAGAATTCCGCAACATTTTGCGACGTATAGCAAAGCACACCCCCGCCCCCAAGGATGGCATCAATTGCCGAGACTACCAGGGGATAATCATGATCATCCGGCTTTACCCAGCGAAGTAGAATATTACTGTCAATCAGATAGGAAGTCCCCGGCATTTAGGTGCGGTCCTCATAGAAACTTTCACGCGTGAAACTGCCGGTGGGTAGATTCGGCAAACACTCCGACCCTTCCGACATTGAGGCCAGCATGGTATGGAAGTCACCGATGGTGAGATTTGAAGAGGTTGTAAACCGAGAAACCATTGCTTCCTCCAGAATACGCGCCGCCGCCCTCTCCAGCGGCATCCCCTCGGCACGAGCCTTGGCAGCGAGTCGCGCTTCCACTTCCGGATTGAGTTCCACCTGGATCGTCATGGCTTCTTACCCTCGTACAATAGCTTACCGTGCCTTGCCGATGCGACTAACAGAGATGAGGCTTGGCCATCTCGTCTTCTGGATTACCATGAAACTTCGATGAAGAGGCTGGTGTCGTCAAGCAATCTCATTCAACGTCGGTTCTCCGACGCGCGATGCGATGCTGCAGCTCTACGGAGGTGTACCGATCCCGCAAGCCTTCGAGCGCGCCCGCCCACGCGAATTGCGGCTTGCCGGGTTGCTCGATGGAACGCCGAGCCAGCAAGGACTCGACGTAGCCCCGAAGCTGCGCCCTATATTCTGAAGGGACTTCACGCACCATTTCCTCAAGAGCCTTCGTCGGCTCGCTCATCACCGTTTCCTCACTATTATTCTACTCTATTTTCCGGGACTTTATACAAAGAGCGCAATTGCTAAGGTAGCAATCAAACTACGCGTAACTCTGGGTTATGTTGCTCGAAAATGGCGCGGTCCCGATCTGGTTGGGATAAATTCCCACACCGCTACAGCGTGATTTATTCACGGCTTCCAACGCTTGGTATCTGCCATTTTGTCCCCTGCGCGGTACTGTCCTGTTTTGAGCGTACGAGCCAAATTAGGACGCCACCCCCTGCACTTTTCTCTTGACACGCCCACCCGTCGATGGTAGCCTATCCTAGTTGTCGCAAGAGAGCGCTCGAAAGCGGCCGCGGCAAGGGAAGGCGAAATGGACCCGGCAAGAGGGAAAAAGAACGGGAAATGGAAAAAAGATACTAAAAGAGGGAACGAACTCAGCCATCTATTGCAAATAAAGGACTTCACGTTTTTGATGTGCGCAAAACGAACTGGTTTTTGAATGCAAAAAGGGCAAAACGAACTCGAAAAAGTGGCCAAGAACCCGCCTTTTGTGCGGCTTTGAAGTCAAATTCGCGACTCGAAAGGCGCCCGCAGACAGGCGAAGGCAAGGTGGGCTACACGAGCTTCGAATTCCGTCCTTTCCGCTGAATCGATATTGGCCATGGCCATGAATCCACAAGTTGCTCTCATCACCGGCGCTTCGCGAGGAATCGGGCGGGGCATCGCGATTGAGCTGGCGCGACTCGGCTTCAGTGTTGCCATCAACTACGCCCAACACCTCGAGGCGGCGCTCGAATGCAAAAGGCTGTGCGAGCAGGCTGCGGCTACCGGCGGACATGGCGCCCTAAAAGGCGGCGCTACGCCTTCCTTTGAAATATGCCAAGCGGATATCTCGAAGGCGCAGGATCGCGCCAGCCTGTTGAAGGCCGTCCAGGAACGCTTCGGATGGATCGACCTGCTGGTGAACAACGCGGGCGTGGCCCCCGCGCGGCGCGTTGATTTGCTCGAAGCCGGCGAAGAGAGTTTCGATCGGCTGATGAATATTAACGTGCGCGGGCCTTACTTCCTGACTCAGGCCGTGGCGAATTTCTGGATTGCCGGACTGAAACACAGGCCGGAGAATAGTGGCAAGCCAAAGATCGTCAACATCTCCTCCGTCTCCGCCTATGCTCCGAGCGTCAACCGAGGCGACTACTGCATGAGCAAGGCAGCGCTCTCCATGATGACGCAGCTCTACGCCGTGCGACTGGCTGAGTACGGGATTAACGTCTACGAGATTCGGCCCGGCATAGTGCTGACGGATATGACGGAACCGGTGAAAGAGAAGTACGATGGGATGATTTCTGGCGGCCTCACGCCTCTCGCGCGCTGGGGAACACCGGAGGATGTGGGCCGCTCGGTGGCAGCCATCGCCGAGGACCGCTTCCCCTTTTCCACCGGCGAGGTCATCAACGTGGACGGGGGATTCCACATGCGGCGGCTTTAATAAAGGTTGAAGGGTGAAGGGTAGAGGCTTCAAACGGAGAACACGTTAAGGAACACCTCGCAACTGTGTCATTCCGAGCGCAGCGAAGAATCTTGCTCTGGTTCTTTGTTCCGCGACCCGCCCAAAGCAGGGCGAGATTCCTCGCTGCGCTCGGAATGACAGCGGCCAAGCGGACGTTGAGAGCAGGCGCAGGACGAATAGACTTATGATACGCATCGACCCAGAACTCACGCCGGAAAAGCTGAGACCTCGAATCGAACGCGTTTTCGAGCTCTCCGCCGCAAAGATCCGGGCGATCGAAAAAGGCTTTGACGCTTCGCGCGGCTCGCCGGTCTCGACGGTCGAGGGCGTCTACACGGCGCGCGAATGGACAGAGTGGACACAAGGCTTCATGTACGGCTCGGCGCTCCTTCAGTACGACGCCACGGGTGAGGAGTGGTTCCTGGAGTACGGACGGCGGAACACCCTCGAGCGCATGGCCCCGCAACTCACGCACATGGGCGTGCACGACCACGGGTTCAACAGCGTCAGCACGTACGGGAACCTGTTGCGCCTGGCCAATGAGGGCAAGATTGCGGCGAGCGATGCCGAAATGCGCTTCCTCGCGCTGGCGCTGAAGGTGAGCGGGGCGGTGCAGGCGGCGCGCTGGGCGCCTATCCGCGACGGTCGCGGCTACATCTACTCCTTCAACGGTCCCCACTCGCTCTTTGCGGACACCATCCGGTCGCTGCGTTCGCTGGCCCTCGCGCATCGCTTGGGACATGTACTGATGGGGGAGAACGACCGGCGCATTTCACTGCTGGAGCGGCTTGTGCATCACGCTTCCGTGACGGCGGAGTTTTCCGTCTATTACGGCGAGGGGCGGGACGTGTACGACGTGCGCGGGCGTGTGGCGCACGAGTCGATTTTCAACATGAACGACGGCAGTTACCGCTGTCCCTCAACCCAGCAAGGATATTCGCCCTTCACCACCTGGACGCGCGCCCTCGCCTGGATCATGTGCGGCTACGCGGAAGGACTCGAATACCTCCACACCCTTTCCGACCAGGAATTAGGCCCTTTCGGCGGGCGCGAGAAAGTGGAAAGCACGATGCGCCGGGCCGCTCAAGCAACCTGCGACTTCTACCTCGAGCAGGCGGCGCAGGACGGCATTCCCTATTGGGATACGGGCGCGCCGCAACTGGCGAAGCTGGGAGACTGGCGCAACAAGCCGAGCGATCCATTCAACGACTTCGAACCGGTGGATAGTTCAGCGGCGGCAATTGCCGGGCAGGGACTCTGGCGATTGGGGACTTATCTTCAAGGACGGACCGAAGATCCTGAGAGTGGGAGGCGTTATCGGCAGGCTGCAATCACCATCGCGAGTACTCTGTTCGATGAGCCCTACCTTTCGACTGATCCGCAACATCAGGGGTTGATCCTCCACTCCGTGTACCATCGCCCGCGCGGCTGGGACCACGTTCCGCCCGGCCGGCAAATACCCTGCGGAGAGTCTTCCATGTGGGGCGACTACCATGCGCGGGAATTGGCGCTGCTGCTTCTGCGCGAAGCCAAGCAGGAGCCCTACCTGGCGTTCTTCAATATAGGTAAGGGTCGGAGTTAAGCTGTGCTCAAATCTACCTGGGGAAGAAATACATCAACCAACCCAGCGCCAGAGCAGTGCCCACGAACGCACCAAAAACCTTCGCGCCGTAAACAAGCCGCGCGCGGGGCGTTTCCTTGGCCAGAACTCCAAACACCACAGAGACCAAGAAGGAGAATATGACGAGAGCGGGAAAGTGTGTCAGAGCCATTAGCCTTTTCTTCCCATGGCGATGTCGTAGCAATCCAGCACCGCAAGGACGTTGAGCATGCCCGCGGCCACCAGATAGGCGGTTCCGAAATCGGAGCTGACAAAGAACGGATCACCGCCCGAATAACCGAAAAACCTGGCCCCGGGCATCGCCAGGCCTACGCATAATTCGCCGTAGTAACCCAGGGTTTGAAGGTAAGAAGCGGAACTGGTGGAGAAGAATTGCCCCTGCATCGCCAGGCCGAGCGCAAACATGGTCGCAATCGAGGCAAAGAGGATTAGCGCCCGCCATTTCCTTCCGAGCAACAGGTGGCCCAACCCCGGGACCAGCCAGGCTCCAACGCAGAGCCGCACCAATGTAAGGATCGGCGGGTGGCCGGCGGCAGCCTTGGTCTTCGCCGTAGCAGCTTCTTCCTCGATAACTTTTCCAGCCATAGCTCGATGTGACGCGCCGCGTCAGGATTCTGACGGGATGTTAAACAAACAAGTTAACACACCTCAGCACGCAGCGGCAAGGATGGCTAGTACTTGTGTCGCAGCAAAATGAGAAGTTCCTATTCCAGCAAAGTAGAAAGCTCCTGTTGAAAACCGGCAAACTAGCCGGATGAGCGAACAGGAGTTGCTGGTGATGAGCACGAAGGAACGGGATCGGTTAAAGGTATTGCATGAGCTAAAGCAAGGACATTTGACGCAAGGGGTGGCGGCGCTGGTCAAGCGGACTCGCTGGCGGCCCGACGTTGGTTACTCTGCCGGACGCCGATCCGCTGCGTGCAACTACGTTAGGGGTTGGTTAGGTCGTGAGAGGGATTTGCGGCGGGCCGCGGCAGCGGCGTCTAATTTTTGATCTTGTGAAACGTGAACAGAACCTCCGATGGGTATTCTGGCTGGATTGGAATCGAACCGGCTAGGGAGTGGATGTTTGGTCGAAATAATCTCCCCAAATAGTTCCCCGTTCTCTTGTTGCGAGCCGTAAAGCTGATTCCGGTGATTCCGTCAGCCTTCGTGGCAGAATCTTTCGAAAAGTCAGGAAGTTCTGCGTGGAATACCACGCCTGCCTCCAACGGAACCGTGGCAATTCGAAATCCCATGTAGCTAATATAGGAAGGACCTTTTGGTATTTCGAGGAAACGCAGTGGCCAAAGGGCGACATATGTGATATCGACTACCGTCTGGGGGTCTGTAATCATTCCTGGGGGTGCGATCCTGCCTGTAAAAGCAAGGGTCGGGAGAGAACGGCACTGGAAACTCGCCTGAAGAGTAGACTTCGCTAAATCGGGCACTTCAATGGTCTCGATCTGACAGCCAGGGACGTAGAGGATCGCTTTCAGGGATGAAGCCGGAGTACCTTCCACTTGCGTAGGGACGAGGATGCGGTGCTCACCAGATTTCTTAAAGACATCATAGACATGATCACCATATGCTCCGAAACTGCCCGTCATAGCGTATTCAATTTGTATTCTCCCGGTCTTCACCTCTTGGGGGAAGTCAATCGCGAATGGCTGTGTTCCCTCCTCCGTCAGCGATTGAGAATGTATTGATATTGGAAATTGAACCGCAAGAACTGCCAAAGTTAGGAGAGTTGATCGTCTCATGATCTCTGCTCCTGGACGTGTTTAGGCGCAATCAGAGAATACCGCTGATCAAAGCCTGGAGCAAATGCCTTTCGCAATTACCGTGTCTCGCCGTGCCAGCGCTAGCTAACGAACGTCGTCCCTGCTCCGTGCCACAACGCCGGTGTATGGAAATTCTTCGTCCGGCTGAGTCGGGGCTGTTAGTGGGAACTCTGCCTCACGCCGATCCACTGTGTAGTTGCTGCGTGAGGGCTTGGTGGAATCGTGGGGTGCCGTGCAGGGCACCAGATCAGGCGAATTGGCCTGTTTCTGCACATCCCCGTCACGCGACCATTTGACTTCCCACCCACAATGCAAAGACTAATAAACTGGCAAATGCGATTTTCGCCCGAGCGATCTTCCCCGCAAATGGGGCAGCAGTTAACGCGATTGAGAAGAAGAAGAACCAATCAGGCAAACGTATTGACAAGAAGTGAGTGCCAAATCCACCGATAAAACCGAGCAAGCATAAGAAAAGGAAGCAACCCCAATCAGCGAGTACTGCAACCATGATCGTTATCGGTATTATCGTTGTTCGCGGCCCCTTCTTAGGGGACTTCCACCACTCTCGGATAGCCAAGGTAATCAGCACTGGCGGCGTGAGCAACCATACCACTGCAATAATCGTAGGAATCCATAACACTGCAAGGGCAATCTCTGGCTTCAACATGCCCCACTTCCTCCATTGAACTGCGAACTTCGTCCGGGCGATCATACGCCGCCACACGTCACTCATCAACGTCAATTCCAATCGCTGCTTCTACGGCACGTCATCCCCACTCCGCAGCACAAGGCCGTGACATGGAGTTCCTTCGTCCCGCTGAGGAGTGGCGTGGTAGAAAGCGCCAGCTAAAGAAAGTAGACCGCTTCGAGTGCCCCGTCGAAGGTCACCAGACCGTTCCGTTCTGCGGCTGCGGGGAATCCTATCGAACTGAACGGCTGTCTCCTGATGGGGGTAATTTCTTCAAGGCCAAGCTCATTCTCACGTACTGTACAATGGGTGGCAGAACAAAGCTAAACAAGATAGCCGATGCTATAAGCATGTAATACTTCCTCGTAGCCAATGCCCACACTGCACCCCCTACTGCGGCGAAAAGAATCCAGGAGTTGAGCAGAATGAGTTTCTTGAAAGTTGCCACCTTCTCAGGTGTCGGATCAAGCGGACGATAGAACGAACGAGCCATCGCCAGGAGGGAAAAAACAGCAAGGCCAGCGAATATGGCCAACATGATTTTCGCGTACACCAGCAACCCATGGCTCGCTTTCATGGTATCCAGACCCCGACTGATCTTCGCGTATTGTTAAACAGAATACTATCTTCACACAAGGGCTACCGGGCGGGATGGTCGCGGGTGGTCACCTACCCCGCGAATCCCCCGGCACCGGCCCCTTCATGTCGTTAGGGGTGTCAAACGACCTTACGAGGTTGCCACTCCGCGTCAACTGGAAACACGTTGAAATCGACGCCACTGACGCAGGCTGGCAACGCAGGACAACGCACCGGCCAAGTCGCAGACCAGCCTACGGCGAACGCACATTGCCCAGGCAGCGCCAACGACGTGCCGACACCGCGCATGCGATGAGCCCTCTTAGGGGCGACATAATGTAGCCCACGGCGTGAAAACCTGCGGGAGATGGAAATTTAGACAGCTTCTGCCAGCCCTCACCCCGCCTTCGGCACCCCTCTCCCGCCCGAGCGGGAGAGGGGACGGGGGTGAGGGAGGTCCGCCCCGACCCACGGCTCACGCCGTGGGCTACGCTCTTTCGCCCGCTCCGCGGGCTAACATATTCAACGAATTTCTGAGACACAACATCAGTGAGGACTGCGCAATCTCGCCGCAGCATGTCCACGCGCCCGGCGACGGGGTACTTGCGGCGTCCGTGACCGCGCAGCCGGATAAACACGACGCCGCGACAGCGCAGGGCATGGCAATACAGCGCCGGTACGATGCAGGCAGGGTCATGGCAGCGCGAGAACGACGAGGCTACATCGAGACGCCAGGGCTATGTCAGTTACTCCGTTATGTTAGGTCTTCGCTTCTCTCAGGGCAGGCAGGCTCCAGCACCGTTATGAGGATAGGGCAGGTCGAATCTAAAGGGGTTAGCGGATTCGTGGGGCTGATCGCCTGCTTTTCTGAGGAGGCTACTGGGTAGGGTAAGAGGTAGGATCGGCACCCGGCAGCGTTGCTGGGGCGCTGGCACAGGCCCGCTTTGACCGTCCGAATTGCAACCTACGAATGGAACGCGAACGGCAGCGGCTTCCTGTGACGGTTGCTTGCTTTCGGCGTTCGGTAGCATTGCGATGCCTTCGCCCCCTCCTTGGAATCCCGTCCTCGTGATTAGGCTTGCCCAAAGGAAGCCCACGGACAACACAGGCAGACCAAATACGAGCAAAAAGGCGAGGTGCTTCCTGGTTTGAGACCGCCGGTAAAGCACAACAGTTCCAGCGATCTTGTCATGCCATGCTTGGGCATCGCGATCCCATATCGCCCAAAACCAGCCAAGACCTAAAAACCACCCACTCACCCATTTCCCAAGGGTTTCCCTCAACAACATCCGGCCAAGTCCAGGCGCGGAACCGTTCCACTTGTCCACGGCCCGGCGGCGGATTCTCGGAAGGGGTGGGTCCCAACAAGGCCCGCTCCTTTCGCTACTCAGGCCGCGGCCTTCAAGGTTTTTGCCTGTTTGGCTACGCAAGCCATGTAGTAGGTCAAGCACATCTTGAACTGCTCCACCATACCGGATTCCATCAAGCGGATGAACTCCTCGGACCAAGCCCGGTGATTCGTTATCGAGAAAGCCTTCTCGGGAGGATAGTCGATCTCATTGGTAAGGGCCGGAAAGAGCTGCTGAAAAACCATCCGGTGGTGCTCGTTGAGGAAGAATTGGGGCTTGACTGGAAGCAATTTGGCGATCTCCTGCCTTTTGTCTCCCAGCCTTGCGAGTATGGCTTCAGGCGACTTTGGATCATCGAATGGTTTCACGCCCTTAATAGGGCGAGCCCCTTCGAATCGACTTCCAAAGAACATGCCCGCCCCTTTCGCCACGTGGGCGTAGTCGTCAAAATGCTCCGCAATCAAGGCGTAGCGTGTGAGAATCTCGGCGGGAGTCAACAGGGTGTTTGACTTAAAAACAGTCCCTCTCGCCATCAGGAAGCGTTTGGCCATGTCCTTGACCAGCTCGTATGCTTCCGAGCGGCCCTTGTGCTTTTCCACAATCGTGCTGTGATCGCCCGGCATGATATCCACGTCCGTGAATGGACCGAGCACCGGCGGGTAGTAGGGCGTAAACAAGCTGCGGCGATCGTGCTGGGAAAGGACGACGTTGCACATCTTGATGTTGCCTGTCATATTGATGCTTTGCCACATATGGTTGTTGATGGCCGCCCCCCCTGGAACAGGATCAATGGCGAAGATGTTGACGGGAATTCCTGAAGTGGCGGGGTCCCCATTCAGCTTGTTGGCGATCTTGATGCAGGTAACAGCTCCGCGACTCCACCCACACATGTTCAAGACCATGCTGCGGACCTGGGCGGCGCGCCGCACGACCTCACTCACAACCGCATCAACGTTGGCATCAGCGCCCACTCCGCCGAGCTTGCCGCTCACCTGGTACCACCTCGAGCCGACGCCGTCCGTGATCATATGGAGCGATAGCGTCTCTCGATTCAAGTCTGCCACCACTTCGTCCGGGGCGTTGCGGTTGTAGCCGGTGCCGCAATTGTAAGCCGTGAACCTTAGTTGCATGGCTGCTATCCTCCTTGCACATAATTAGAAGAAAGCGCTTTTTAACAGGTACAGTATACACTCGCGTCTGTCGAGATTCCAGGTTGAATAGTGCTGCCCTAATTTGGGCGTGGCGCCGCCATCTTGGCGGCTCTCCCGGTTATTCCGAGAAGCCTTACCTTCCGGTCGGTCACCCAAACAGCGGCGTAGTCTGCGGAATACCCGCTTGCACCAATCCTGCCGTTCTCTGGCTCAAGTTAGATGAGGAACGCGATTATCAGAAGGGTTCACGGGTCTTCGGAATGCACACTCACACCGTAAAGATTCGTGTTCAATGAATTTCAAAGTAGCGCACTACCTGGACGAACGGCGAGTTGACTTTGATCGCTTGACCGGCAGCGCCGTGGCGGTGTAATTTGCAGTCATGCGAGGAGGGCCACGATTTCAAAGAGGACGTGTTACGAAGCAAGGCAAGAACTGGCGCGGCGGCGTGGGCCGATTAGCTGTGATTTATCTGTGATTAATTGATCGCAGGAGAGGGGCACGCAATCGCCTTTCCAATCTTCAAGCCATTCATTCTACAGGTTGATTTTAATCGTCGTCTAAACAAACAAGTTAACACACCTCAGAACGCAGCGCAGGGATGGCTGGCACTTGGTAATGGTACAGTTTGAAAATTCCGCCTGTTGATGTTAGCACCGGCCTGAAAGGGAACCAATTTCGCCGGTGAGAAAGTTGCTTTCGGGCGCACTAACATGCCTGCGGGGCGTACACGTGAACCGTCCCCCACACTCCAGACCCGGCAAGTTCCAACCGGACATCAACGCAAGCAACTACCCTCCGGCGCACCCAACAGCAGAGGCAATGTTGAAACACGGCGCACGCGGTGGCTATCGCGGCTCAATCCCATGGCCGGGTCGTGGTCGCTCGCAGCGTACCCGAGATCCTATCGGCCGGTGAGCCCAAGCGAGAAGCTACCAGCATTTTCGCCGCATTCCGTCGGCAGGAGCACAAGCAGAAATCGGCGCCCCGGTGATTTTCGGCAGATGATGTTCAAACCTCAAGAAGAATCTTTGCGGGTCAGTTTGTGCGCCATGTCGAATGATTAGCCAGAGTAACACTAAACATGCCGTCAGGCATGGGTGATGGCCCATGACGGGCTGTTGCCTCCTTACCCGCGCGAGCGCAAGGCACTTCCGCGGCTAGGGCGTTTATCAGCCAAGCGGTTTAGCTGGCTGAAGGCATGGCGCCAGTTTATTGAATCAATTGGGACATTTCTGAATTACTTGACGCAGCATCGCATGGGTGCCACAATCGCCGCCGAACGCCAACCGATGAGGTGATGGATGAAACCACTTATCATTGCGCTTTTGTTCATCGTCTCGATGAACAGTTCCGCGCAAGACTCATCTTTGAAGCCCGAACCTTGCACCGTGCAGGGTATAGTGACGGCAGTTGCTACGCGTGCCCCGCTCAAGTCTGCGTGGGTCGCACTGAGGGCGGTGCCCCCCGAGGACCAATCCTCCAGACAAGGCCCGGAAGACGGACTTTTCAAGGAAATCACGGATGCCAATGGGCATTTCGTCATCAACGGCGTGCCCCCCGGCAAATACCAATTCCGCGCCGGCAAGACCGGCTACGTTCCAGGAGACTACAGCCTCGATGGTGGGCCTCCGAAGGCAACGCTGGTGCTTCACCCGAGTGAGAAGTTGGACAAGGTCGAATTCCGTCTGTCTCGGACAGCCGTCATCATGGGACGCGTTACCGACGAAACAGGCGAACCGATCGCCGGCGTGTATATGGAAGCTGATCCTACGGGTACCCGCATGGGTGATTCGTTCCCGGAGGATCCTTTCAGATTTGCTGTGACCAATGACCTGGGAGAGTATCGGATTAACGATTTGCCGCCGGGTAGCTATTATTTTTCGGCAACCGATTCCGGCACGAGTGTGTGGGGGAAGTGGCCCAGTTGGTCCGAGGACCGGTACGCCAATCACTTGACGATCTACTATCGCGACGCAACCAAAAATAGCGAGGCACAGAAGGTCCGCCTCAGCGCCGGGCAGGAGATGCGCATTGACTTTTCGCTGCGAACGGTGAAGTTGCTGTCCATCTCAGGGCGGTTACTCAGAGCAGACGGCAAGCCAGCCGCGCAAGTTAGGGTTAATTTCAGGCCGCAAGACCCATATTCAAGCATTGCAGCGTTAGAGCTTCGGCGATTTGGGGTCACGACAGACGCAAATGGCGATTTCGTTATCAGGGAAGTCCTGCCGGGATCATACGTTGTATCAGCGACTGTGGTATCACCGACCCTCAATGAAGAAGAATTCTGGACGGAGAAGCAAATTGAAGTAGCTAAAGACAACGTGTCCGGGATGGTACTGCAACTGAGAAAGGAGTTGCAGCTTTCAGGGAAAATGAACGCCAAAGGAGGGCCGAAATTTGACTTTCAAAGGCTGCACATTTGGCTGGGGCAGGGCAACGAGCCAAATCCTGGCACTTGGCCGAAGATCAAGAAGGACGGAACATTCACAATTCCTAAGGTAAGGCCAACAACGCTACGCTTGACTGTGTACCCGTTGCCCAAGGGCTGGTACTTGCGCTCCGCGTTCTTCGGCAAGCAAAACGTCTTCGAAAATGGGCTTAGATTTTCTGCCGCCGGCTCTCACGAGTCGCTTGATCTCACCTTCAGCCCCACCGCCGGCCGGATTGAGGGCGTCGTGTTCCGAGGCGATGATCCCGCCTATGGCGCTCCCGTGAGAATCTTCCCTGACCCGGCAAACCCCAATAACACCGGTCTGTACCGGGGGGCAAGCGCAGACGAGGACGGTCACTTTGATTTCGACAGTGTGGTTCCCGGACGTTATCGTGTGGTGGCCTATGCCAGTGAAAGAACGGATGGGGACGGCGGTTCGCCCTATGATGACTCCGTGAGTGCCTCGGTCATCATAGCCGAAAAGGAATCCAAGACGTTGAATCTCAAGCTTCCGAGGAGAGAAGAATAAGGCTCTACACCATCGGCCACACTTCCAGCCTGGTTCAAACGGCCTACACGTAGAAGCTCTCTACGCCTTGGCAGGATCGTGGCGAGGATGTCATCCACGTGCGACTACCCCGGATAAACAGCATAATGTTCGCTTAGCCCCGTCCACTTTGACGATTTGTCGCCCTGTCGGACACTGGCCGCTGCCACGTACACCTCCAAAATCCGTTCTCGGTGGTCGCGTTATTTATGAACCCGTGGTTTGCGGTTCAATCCGGAGTGACCCTTTCCTATAGATCCGTAGAGTCTGCTATAGAGTTTCTTGTCGCGTCCCAGCCGATGAGGCTCTCAAGACCTGGCTCCCCTCAGACTGATGATTTCGGCTCCCTTTTAGGCCGCTGCTGACAACCCTCAGTGTCCTCCGTGACGATGCTTTTCTGACCGCAGAGCACACAGCGCGGCCTGCTGGCCGCAACCAAAGCGGACAGAAAATGCTCACTTTGGTATTGCTACAGATGGCACAAACTTCTTCGCGGCCCGCGAAGAAGTTTGGGAATAGTAGTACAGAGTAGAATCCTCGTTAGCCGTGCGACATCATGGTTGACACCGAGCCTGCGGAGTCGCGACAATACTTAAAGGGTTGAGGAGGTTGCGATGAACTCCCGAATAGAGTCCCTTTGGATCGGCTTTCTTGCTCTGTTTCTGTTGTCGTGCCTTGCGATCGCCGTCCCTAAGAAGGAGACTCAAGGACAAGTGGCCGATGCCGTTGTTCTCGCGAAGGTTCACACGGTTTGCCTCGATACAAGCGCGCTCACCAAGCGCCAGCTAGCCTCACTGAAAAGGGTTGTCAACCACGCAACAAAACCCAAAGGAGTGTTCGGCAAGTTGAACTGGCAACTCCTGGACGCTTGCTCCAGCGCAGACGCGGTCGTGAATTTGGACATGCGAGACCGCGATAAGGAATCCTGGGACTATGCGCATGCGCCTGGGGGC
>Ga0326728_10018962_pt1 | contig 13442 bp, 13 predicted proteins | sample MB3enrmetagenome_FD_207602 | JGI IMG/M metagenome (GOLD analysis project Ga0326728, IMG submission 207602) | Lab enriched peat soil microbial communities from McLean, Ithaca, NY, United States - MB31MN | ecosystem: Environmental > Terrestrial > Soil > Wetlands > Peat | place: USA: New York... | reverse complement strand
CCATCCTGTGTTGACCAGCCAGCAAGAGGCCTTGTGCTTCTCCAGGCGCTGGCCGAGCATTTCGGCATAGAAGCGCGGGGCGAGAGGCAGGAAGGGAGCGCCGAAGCAGGCGGAGAACTCCGGCTGCGGATCCTTCGCCATGCCAGCCTCCGTGCCGGCGAGCTTGGCGGTGTAGCCGGAAAGGAAGTGGTACATGGCCTGCTCGTTGGTGAGGCGAGCGATGGGTGGTAGGACGCCGAAGGCGTCGGCGGCTAGGAACATGACATGGCTGGGGTGGGGCCCGATGCCGGGAATGACTGCACGATCGATATATTCGACGGGATAGGCGACGCGGGTGTTTTCGGTGAGATGGATATCGGTATAGTCGGGCAGGTTGGTGGTGTGGTCGAGGACGACGTTCTCCAGCACCGCGCCGTAGCGAATGGCGCGATAGATCTGGGGTTCGCGCTCCTCGGTGAGGTCGACGCATTTGGCGTAGCAACCCCCTTCAAAATTGAAGATCCCGGTGGGGCCCCAGCCATGCTCGTCGTCGCCGATGAGGCGGCGGGCAGGGTCTGCGGAGAGGGTGGTTTTTCCTGTGCCACTTAAACCAAAGAAAAGAGCGGAGCTCCCGTCGGCGCCGACGTTGGCCGAGCAGTGCATGGGCAGGACATCGCGATTGGGGACGATGAAATTCATCACGCCGAAGATGGATTTCTTCATTTCTCCGGCGTACTTGGTGCCGCCGATGAGGACAATCTTGCGGCTAAAGTCGGCAATGATGAAGGCGCCGGAGCGGGTGCCGTCGCGCTCGGGGACGGCTTCGAACTCGGGGGCGGCAATGACGGTAAATTCGGGGGAGTGGCTGGCCAAATCGCCGGCTTCCGGGCGCACAAATAGCTGGCGGACGAAGAGGGCGTGCCAGGCATACTCGGCGATGACGCGGATGGACATGCGGTAATCGGGATCGGCGCCGCAATAGAGATCCTGGATAAAAAGACTGCGCGTGCGCAGGTGCTCCATGACGCGGTCGAGGAGAGCCTCGAAGCGGTCGGAGGAGAAGGGTACATTGACCTTGCCCCAATCGACCGAGGCGTGGGTGAGGGCGTCGTCTACGGTGAATTTGTCTTTGGGGCTGCGCCCAGTGCGGGCGCCGGTATAGGCGACCAGGGCGCCGTTGGCGGCGCGGCGAGCTTCTCCGCGGCCAAGTGCGGTCTCGATCAGTTGCTCCACGGGCAAGTTGCAATGTACCTGCGGCCCAGACACCAAGGTGCTGAGCACATCCGCTGTCGAAGAGATAGGCATGAACAGGACTCCTTCCGAGTGAAGAAAAATAATGGATGATTCCGCGTGAAGAATCGGTGAATGTTGAAGGACTGAACATTCTTCCATGAATACCGGGATGTGAGAAGTGATTTGGCGTACCTATGATTAATTATTTTCCAAATGAAGGTAAAGGGAGCGGGATCTAAGGTCTAATTCGGCAGGCCGACAGGTCGGCAGCTACCGGCGGGGTGGGCACACTGTAGTTCGTCTGCGGGGAGAATCAGATGAGGCTGGGCAGGCTGGGCAATTCACCCAAGGCCTTAGCTTCGAGAACGACGGCGTCAAGACCTTCGAGAACCTGCGCAACGGTCATGGTGTAGATTTCTCGCTGAGCGTCGAAGCCCTCTTCAATCAATTGTTTGAGATAACGGCCGGCGATCTGGACAGCCAAGCGATCGGTGAGAACCTTGCCGCTGCGCTGTTTTTGTTCGATCCACGCCTGACAGGGCAGGGCGATCCACATGGGCCGGCTATTGACGTCGAAGCGGATATCGACGGCGTCGGCATGGCGGGTGGCGAGGGCCACCATGGTGCCCTTCCAGCGGCAGTGGAGGGCTTCCCCGCTCCACATGTCGGTACTGTGAAACTCCTCGTACATGGAACTAGCCTACCTTTCCGTGGGCAAGAGGGCAAGTATGGGGGAGAAATGAACTATGCATGGTGCAATTACACGCTTTTTCCGCAGGATTGTCCGATTTCAGGATTTCGGCTCAACGAATGACGCGGTCCGCCGATAAGCAGGGAAGAAAGACAGAGGCCATGATCATATCCATTACCGTTCCCGATGCCTACATTCGCGAAGCGCAAGATAGCGGACAGAATGTAGTTGAATATGTTGAGAAGCTGATTGACCAGGGCCACCAGGTGATGCACAAGCCACCGGTGCTGGACGACGCCATCTCCCGGATTCGCGCTCTGCGCGGCACGGCCCTCTCCGGCAGGGGATAGCCGCTCGTTGGCTATGGTTTGACCCGTGATGCAAACCTCGGCCAGTGCGGCGGGGAGCATTGTTGAGCCCGCCTTGCGGGTGATATTCTCTGCGTCTCAGACCGCCCTGGGATGAAGGCGAAGGGCGGCATGAGGATGCAGGTGGACGCTCCTCTCGGCGCGCTGATAGACTAAAAAGGTTGTGCAGGCGGCGGAGATTGCGAGAGCGCCGAAGCCGGCAACAGATCGTGCTGCGCATCAAGTTTAAAAACGAAGGACAAGAAGAGACCCCGTGGATACTCAAACCCGTCATGCTCTGAAGAAAGACAGCTTTGCCCAAGCCACCGCCAGCAGTGTCGGTTGGCTGAGCGCTCACCGTTCCGGCGTGGTGCGCTGGATTGTCAGCGCCGTGGTGGTTGTGGTGCTGGCGGTAGGCGCCGCGATCTTCTGGAATGTGCGCACGACGGCGGCCAACACGGCGCTGGGCGCGGCGCTGGACATCTACTCGGCGCCTCTGGCGCAGCCCGGAGCTCCGGCGGAGAAGGGCGTTTACGCCACCGCGAGCGAGCGTTCGAAGGCTGCCCACCAGCAGTTTGCCGACGTGGCGCAACAGTATGGCTGGCTGCCGGAAGGCAACAAGGCGCACTACTTCAGCGGCATCACCGCCGCCGAACTGGGGCAGTACGGTACGGCAGAGACGGAGTTGAAGGCGGCGGCCGGTTCCTGGGACCGCAACCTCTCCAATCTAGCCAAACTGGCGCTGGCCGGGATCTATCATTCGACAGCGCGCGACAGCCAGGCTATCGAAATCTATACAGAACTGGCGGCGAAGCCCTCCGAGACCGTCTCGGCGGGCGTAGCCAAGCTGGATATGGCCGACCTGTACGTGGCGCAGGGCAAGCAGGACCAGGCGCGCAAGCTGTGGGCGGAGATCAAGGACGCGGACAAGGACGGCGTGGCCGGCTCGATTGCCGCGCAGAAGCTGGCCGGCAAGCAGCAGTAGGGTCGAATATCTTTTAGGAGACTCGCGGGGCCGCCGGCTTCGCGAGTCTCTTTTATTTTATGGGCTCATCCTGGCGGGCTCGCGATTCCAGCGACTCCCTGACATTTTTCCCAAGCGAATTCACTCCCTCTCTTTGTGGAAGACGATGCATCGCGTCCCCGTCATTGCGCGGGGTGGGGAGATGAGCATTTTACGCAAGGTGTGCGTCAGTTGAGATATGAGCGCCAGTCAGGCAGTATTCTCAGGTTGGATGGAGATGCAAGAGAGAGCCGTGGCCGATCGCGCCCGTGAACAAGAGGAAGAGAGGGCGCTGGCGGCGTTGGTGAGCCAGTACGGGGCGACGCTGTATCGCGTGGCCTTCTCGGTGCTGCGCAACGCCACCGACGCCGAAGACGCCGTGCAAGAGGCGTTCCTGCGGGTGCTGCGTCACCGCGAGAAGCTGGTCGAGATTCGCGACCAGCGGGTGTGGCTGATCCGCATTGTGTGGAACGTGGTGCTGGACCGCAAGCGGCGGGCCAAGACGCGTCCCGAGACCGACGATGTGGCCGATATGGCGCGCATCCTGCCCGCCGAGGGGCTTACTGCCGAGGAGCGCGCCGCTGCCGCGCAGCATCGCGCCCAGGTGCTGGCCTGCGTGGAGCAATTGCCAGCCAAGGAGCGCGAGGTGCTTCTGCTCTCGGCCTTTGAGGAACTAAACAGCGTGGAGATTGCCGCAGTGCTGAAGATTACCGAATCGAGCGTGCGCTCACGACTCTTCCGGGCGCGCAACCTGATGGCTGGGATGTTGGAAGACGCGCCGTACCGCAACAGGAGTTCGCAATGAGAACCAAGACCGCTACCGATGCCCGCGTTGGGGAGGGCACTCTCTCTGCCGAGATGGCCGCCGCCGAAGAGATCTTGCGGCAGATTGCCCAATTGCCTGTGCCCGCGGGGCTGGAAGATCGTTTGCAGATGCAATTGCAGGCGGCTCTGCGCAGGGCGCCGCGAGCCTCGGGATGGTTCTCCTTTCCGCGTATCGATGGGGCTTGGCTGCACAGCGCCACTCTGCGTGTTGCCGCCGCGGTGGGAATCGCCGCCGTAGTGGCGGGTGGGGGCTGGGGCGTAGTGACACGGACTCAGCCCGCCGCATTGCAGGGCACCGTGGCGCCGGCGCCATCGTCTGTGCCTGGATTCTCCAGCGCCGGGGCGATCCGCACCCCGCGGACCCTGGTCGGGCCAGTGATGGAGACGCCGAAGGCGCCTACGGCGAAGCCGGTTAGGAACAGCAAAACCAAGCCGCACCACAAGATCCTCTCCAACCCGGAAGCGGCGCGGGAAAAGTAGCCGATTTACGCCTTTAGACTTCCCGCGTGAACATGCGGATCAGTATGCCAAGGAGCGCCAGCACGGCCGCACCCCAGAAGGCCGGGCCGATGCCGCGCACATGGAAGCCACGCACCAGGCCCGAGGCCAGCAGGATCATCAGGGCGTTGACCACCAGCAGAAAGAGACCCAGGGTGAGGATGGTCAGGGGAAAGCCGACGATCTTGAGCACCAATCCAATGGTTGCGTTCAACAGGCCGATCACCAAGGCGGCCGTCAGCGCCGCGCCGAAACCTTCGACATAGAAACCTGAGACCAGTTGCGAGACTACCAGCAGCGCGATCGCGCTCAGGAGCCATTGCAGCAAGAGGCGTAGCATCGATTTCTCCTTTTCGTATTGTTCAATATCGTATCCTTGTGGCGGCATCATGGCTCCGGTTGGTTTGCGGCGAAAGAACCGCAAATCCATCGCTTCGCTCGGGACGATAGCGATTTGGCGGGGCAATTGTCTTGTGCCGGATCGATAACGGACGGAATCTCAAGGCATGCGAGGATTCACCTTCATGAATACAACACGCGCGGCGCAATGCGCCGGTTTCCTGCTGCCCTTTTTTTATGTTGCACTGCTGCCGGGCCAAAAGCCGGCCGAGGCGCCGCTGCCCGATTTGCGCCAATTGATGAGCGAGGTGGCGGAACACCAAAAGCAGTTGGAAAAGGTGCGCGAGAACTATACCTACACCGCGCAGACCACCACCCAGGATCTGGACGCGAATGGGCAGGTGAAGAAGACGGAGACGGCGGAGATGGAGATCTTCTTCGTCCATGGGCAGATGATCGCGAGAAAGATTAAAAAGGACGGCAGGCCGCTCGACGAGCAGGAGCAGCAGAAGGAGACCGAGCGCGTCACCAGGTTCGTGGAGAAGGCGGAGAAACCCAAGACAGAGAAGAAGGAGGAGGACGAACTTAGCCTGGTGAAGCTGCTCGACATCGTCGAAGCCAGCCGGCCGCAGCGGGAGAACTTTCGCGGGCGGGCGACGATCGTTTGCGATTTCGCCGGCCGCAAGGATGCCAAGGCGCACGGGTTGAGCGAGGACGTCTTCAAGAAACTGCGCGGGACGGTGTGGATCGACGAGGCCGACCACGAAGTAACAAGGCTGGAAGCTACCTTCTTCGACAACTTCCACATCGGCGGCGGGTTGCTGGTCAACATAGCGAAGGGAACGCACCTCAGCTTCGACCAAGCCAAGATCAACGGCGAGATCTGGCTGCCCATTGATTCGGAGGGGACCCTCGACGCCCGCCTGATGATCTTCAAGGGGATTCGCCAGCACATTGTAGAGCAAGACTCCAATTATCAGCGCTTCCACGCCGAGGCGCAGCAGAGCAAGGACGTCAAGGTGGTGGTGGAGAAGAAGCAGTGAGACCAGGGAACAGGGAATAGGGAACAGGGAATAGGGAATAGGGAATAGGGAATAGGAACGACGGGGCCGGACAGTGACCCCGTGAATTGGTAAAGGTAAAAAAGTAGCGCTGGCCTCCCGGCCGGCTGTAGCGCGGACGTCCTCGTCCGCGCTTGTCCCTGATGAATTACCAATTCAAGCAGTGTAAACAAAAGGGACTAGAGCATTTTTCGAAATAGTGTAGTCCAAAAACCGGTTGCAAGCCCACCCTTTCCGCTGGAAAACGCGGAAAGGATGGGGCACGGGGGGTCTATGGAAAAAGGAAAAATGCTCTAAGCAACCAGGCGACTATTGATCCGGCCCTCAAACAGTGTCTTTTCTCTCCTACCCTTTCCGCATAGAACGCGGAGAGGATGGGGCACGTAGGCCAGTGTTTACGGACCGGATCAATGCGGCGGTTCTCTGCGGTTTCCAGCCTGGATCAGGCTCCGGGAGGTCCACCGGGTCCACCGCCGCCCGGTCCGCCTCCGCCAGGGCCGCCGTCAGGACCACCACCGCCGTCGGGAGGTCCCTCGCCATCGGGTGGGGGTGGAGGCATCTCGCCGTCCGCCTGCTCGGTGGAGCGCACACTTTTCTTCTGCCATGCGGTAAATTTGGCCTTCTGGTCGGCACTGAGCAGGGCTGCGATTTTGCTGTTCGAGGCTTCGCGAATCGCCTTCATCGCGTCGCGCTGGGATTGCATCTCTTCCTGGCTGGGCGGCTGCGGTGCGGAGTCCGCATCGGGCTTGACGCGGGACGAATTCTTGAGCAGCGCTTCGACCTGTTGGCGACGGTCGGCAAGAATCGACTTCACCTGGGCCTGCTGATCGCCAGTCAGAGCCAGCAACTGGGTCAACTGCTTCAACTGGCGCTCGACACTGGGGCCTTGGCTGGATTGCATGGAGGGAGGCGGCCCGTCGGGGGGAGGGCCTCCTGGACCGTCGGGCTGAGCCCACACAGTCAGGGAACAGGCCATCAGGATACTCAGCGGGAGCATACGCCGGGCAATAGCTGCGATAAATCCGAATTTCATCATCGATCTTCCTCGGGGGGGTAAGAAAGCAATTGGAGCCAAGCTCGCGGGATCGTCCCGCGGGTAGAATGGTTCTGCGTATGAGCAGCATCGCCGGCGAAGTCGCTCACTGAACTAGACGCGAAGGCGGCGCAATCGTTGTGGGCAGGGAAGCGCAAGCGGCGCGGCGCATCCATGGCCCGCATCTGGCTGTGCACGGGTCGGCGAAGCGCAAGGCGCATCTTCTCCTTTACTCTAAAAACAGAGGCGACCTATGCTCTTCCCTACCGTCGAGTACGCGCTGTTCTTTCTGGCGGTGCTGGCGATTGCCTGGAGCTTGTATCGGTTTCCCCTCTACCATAAAAGTTTCTTGCTGCTGGCCAGCTACGTCTTCTACGGCTTCTGGAACTGGAGCTACGTGCCGCTGCTCTTCGCCATCTCGCTCTTCAGCGGGCTGGTTGCCCAGCGCATTCAACAAAGCACCGACAAGAAGATCCGCAAGCGCTGGCTGATGGGCGGCGCGGCGGCCTGCCTGGCCACGCTAGGCTACTACAAGTACACCGGCTTTCTGCTCCTCAACCTGCTGGCGCTGTGGGGACATTTGGGAAGGCCGCCACGGATTCCGCTCTACTCGCCGCTGCTGCCGCTGGGAGTTTCGTTCTTTGTCTTCCACGCCATCTCGCTGCTGATGGATTGCTACCGCGGCAAGGTCAAGGAGCCTGTGCAACTGGGCGATGCGCTGCTCTATGTGGCCTTCTTTCCGCAACTGATCGCCGGGCCGATCCTGCGCGCCTCGCGCTTTCTGCCGCAACTGGCCAAGCCGCGCGATCCCCACCGAGTGCGCGTCAACCGCGCCTTTCTGCTCATTGTGGGCGGCCTCTTTAAAAAAGTTGTCATCTCGAATATGCTGGCCACGCGGCTTGTGGAGCCGGTCTTTGCCGTTCCCCAGTCGTATGGCGGGCTGGACACGCTGCTGGCTGTCTACGGCTACGCGGCACAGATTTATTGTGATTTCTCGGGTTATACGGATATAGCCATGGGGTGTGCGCTGCTGCTCGGCTACCGCTTCCCGCGCAACTTCAACGCCCCCTACACCAGCACCAGCCCGCAGGAGTTCTGGCGGCGCTGGCACATCTCGCTCTCCACCTGGCTGCGCGACTACTTGTACTTCCCCCTGGGCGGCTCGCGCAAAGGGGCTGCGCGCACGGCGTTGAATCTGATGATTACCATGTTGCTGGGCGGGCTGTGGCACGGCGCGGCCTGGACCTTTGTGGCCTGGGGCGGGCTGCACGGCGCCTTGCTGGTGATCCATCGCTTCTGGTCGCGCATCGCCTGGCCGCCGCTTGTGCGCTGGCGCACTACTACCGCGTGGAAGTGGACGGCGCGCCTTCTGCTCTTCCATGCGGTCTGCGCGGGGTGGGTCTTCTTCCGCGCCTCTTCGTTCGAGATTGCCTTCTCCGTCTTCACCAGGCTGGGCGCAGCGGGCCCGGCGACACTGGCGGCTACTCCGGTATTGATTGTCTTGTTCCTGGGGCTTGCAGGGCAGTTTGCGCCCGCGCGCTGGCGCAACGGTTTGGAACTCGAAATGGGCCGCTGGCCGGCCCTGGCGCGGGGCGCGGCGCTGGCGGTGACCTTGACCACCATTGAAGTTCTGGGACCCACGGGTGTGGCGCCCTTCATTTACTTCCAATTTTGAGAGCCATGCAGACGACGACCCAATCAATCCGGCAGATGTTCCTGGCCCTGGCAGGCGGCGCGGCCATGACGCTGCTGCTGGAGGCAGGCGGGCTGGTTAGTTGGGCCCATCATCTGGAGTTGGGAGCGCTGCGCACCGTGGCGGTTCCGGCGGCGGAGAGGATGGAGAGGGCGCTGCGCCCGCTGGGACTGGCCGGGGTGCGACAGCAGGCGCTGGAGAGCCTGGCGCGGGTGGGCTGGAGCGACGATCCGGCGCTGCTGGCCATGGTCTCCACGCCGTCTGGAATGCCGTCCAAAACCGTTTGCGCCACAGACGCCGCGCCGCAGGGCCTCACTTTGGCTGCCGGGCCATCTTCCAAAGGCGCCCCATCCCTGCTGTCCGAGCAACGCTACGGCTTTCTCAACGCCGCCGGAGCGCAGGCGCCGCTGGTCGCGGGTGTGCCGCACGTGACGGCGCTGACGCCGCTGCCGCCAGTTGATCCGGGCAAGCAGCGGGTCGTAGCGCTGGCCGGGGATTCGATGATGGCGGTGGGCTTGAGCGCCACGCTGATGCGGCAGGTTGCCGGCAATGGCCATCTGCGCATGGTGAAGACCTTCCGCTCCGGCACGGGACTGGCGCGGCCCGAGGTCTTCAACTGGATGGACGAATACCCGGCCATGTTGGGCGCGGAGAAGCCCGAGGTGGTGATTGTGGCCATCGGCGCCAATGACGCGCAGGGCTTTGTGGTGGACGGCAAGGTGCTGGCCTTCGGCAGCGAGGGTTGGGAAAAGGTCTATCAGCAGCGCGTGGCGAGCTATTTGGCGATGGTCAGCGCGGGCGGGGCGCGGGTGGTGTGGATGGGGCTGCCGCCCATGCGCATTCCCACCTACGACGAGAAGATCGCCACCCTGAACCGCATCTGCTATACGGTGGTGAGCCAGTCGCCGCAGGCGGTGTGGTGGAACCCGGCGCCGTTTGTAGGCGATGAAAGCGGTCATTATCGGGAGTTCGTGACTCTGGCCAACGGCCGCCCCATGCGCATCCGCGCCGCCGACGGGATCCACCTCTCCGACGAGGGAGCGGGGCTGCTGACCCCGGTGCTGCTCAAGTGGCTGGACCCGCCGCCGCCGGTGGTGGCCAGCGTACAGACCGCTCCCGTTGCTTCGCTTCCACCCCCAACGCCCGCCGCGCGGCCCAAGCGGCACACCAAGAGAGCGGCGCGGGGGTAATCCGCATTCGCCAGCTTCAAACCCCTCATGAAGAAACTGCGGTGGAGATCGATGGCCTCCCACCTTCGACGCAAGAAGCGCAGCGAAGCTTACGGGGCCGGTGCGGGCGCTTTGCCGGTAAGCTGAACGAACTGCTTGACCAGGGAGTCGATTCCGGCGTCAAAGTTCTTGTCGCAGGTCTTTTGCAGGGCGCAGACCTGGATCGGCTGAAAGAGCGTCCAGAGCAGGAACTGGCTCTTGCGATCGACGATGGTCAGTTTTAACTGGAATGGATCGGCGGGTAGGAGCGTCAGGACGAGATCGGCTTGGGAGGGATCGCCGGCCAGCGCGAATCTGCCTTCGGATTTGAGCGCCGCGTAAAAGTCGTTGTAGGCGCGGTTGGGTCCGCCGCTGAGATTCCACAGGGGGGTTCCGGCATTGGAGAGGACGGGGGGGACAGGGGCGGTCTGCTGCGCGGAGACGGCTGCGGCGAACAGGAAAACAGCGGTAACAAGATAGCTAAAGCGTTTCATCCTTCATTCCTCCGGAAAGATTGGGTGCTATGGACTGAGACCCAAGGCCAGAGAAAATGTCTTGTTCCGGGGAGAAATACTCTCGCCGGCAGGTATTTCCGCCCGCCGCAATCCCGAGCATCGGTCTTTTTAAATATCGCAATACGGTACGAGAAGCGAAAAGCAAATAACTCATCTTTTCCGGAGCGGTCGAAGAGCTTGCACTATTGTTAGTGAAAAAGCAAGCTTATTCCATGCCGAAAAATCGAAGATAAGGCGCATGGGGCTTGGGGATTTAACAGGAAATGAACGGCGAAGCCAGAGAAAGTGCTTGCAGAGTTAGCTATCTCTTTGATAAAATTGGCGGATGGAGATACGAAGGAATACAAGCAGCACGAGCTCGAACCCTCCGCTCCGGATATGGTTGTTGGCGGGAGCCTCATCGATTGGTCTGGCCGCTCTGGTGGTGACGTTTACCGCCCGGACGGTCGAGGCGGATGCGCTTCTTACCCATCCAACCGCGCCTTTAATGGCTCCGGTAGCGAATGCGACGCCTGCCTCGCTTGCGCCGCAAGAGTCTCCCGCTGAAAAGCGAAGGGACGCCCTCCACGGCATCGCCAGCTGGTACGGGAAAGTCTTCCACGGCCGCAAGACGGCCAGCGGCGAGCGCTTCGATATGTACGCTCTGACGGCCTGCCATCCCACTCTGCCATTTGGTTCGCTGGTGCGGGTGATCAATCGGGACAACCGGAAATCGGTCGTGGTGCGCATTACCGACCGCGGCTATCTGGACGAAGGCCGCATTATCGATCTTTCCTTCGCCGCCGCCGAGCGGCTGTCGATGTTGAAATCCGGCCTGGCCAATGTCGATGTACAGGTTCTTTCGCTGGGCCATCCGCGCAGCGACAACTAATACCCAAGCAACCTTCCCCTACCCAACGGCCAGCCTGAGATGTGCTCGGGAAGCCACCTGAAACCTCATTTTCCGGCTCATTTGCTTTGCAAATGGGCCTTTTTTGCGCTGTTTTTGGCGCCTTATCGCCGCATGTGACAGGTGGTGCGGGGGCAGATCTCGCAGGGGGAGCGGTATTGCTGAATGGCCGCCTGGGGCGCAAGCCCCACCAGCCCGGAGATGGACTTCAAAGGATGCATGAGCAGGGAGGGCAGCAGGGTCACGCCGATGGCGTCGGTCTGAACCAGTGCAAAGAGCTTGCGCTGCTGGGCCATCTCCATGCCGCAGTAGCCGGGGCTGTAGCGCAGGGTCAGAGCCTGTTGCTCGCCGAGATGCGGACGGATGCGGGCCATCAGCGCCTCGGCCGCGGCTTCGGCGGCCCAGGAGCCGACCGCATCGATGATCCAGGCGGCGAAGGCGTCGCCACTCTTGCCAGCCTCCGCCGCGAACTGGGAGATCTCTTCGCCCACGGTTGCAGCAAAGACGGCTACGCGCTCGGCGTCCTTCAAGTATTCTCCGATGCTGCCGGAGATGGTGACGGATTCGAGTTGCAGGGAATGCGCGGTGCGATGGGTTACGGCATAGAGTGCATAGACTCCGCGCGGCTGGAGCCGGGGCAGAGCATCGTCCACGATGCGGGCGATGCGCTCGGCCATGGCGGGCGCGGGAAGCGCACCGCGGGCGTAGCCAAGAGCGCGATAGAGCTCGGCCCCGCTGGGAGCGTCGATGGGGAGTGTGGGATAGATCTCAGCGGCGCTTGGATGGGCGGCTTCTGGCATCGAATTCCTTAGTTGTGGGGATGCAGCCAAGAATATTCGCAGCGAGCTGGGAAAGACAAACGCTATCAGCGTCTTTCTCAGACCCTGCAGACGGTGCCTACGGGATTCCTGCTTACCCACCCTCGCGCCAGAAAACGGCGCGAGGATGGGGCACGGGGCTCGATTCGTTGAGGAAAGAACCGCACAAGAGTACTAGCGGCTTAGCGCATTTTGGCTTTTGCTATAGACCTCCGTGCCCCATCCTTTCCGCGTTTTCCAGCGGAAAGGGTGGGCTTGCAACAGATTTTTGGTCTACACCATTTCGAAAAATGCTCTAGCGCGTGACCTCGGCGACGGTATCGATCAGCGCCTGGATGTTTTCGGTGGGTGCATTGGGAGGCATGCCGCCTCCGCAGGAGACGATCAGGCGCGACCAGTCGCCGACCGCCGTGAGCATTTCCGTAGTGCCGCGGCGCACGTCTTCCGGTGTTCCCAGGGCCAGCGTGTCGCGGGGAGGAAGATTGCCCATCAGCGCGATGCGGTTATTGGTCCAGGCCTTCATCTCGGCCAGGGTGTGCTGGGTGCCGAAGTTGAGCAGGTTGATGCCGGTGGATTCGAGCAGCGGAGCGCTGGCCTTGCAAGGTGCATCGTTGTGGAAGAACTTCACTGTCACATCGGTGTCGTAGGCGCGCTGCAGGTAAGGCACGGCGAACTTCTCGCAATCGCGGCGGCTGATGAATCCGACGATGTCGTCGAGCAGGAAGATGCCGTCGATGGACGGAAAGAGCTCGCGCTGGTAGGCGATCCAATCCACCAGGAAATCGGTGACCAGGCTGAGCAGTTGGTGCATCTGCTCGGGGTGGGTCTTGATGGCTTCCAGGAACTCCGGTGTGCCCATCAGAAACGATGCGATGTTGAGCGGGCCGCGGGCGACGGCGAAGCGGATCTTGTGGCCGGCTGCTTCGATCTCCGGCTGCAGGTGCTGAAGACGCTTGATAGTAAAGGGCAGCAGACCGTGCTTGCGCACATTGGGCTTCTCCAGGCGGTCAACCTCGGAGGGAGAGAGCAGGACTTTTTTGGCGAAGGGGAATTCGTCCTCGCCCCACATGCAGACGGAGCCGAAGGCGGAGGGCTCGGTGCACATGCCGTACTCCGACCAGAAGCCGGGCAAGAACATGGTCTCGGGAAAGGTTCGGATGGCCTTCAGGTTGTCTTCGAGAAAGATTCGAGAGTCGGTGAAGTAGTCAAGGATGGAGTGGCCGGCCCACTGGGGCAGCCAGGGGCTGTCAATGATGAAAGCCGTGGGGACGGGGTGGTGCGCCTCGCCGCGCACCACGGAGACGAGCGTG
>Ga0326728_10018961_pt1 | contig 13442 bp, 10 predicted proteins | sample MB3enrmetagenome_FD_207602 | JGI IMG/M metagenome (GOLD analysis project Ga0326728, IMG submission 207602) | Lab enriched peat soil microbial communities from McLean, Ithaca, NY, United States - MB31MN | ecosystem: Environmental > Terrestrial > Soil > Wetlands > Peat | place: USA: New York... | reverse complement strand
GAAGAAGACGGTCTGGGGCGTGTTATAGGAGTTGGTGGGGAGGTTCGACTGGCCCGCAACCGGGCCGGCTATTGTGGGGTGGAAGGTGTACGCGATGTCGCACACGCCGCCTGCGGACATGATGCCAGAGTTGGCCGTGCAGGTTGTGGGAGCAACGGCCAGGGCTGTGTAAGGGGGGGTGGCGGTGGTGGTGAATGGAAGATGAAAGGTCAGGTTGGCATTACCGGCGTTGGCCAGGTATTGCAGCATCGCTGGGGAGGTGGTGCCGATGAGCACGTTGCCGAAGTCGATGGTGCTGGTGACGGGGTATGTGACCTCGCGCAGAACTTTGTTGCCGGAGTCGACGACGAAGAGATCGCTTGATCCATCGAGGGCGATCGCCAGTGGCGCATTGATGGTGGCCACTATGCTGGGTCCGCCGTCTCCAGTGTAGCCGGCGGTGCCGGTGCCGATGACGGGATTGATGTTGGTGCCGTTGCTAATGATGGAGTAGACCGCGTACACGATGTTTGCAGTCTGGTCGGCGATATAGATGTCTCCGGCGGCGTCGATAGCGAGGCCGTCGGGCAAGACGAGGCCGGTGGCGGTAGCTGTGCCTGCAGAGGTCGTGGTGGTAGTGCCGTTACCCGCGACGATGTGGATGATGCCCGAGTTGTCGATCAGGTAGACGTAATGAGTGCCGGCATCCGCGACGGCGATGCCGTTGGGACCAAGCGCAACGGCGCTGGGCGCATAGAAGAGCGCGGTTGTGGCGGGCACACCATTGGCGTCCACGACGGTCCCGTTACCGGCGATGACGCTGTGTTGCCCGCCGGCATAAATCTCGGTGACGTCGTGGAAAGAGCCGCCAATCGTGAGGAAAAGATCGTCGAAGCCATCGACTGCCATGGCATTGACGCCCGGCAGGCCGGTGGCATACGAGGTGTTGACGGTGCCATCCGCGCCGAAGCGGATAATATTTCCTCCTCCGAGACCTGCGACGCCCGAATCGGCGATGAAGATGTTGCCTGCTCCATCGACCGCCATGGCGGTGGGCGTGACCATGCCCGAGCCCTGCGCCACGACGACCTGAGCGGCACCGCCGCCTACCGGAAAGAAGAGCACGTCTGCGGTGGACGATCCATTCCCCTGCTCCAGAACATAGGCATCGCCCGCCGAGTCGGTGGAGACGGCGATCGCGGTGCGCAGCCCAGTGGCATGGGCGAGAGTAGAGGCGACTCCCGGGCTCAGCAGGCTCAGAGGTCCGATGCCGATTCCGTCCAGTTGAACACTGATCAGCTTGCCGCTGATGGAGTCTCTGAGTTGCAGCGCTGAGTAGCGATAGCCGGGGCGGGTTGGAGAGAAGTTGATGGTGACCGAGCAGGTGACCACGGCGGTGGTGAGCAGCCCACTGCATGAGGTGCTGACGAGGTTGTAGTCCGTTCCCACCGTGACGGTAAGATTCACCGTCTGGTTGATGCTGAAGACAACGGTCTGGTTCGCGCTGGTCGAACCCACGTTGGTGTTGGGGAAGTACAGGTTGGTGCCCATCCTGCGCACAATATTGTTCAGCGAGTCGGCCAGATAGACGTTTCCGCCCGCGTCGGTGGTGATGCCCAGCGGCTGATTGAGCGGAACCAGCAGGGCGCTCTGGCCATCCTGCGAGGAGTTGTAGGGGCCGGAGGCGCCGCTGGGCAGGCCGGCGATTGGAGTCAGGGAGTTGCTTCCGAAGTTGAAGCCAACCACATTATTGTGGTTGATCGCCGACTCCGAGATATACAGTGAAGCGTTGGATGAGAAGGCCAGCCCGTAGGGATTGTTGAGGGCCGTGGACGCACTGCCGGTGAGGTCGTTGACGCATTTCCCAACAGCAGTCTGCTGGGTCGTCATTCCGGCGATCTCGCGCACGCAGTTGTTGTTTGAATCGGCGATGAAGAGGTTGCCGTTCTTGTCGAAGGCAAGGCCCGCCGGTCGATCGAGTGTGACCGTGCCGGTGATTCCAGCGCATAGCGCTGTAGGTGCAGTTGGATAAGTCGAGAGCTGACCGGCAACGACGCAGATTGTGTTCGCCGGGTCGGTGGCCAGGTGGCGAACTACCTGGTTGATCGCATTGGAATACAACGAATCGACGATCGAGATGTACAGGTTGGAGTTGCTGTCCACCGCCAGGCCGTCAGGCAGCGGCGTGAGGGAGTCAATGTGCGAAGGGGTGCAGGTGCCGGCCACTGTGTTGAGGGTGGGATGGGCGTAGTTGTCGACCACGCCGCTGGCCAGGCTGAGTACGCAGTTGTGCTGACTGTCCGCGATGTAGAGCGTATTGTTGCTGTCGATGGCCAGGCCCGTGGGCGAAAACAGTCCCTGCTGCGCTCCGATGCCCGGAGTGCTGGTTAGCGGTGCTGGGCTCGGATTGATCGAAGCATCGCAGGTATCCGGCTGGCCGCTGACGCGCAAACCGGCCACCGTGGATATATTGCCGCTGGTGTCCACCTTGCGCACGCAGTTGTTCTGCGTGTCGGAGATGTAGAGATTTCCAAGCGAGTCGAAGACGATGTAGGAGGGAACGTTGAGGGTGGTGGCCGTGGCAACCCCGGTGTCGCCGTTGAAGACGTTCGAGCCTGTACTGTTCCCTGCGTAACGCGCGGTGGTATCGAGCAGCGAAGTAAACTGGCCGCGAGCGCTCGACGGCGCCAAACCAAGGAATCCAGCGAGGAGAAGCACCAAGGGCCGAGGGAAGGCAGATCGAAGATTGCACAGACGAGGGGTGTTCATGTTGGAGGAACTCCAAAAATGGGTCGCCGTTCAGGATGCATCTGCACAGACCTCTCTCAGGCCGTGTCGTGTAAGTGGAGAAAATGCTTCCACTACGCGTATTTTCAAGATTATAGGTGTGGTTTGAATAGAAGGAAACGAAAAATAGAGGACAACCGCGGTTAAAGTGCCGAAGGCGTTACTGTTTGAGCAAGATGCACCGGGCACGGGTATCGCTCGATCATGGCAGGCCAGAATGGCTGCTCCCATTACTGCATATATAGGGTCGCAGAAGCACTATAGGATGTCATTCCGGGCGCAGCGAGGAGTTTTCGACCCTTGCATGGGGCAGCTCTTATGCCGACGGGAGCGGCCGCGCGCCGGCGATGGGACGCAATCGGGAGTGTGAGATACCGTATGCTACGGTGAGACTGATCCATGGGCCGGAACCTCATCATCCTCGCTGCGTCGCTCGCGCTGTTTGCGTTGATCTCCTGCGGCATCGCGTACAGCAATATCGCGCAGCAGCCGGGATCGCCGGGCGACGCCTCTCTATGGCGGACGATGGGGCTGGTGTTCTTCGTGCTGGCGCTGCTGGCCGCGCTGGCCGGAGTATTGTCGTCGCTCTTCGAACAGGCAAAGCGGCGCAGCGAAGAGTCGCAACGGCGCAGGCGGTCGTGAATCTGTAGCGGCGTTGGGAAGCTGGCGCAGGCGCTGCGGATGCGGCGCAGACGATACAATCGACAGAGAGGGGGAGCCAAGCGATGTTTGAGGTCACTGTGGAAGCCGGCTTCTCCTCCGGCCACTACCTGCGCAACTACCACGGCAAGTGCGAGAACCCGCACGGCCACAACTATCGCGTGCTGGTGACGCTGGAGGGCGAGGAGCTGGATGAAGCTGGGCTGCTGCTGGACTTCAAGCTGCTGAAGACGCTGCTGCGACCAGTGGTGGAGCGGCTGGACCACCGGATGATCAACGACATCGAGCCATTTACCGAGCTGAACCCATCGGCCGAAAACCTGGCGCGGTACTTCTACCAGCAGACCAGCCGCCAACTGGAAGAGATGACCGGCGGGCGGGTGCGGGTGAAGGACTGCACGCTATTCGAGACGGACAGCAGCTTCGCGCGGTATTACGAGTAGAGCTGGTCTAAGCGGTGAGTTGCTTGCGATAGATGAGTGCGTGCAGGTTCTGCGTGTAGAAGTTCTTCGCCACGCCCACACGCGCGTAGCCGATTGCCTCGTAGAAGCGGATGGCTGCGGCGTTGCCGGTGAAGACATGCAGATGCATCTCCGCGGCATCGGCGGAGTGGAGTCGGGACTCGACCTCAGCCATGAGACGCCGCGCCAGACCACGCCGCCGCCACGCAGGCGCCACATCCAGCGTGACCACATAGCCGGTGCGATCTTCCAACTGCGCGATGCAGAAGCCTGCCAGCTTGCCCTGCGCCTCGGCCAGCACGGTGACTGCGCCGGGAGCCTCAGCGAAGCTGCGCATGGCCCCGCGGCTGAAGCGGAAGACCGGCTCGAAGCAGACGAGGTCGAGCGCGTGCATCGCCTGCCAGTCGCCCAGCCGATAGTTACGCATCGTCGCGTGATCCATGCAATCCTCGGAGTTGCGTCGGGCTACGGCTAGAGCGGAACCAGGGTAGGTATATCCGGGGCCAACGAGTTTAGCGCGGTTTTCTCTCAAGGAAAACCGCCTCGCATACTCTTCGCCAGGTCACGGGAACTCTGGTTCCGCTCTAGAGCCAGCGGCGCACCAGCCTGCGTACCAGCTCGGTGGTGACGCCGTAGACGAGATAGGATGCGATCTCGCTGCCTTGCTCGCGCGCGGACTGGTCCTCCGGCTCGGCTGCAAGGCCAAGCGCGGGCAATGCGGCTTCGTGGGTCACTGCCTCCAGAGCCAGGCCGAAGCCGGCCCCATGCCTGGACGTGGCTTCGGGGTAGAACTCGGCAAGCGCGCCATAGGTCGCGCCGGCCGCGGCGCCGAGTCCCCAGCGGAAGGCATCGCTCTCTCTCGCCTTAGCGAGCGCCTCTTGTGTCTTGCCCATCATGTGCTTGGAGTCAAACTGCTGCGGAGCTGGATCGTGTTTCGGCTGTGGGGGAAAGATGCGCTCGGCAAGGGTTTTTGCGGCTGTGCCGGCCAGCCCGCCGATCAATCCCGCGATCAGTCCTTTGGCCAGCGACTTGTGTTGATGCACTGCCGCAACTTTTGTCTCGCTCATGACAATCCCTTCCGCTTCTCTCGTCTTCAAACCTCGCGCAAGTCCGGTCAACGTTGTTGGATGCGTCTGCGCGGCATCGCGTGCGCTGTATCCACATATAGCAGCTATAGCGCGGGCTTTCAGCCCGCAGTCGTGTGGCGGGTCCGGTCCTGGGGCTGCCTGCCCCAGCGAGCAGGCTCGCCGGGGACCCGTTCGCCCCAGGCTAGGATAGAACGGGCCGTTGGCCCTTTCCAGGCAACGACAAAGACAACGGTTGCGACAAATACAACGGTTGCGACAAAGTCAGCGCAGGCCGGCTTCAGGCCACTCGTAGACCACCACGCCCATATCGCCCAAGGTCTTGATGGCTGCTTCCACATTGCGGCGCACCGCGGGCCGTGCCGTGGCGGGCGTGTCGTGCGCCTCTTCGATGGCAACCACGCGGCCATAGGGCCAGGAGCTCTGGGGCACTGCGTCCAGCGCGGCGGGCAGATCACTGACGCGCACGGTGAGGTCTTGGCGGCGCGCGGAGACGGGACGCAACATGCCGCCCACGCCTAGTTGGCTAGTGTTCTCGTCGGCCTGGGTGACATGCAGCGTGGCCATGTTCTGCTGCACGGTGAGGTAGGGGTTCTCCCACTCGGAGAGGCTGGAGATGGCCATGTAGCGGCTCTTAGCGGGCGGTGGGATCAGGTCCAACTGCTGGCGCGCAGAGTCGACCGCCTGTGGACTGGCGGTTTGGACTGTGGTGTCAGCCGACGCGCTCTTGCAGCCCGTGAGCAGCATGGGAGATGACGCAAGGCAGAGGGCTGCAGCAAGCGCGAGCCGCAATTTTGCGCGGGAAGTGGAAGACCGCGTGGAGACGGTGAGGTCAGAGGATGAGAGAGAAGGGACAGTTATACGCACGTCTTTAAGCATACCAAGAGGTTGGATGCGGTTTCCAGGGGGCGCGCTTCAGGGAGTGGGGCAGTTTGAAGTAAACCGCAGACGATACAATCGAATGCATGATTAAGGGGATCACGCTGGTGACGCAGGTGGCTTCGGCGGATGCGCTGGAGAAGCTGGCCAGCCTGTTGAGCGCGCTTGGCTTTGAACCGGGCAAGGGCTGGGAGGATGGCGGTGGGCGAGGCGCGGCATTTCTGGCGCCACTGGGCAACCTGGAGCTGGTGGCGGGGCGCGCGCCGACTGTGCCTCCTGTGCTGATCGAGGTGACGCAGCTCGACCAGGTGCGCGATGTTGTGGCGCAGTGGATGAAGGCCAACTGCAAGGCGGAAGAGGTTGCGACGCTGCTTTCGGAGGTTGCGCCGACGCATTGGAACTCGCGGCTGTTTACGGTGGCGCTGGACCCATCTCTTCTGCTCGGCTTCTGGGAGTTGGAGAACCCGCTGCACGGCAGGCCCATCGCCATTGAGGGCGACTTATCGGCGGCGGGAATGAGGTTTGCGATTGTGGTTGCGCGCTGGAACGCGGTGATTACCGATCGCCTGCTGCAGGGCGCGCTGGACGGACTGCTGCGCAGCGGAGCGGCGCGCGCAGAGATCCAGATTGTGCGCGTACCCGGAGCGTGGGAGATTCCATCGGCGGCGCGTACGCTGGCGGAGTCGAAGTCGGTCGACGCGATAATTACGCTGGGTTGCCTGCTGCGCGGCGAGACCGCGCACTACGAGGCGATCTACACGGAGGTTGCGCGCGGCATCGGGCAATCGCAGCAGGAGACGGGCGTGCCGCACAGCTTCGGGGTGCTGACCTGCGAGACGCTGGAACAGGCGCTGGACCGCGCCGGCGTGAAGGCGGGCAACAAGGGATTCGAGGCCGCCATTGCCGCCATCGAGATGGTTTCTGTAACCCGGAAGCTACAGGCGTCTCAAAGGAAACTGGCGGGGAAGAAGTAGGTGGGAACGCGCCGCAAGTCCCGCGAGCTGACGATGCAGATGCTGTTCCAGGGCGACCTGGGCAAGCAGACGCCGGATGAGGTGCGCTCTCTGTTCTGGCCCTCGCGCGACGATGTGGACGCAGAGACGCGCGGTTTTGCGGAGGACCTCTACCGGGTTGCCAGCGAACGGCAAAAGGAGATCGACGCGCTGATCGAGGAGCACGCGCAGAACTGGCGGCTGGAGCGCATGGCGGTGGTGGACCGCAACCTGCTACGCGCCGCCGTTGCCGAGTTGCTCGGCTATCCCAACACGCCGGCCGCCATCGTCATCAACGAGTCCCTGGAGATCGCCCGCCGCTACGCCGCGCCGGAGTCGGTGCAGTTCCTCAACGGGGTGCTGGACGCCATTGCGCGCAGCGTGTTGAAGCAGCGCCTGGGCTGACCCGGATCGAGCTGTAGCTCCATAAAACAACTTTGGCCTCCCACGCGGGGAAGCCAGTTGTCCACGGACTCGTCGTTACCGGGGCTCACAAGATGGCAGTAGCGAGCGTTTTGGAGCTCTCCCAGTCGTTGCTGACTGCTTTGGGACGCACCGTGTTGCGGCCACATTCCTTGGCCTCATACATGGCCGCGTCGGCGCGCCGCATCATGCCTTCCCATCCGCCTTGCGCGGGATCAAGCTGGGCCACACCGGCGCTGATAGTAAAACGGATTGGCTCGTCTTCAAAGGGCACTTCGAGGGCTTCGACAGACTGTCTCACCCGCTCCGCGGCCACGATGCCGGCGGAGGCGGTGGTGTTGGGCAGCAGAATAGTGAACTCTTCGCCTCCGGTGCGGGCGAGCACATCGTTAGCGCGCATCATGGGTTTGATCTGGTGCACCAGGGCCCGCAGCGCGGCGTCTCCGGCGGCGTGCCCGCGCGTGTCATTGATGTGCTTGAAGTCGTCGACATCCAGCACGATCATGCAAGGCAGATGGCCATAACGGATACTTCGCGTGGTCTCGCGCAGGGCTGTATCCTCCATGGCCCGGCGATTCAGCGCACCGGTAAGCGGATCGGTGCGTGCCTGCTCGGCCAGTTCCTTGCTTAGCTCCGTCACCACAAACCAGAGGACGCACATCACCATACAGGAGGCAAGGAAGGCCATTCCGGCCAACGAATAGACCCACTTCGGATCGGCATGGCCACGATCGGTGAGGTCAGCCTGCTTGTAATAGAGGTTGGTCAAGATGGCGCGAAAGGTCATCACCAACGCATCCCCGCTGAGGACCATGGCTGTGACTCTGGCCACTGCGGCAAACGGACCGCGCCCGTTCTTGAAGAGGATCCAAGCGGCGACGCCACAGACCATAATATTGGGGATGTTGATGACATTGCTGCTGTACGGAACCCTATTTAGAAACAGGATGGTATAGACCACCAAGGCAATGCCTATCACGACGAAGGGCCAGCGAGTCCGTACCGGCTTGCGCACAACGAACCAGCGCAGGCCCAACAACTGCATCACGAAGGAGACCAGGTAAAGCTCTTGGGCCACCATGTCGCTGAAGATGGCGGGAATTTTATCTTCCAGCCCTTGCAGAACCAGTTTGACCAGCCCCACGACCATCCCGCCGGCAAACCACCTGAGCCCTGTCATGGTGCGGTTGCGCCAGGCAAGCAGACAGAGGCAGGCCGTAAACACAGTCACCGAGACGATATTCGTGAAGAACAAGGTTCCGTAATTTATCACGCCTAAGAAAAGCCGCCTTCTTGCAAAATATAATAGACGCTTTGCGATTGGTGGGCACGTTCTGGGGGAACTCTACCATTGTTCCGAACCAGTATCTACTCCGTTCTACTGCAATCCGATCCGAATGAAACCTGCATCGACTTCAAGGCCCCCTACCTTCCGCAGTTCCAATCTGAAGCCTTGACCCGGGGACTTCGGCAGCTTGCCGAATGTGCAACATGCACAGTGTAGATGTTTGAAAAGTGAGCGAGTTACAACTTTTGTGGAGTAACGAATACGACCATTCAGGCCTGGTTCCGCGGTAGGAACAGCTTGGCAGCAATGCTGAAAAGTGGTGAAGAGGGAATCCACACACGCAAGGCGGGATTGATCTCACATGGAGTCAGCGGCGACAGGTGCTTCTTGCTGAGCGACAGGTGCTCGCGGCTGGGGAGGAAGCACGAACCGCCGAACACAATTCCGATCGCATCGTGCGAATGCGCGGATATTTAAGTCGTTTTGCGCGGCTTCTGGACCATTAGATTGACCGGCACGATGGTGCCTGTGGGGCTGGTCAGGTTGGGTGCCAGGGTCGATGAGTCGGTCAGCGTGCTGCGGTTGATAATGTGGACCAGGTTGTCTCCGGAGGTTGCCGCATACATCGTTGTATTGTCCGCGCTGATCACGCCTGCGATGGGGGCGGTTGCCGAACCGGAGAGTTGGATGTAGGTGGTATGCCCCAGTCCGCTGGCGGCTGGAGCATAGGCAGGCAGAACGCCGCCGGAACCGGTGTAGGTGACAAAAGCGACTGAGGAGTCCGAGGTGGGCAATACTCCGGTAATGGAAGTGGCCGTCACCGGGGTCAGGGTCGTGTGGTAGACGGTGTTGGAGAAAGAGAGGGTGCCAGTCTGGGGGCAGGCGATGCTGACCGGAACTCCGCTGCCGTTGCCAGCCGGTATCTCCACCTGCAGATCGTTTAGCGTGGGATTGGCGGTGTACGCAGTTGCTCCCAGGATGTGCAGCCCGTCGTTGGTTGCGGCGATGCGATCAGTGGTTGCGGGAGAGCTGTCGGCTGGCGGAAAAAACACATTGGATTCGTTGGTGGGCGTGGTTGGAGTGCTGATGGGACAGTAGCTGCGCGCGGTGGTGGTCTGACCGGCAAAGTACGCCCCCACTGCCGGTACCGTGATGGCCACGTCGGTCACAGGCGTCCCTGCCGTAGTTGCAGGAAAGATGCTGGTCCAACCGGTATTGGTCGAGTAGACCAGCAACTGATCGCCGGCGGTGATGTAGACGGTTTGACTGTCCGGGGTAAATTCGGCGTGGGTTGCCACACCACCATAGGTGGAGATGACGCCTCCCGACGTACTTTCGAGCGAGATGATCTGGCGCACCGGATCGCTGATGACGAGGGTGCTGTTATTAGGCGACACGGCTAGCACTGTTCCCGGAGACGTACTGTCTGTGCGCGTGATGCTGAGAGTGTTGATGGCATTCAGCACCATCAGCGCGGTTGAGCTGCCCAGGTAGATGGTCGAGCCGTCATCACTGATGACCATGGAGTTCGGCACATAGGGCAGCTGATACGGCGAGCCCACGACAGACGTCGTAAAGTCGACCTGCACCACATCCTCGGACTGCGTACTGGCCATATACAGGACCGTGCTGTTTGTTCCCGGGGCGGAGATATTCACCGAGTTGGAAGTCACTGGCAGGCCGTTGCCGAAGAGGCCGATCTGGTTGTAGGACGAGGGGTTGCAAGCCGGCGGCTGGCATACGGCTGTGATCGAGGCCGCGCCGGCGAAGGGCGGTATGATAACGCCATTGGCGCCTGCGGGAATCGTGGTCGGAGCGGTCGATACATACTCCAGCGCCAGCCCGGTGAGGGGTACTCCATTGGTGTCTATGACATTGGCCATCAAGGGCTGCGGATTGTTCTGGTTGACCACCGCCGGATTGGAAGTTATGCCAGGAGTCGTGAGGGTGATCGACGCCGGCGGACAGGTGGAGAAGAAGCCCGCCGAACTGGCTGCGCCCGATATATTCGCCGAGATGAGCACCGATCCCGGTTGATTTGCTGTGGCCACGCCGTTGGGATCGATGCTGAGAACCGGCGAGATTGTAGTGAGAGACGTGGCCCCCTGAGCGGTCAACTGCAGATGCCCGGCCACGCAACTGATGTTGGTCTGGTTGGCACCCGATCCAGCGTAGACCCGTGCTACAAGCTGGGCGGTCGATCCCTGCGAAATGCACGTGTTTGCGAGATACGGCGGGGCCGTGACCGCGCCTGCGGTGGCCAGCGGGCAGCACGCGGTCGTGGGATCGGTGGAACAGTTGGACGACGGACCGCCCAGCACAATGCTGGTCACCACCGGATGCACGAAGATGGGAAGAGGATTGCTGGTGGCGCCGTTAAAGCCGGCATCTACATAAGCTATGCCCGACTTGTTGGTGGGAGTGCAGTAGGTAAAGTCGGCAATTCCGCCGCCCGAATTACGGTTCCAGGTCCCCGCGCATAGCCGGCCGGTGGTGGGCTGTACGTCGGCGATGGTCATATCGGAGGACCCGTAAGTGAATGTTTCCACCGGAACATTCCCGCCTCTACAATCCGTTGCCGTAGGCCTCTGGAGTTGTCCGATCTCTCCGTAATTTAGCGATATTCCGTAGACAATCGGCTGCAATGTGATAGTTGCGGCTTGAGTCGTGGTCGGGCCCGTGTCGCCGCCATTGCAGAATTCAGGCGCGGCAGTGCCCCTGTTGCAGCCCGAGATGGAGACACCAAATGGAATGGTGGACAGAAACAGTACAAACAACGTTACGAGCCGACGCATTAAACCTCCCCGTCCAACCGGAACCAAAGCTGAACGGTCACACCGCAGACGCTTGAACCACAGATGTCAGTGTAGAAGCTGCGCACCCCGGACGCAAATTGCCGTTGCTGGCTTGACGCGCCGGAGAGGCGATGGAAAGACGTTGCAGACGCGGCAGCGCGAGCGGCTAGCTGTGGAGTCTCACGAGGTTGTTCCTGTTCAGGCCAGATCGGGAAGCTGGGGTATTGAGGTTGAGGCTAGCATGAGGGCGGTGGAAGTTGTAGTCATGCAGCCAAGGGTCGAGCCGTTCTTCTCGTTCTGCTGAGTTTTGGTAGGAGCGGGCGTATGCCCACTCGCGGAGCGCGGTTTGGATGAATCGCTCTGCCTTGCCGTTGGTGCGCGGGGTGTAGGGCCTGGTGAAGCGGTGTTGGATGTGCTGCCGGTGCAGGGTTTGGCGGAAGAGCCAGTGCCGGTAGCAGGCTCCGTTGTCGGTGAGCACGCGGCGGATGGAGAAGCCGAAGCGCGCGTAGTGGGCCCGCGCCATGAGGAAAAAATGGATGGCCGAGCGGTGGGTCTGGTCGGGCAGGATGGCGCCGTATGCGATGCGCGAGTGATCGTCGATGGCGATGTGCAGGTACTCGTAGCCTGCGCCACGCGTCTCCTGGGTGCGGTCGCCGTGGATGCGGTGTCCGGGCTTGACGATGCGCGCCAGGCGCTTGATATCGAAGTGGAGGAGGTCGCCCGGATGCGCGTGTTCGTAACGCACCACCGGCGGCGGCGGGTCGAGCGAGCGCAGCCGATTCATGCCATTTCTGCACAGGATTCGGCTGACCGTGGCGCGGCTCACTCCCACCTCGCGGGCGATGCGCCAGCCGTTCAAGCGCAGCCGGCGAAGAGCCAAAACCCTTTCCAATAAAAGGGCTGGGGTGCGCCGTGGCGAGCTGCGCGGGCGCGAGCTGCGGTCTGGCAAGCCCCCCGGTCCGTGCTCGCGATAGCGCCCCACCCACTTGGCTGCGGTCTTCGCGCTCACGTTGAAGCTGGCCGCGGCCAGCTTCAACGTGACACCCTGCACCACAACTCGTTCGGCCAACTCCGCGCGCAGAGACACCGTAAGTCTGGCATTCTTGTGATAGTCCATTCGATCCTCCGAAGTTCGCTGCTTGCTTGACACAATCAGCTTCTCCGATCTGGATCGAATGGACAACCTCCTGAAACTTCACAGCTAGAGCATTTTCACAGTACCTGTAGTCCCGGAGAACTCGTGCGATGTGGTTTTCTTTTAGAGAAAACCACGCGGGCTTCATTCGTCCCACCCTATACCTACTGTGAAAAGGCTCAGTGGCCGGGGAGGACGAGCTGACGGGTGTGGAGGCTGGTCTGGGTCTCTGGGACGCCGCCGTCGTTGACCTCGACCTGCTCGGGTTTGCCGGCGAAGACGAAGCGGGTGGATGTGCTGGAACGGCCAGGAATGCGCAGGCGCTGGGTGTCGGATGTTGTGGCGGAGCGGACGGTGATGGGGACCTCGGCTGCGGCGTAACCGTCGTTGCGGACCTCGACGGCGACCAGCCATCCAGTGGGCAGGCCGGCGCGTGAAGTGAGCTGGCTAGGGGTGACGCTGGCGATGCTGAGGTCGGGCAGGCCGCGGTCGCGGTAGATCCAGTCGTCGAAGAACCAGTTGAGGTCCTTGTGGGAGGCTTTTTCGAGTGTATGTTGCAGGCCGGCGGGGTCGAGGTCGAGCCTGGGGTCCTTGCGGTAGGCCTGCAGGGCCTGCTTGAGTGCGTCGTCGCCGACGATGGAGCGCAGCATCCACCAGACGGCTACTGCCTTGGTGCGGTAGAAGACCTCTCCGGTGGCGTTGGCCAGGCTGCTGCCTGCCAGCGAGACGGATGCGCATTCGGGTAATGTGCCCGGCTCTACCCCACCCATGACGATGGAACTGTCATGAATGGGGCACCCTGCTGAGTCGGCTGGCACTTCCGGTTCGATGAGGGCGAGGGAGCGGGCGGCGTCCTGCAACTCGGTGAGCGCGGCGGCGCGGCCAGAGGTGCGCTCGGTCCAGAGCAGACCGAGGAACTGGGCGAGGCCCTCGTCGATCCAGGGATGGGAGGAGCGCA
>Ga0326728_10018960_pt1 | contig 13442 bp, 11 predicted proteins | sample MB3enrmetagenome_FD_207602 | JGI IMG/M metagenome (GOLD analysis project Ga0326728, IMG submission 207602) | Lab enriched peat soil microbial communities from McLean, Ithaca, NY, United States - MB31MN | ecosystem: Environmental > Terrestrial > Soil > Wetlands > Peat | place: USA: New York... | reverse complement strand
TTTTTTCGAGATCCGTGCGGCAATTCTTCTGCTGCCTGCGGTATTCCTTTTTCAGATCCTCGCTCTTCGAGGCTTCGTGCTTCTGTTCGAGCGAGCGCACCTGCCGCTCCAGCGTGCGCATGGTGTCCACGGTCTTGTTGACCTTGTCCAGCAGGCGCTTGCGCTCCATGGCGGTGTACTTGAGTTCGCGCACGATGCGCGAGACGTAGACCTTCTCGCGCGCTGTTCCCCAGCGCAGCCGCCGCGCTTCCCTCGCCTTGGCCTTGTTGCCCGGAGCGATTCCGGACAGTTTCTCTTCAAGCTGCGCGATCTTCTTCTGGTGCTTCACCAGCGCGTCGATGCGCGCCACGGTGGCTTTCACGCGCGCCTGCACCACCTCTTCGGTGAGCTCTTCCTCATCGAAGATCACCACCTCTTTTACGTTGCGCACGCCGCGCTTCAGGTCTTCGCCCAGCGCCGCGATCTCGCGAATCACAATCGGCGAGCGCGAAATCGCCTTCAGCACGCGCATCTGCCCGCGCTCGATGCGCTTGGCAATCTCCACTTCGCCTTCGCGCGTCAGCAGCGGCACCGTGCCCATCTCGCGCAGGTACATGCGCACCGGGTCGTTGGTCTTCTCCAGCGTGCCCGGCGTCAGATCCAGCTCGACGTCTTCGCCCTCCTCAGCCTCGAAATCCTTTTCGCCGGGAAACTTGGGAGCGTCCAGCAGGTCGATGCCCTGACCGCTGATGGTGGTCATCAGATCGTCCAGATCGTCGGCCGAGCCAATCTCATCCGGCAGCGCATCGTTCACTTCGCCGTAGGTCAGATAGCCCTTCTCTTTGCCGGTCTCGATCAGTCCATGTACTTCGTCTTCGAATTTGTCGTCTATCGCCAAATGATTCCTGCTCTCTTTTTCGGCGTCGCGGGAAGCTCCGCGTCCTGCCTGTTCTTTCCAGGTTTCTATACCTGGTGGTTTCGATCTCTGGGGCCGCACGCCCTTGAAGGCCGGCCCGTGTTCGCGCGCCTGCGCGCTTCAAATCACATGGCAACTCGCCGCATGGCAAAGGCCGGATGGCGCCGAACAGCGCCGCACGACCCGCACCTCATCGTTATCGGCAGCGAGCCCCGATCCCGCACACGCAGGGAAGATTTCCGTGAGGAGATCCTCGCGCGCGGACACACCCGCATCTCCGCTTAAGCGGTGATTGCTTGAACTCGGAACAGGATGGCAGCGCTTCAGGTTTCGCCTGGATCGCCCGCGAGCCGCAGCTCATGTGTGGGGCTAAGGGGCGCGCATCCTCACAGAGATCAATAGATTACCACAGTGCAGTTTCCCAGCGCCACCACCAAACTGGCGGCAGAATCAGCCCCTTGGAGCCCACTGCGAGCCATTGCAGGCGCGGATCGCAACGGCCATCCGCTCCATTTCCTTCTATTTAGACGCGCGAAAGGGGCTTTTCGACGCAAAATCCGCCGGGAACGCCGGACCGTGGGCTAACTTCAACCCCCTATTGTTTCAGCGGATTGTGGCTGGAGAGCTGGCGCAGCGCCCGGTCCAGCCCACGCGCTCCACGTTCCTCGGGCAGGCGGCCGGCGTCGCGTTTCGTTCGCCGCTCCCGCAGAATTTGGACCACCTGCTCTGCGTCGATGAGTTCTCCGCGTTCCGCCTGCGCGAAACCCTCGGCAATGTGCGCGGCAATGGCTTCGCTTTCTGTGAGCATGGACAGGATCATACCGAATCGCCATTTCGGCGGTGCAGTCCGCGAAGCGCCTGGTCCAGCTCCAGTTTTTGCTGCGTCAGCGCCGCCAATTCCGCGTCATCACCGCGCCGTGCGGCCTCAGCAATCTGCGCGCGCAGCTCGCGCTGCCGGTTCTCGATCGAGCGCTCCTGTACCTCTTGTAGAGCTCCCCCCACTGTCATTCGCGTCTCGCGAAACAGCGCCTCCGCAAGCAGGGCCTTTTGACCTGGATCGTCAACCACGTCCATTGGGTCCTTGGCTTCGCGCACGGCCAAAACCTGCAGGGCTGGGAACGAGGCAAGATGTTCAAACCAGGCGGGCTGCTCCTGAATCGCCCTGGCTGCAAGATAGCGTTCGTTCGCTCCTTCGATGTCCGTGCTGGCGAGAACGCGCAGTAGCACGAGATCCACTTCGGTCAACGTCGTGGGCCGTGCTTCCACCCTGTCCCGCCGTTTGAGCGCCGCCTGCCGCAGCTCCTCGCGCAACACGGCCGAGTCGATGCCCAGTTTCTGCGCCGCGTCGGCTTGGAACTGTGACCTTTCCAGCATGTCCGGCACGCGCCCGATGTAGGGAAGCAAAAAATTCACTTTCTGCCGGTTTCGTTCGGGGCTTGATCCGGGGAAGATCTCACGTGCACGTTCAATAAGAAAGTCGGATTGGCGAACGGCGTCGCGAATCGCTTGGGTGTACGCCTGGACGCCGCGCTCGCGAATATATCGATCAGGATCGAGACCGCTGTCGAGCATCGCAATCTTGATGTTGAAGCCCTCTTCGGTCAGCAGCGCAATGGTCTTCGCGGCCGCGCTGTTTCCGGCAACGTCAGGATCAAAATTGGCTACAATTTGCGGCTTTGCTCCGGGTTTTGCCAGCACTCGTCTGAGCCTCGCAACCTGGTGCTCGGTAAACGCTGTGCCACTTGTAGCAATCACATTGCGAATTCCGCCCAGAAAGACCGAGATACAGTCCATCTGACCTTCGACCAGCAACGCGAATTCATGCTGCCGCATTGCTTCCTTCGCCTTGTCCAGGTTGAACAGCACCTGCCCTTTTGAGTAGAGCGGCGTCTCCGGCGAGTTGATGTATTTGGGCCCGGCCTTTTCGCCTTCCGACGGCGTGCCCAGCAGCCGCGCCGTGAAGGCAATCACGCGCCCGCCTTCGTTGGCGATGGGAAAGACCACGCGCTTGCGGAAGCGGTCGTAGAGCCGGCCGTGGCCGCCGTCTTCCTGCTCCTTGGAGCTGAAGAGGCCGCTTGAGCGGAGGGTCGCTTCGTCGGCCATGCCGCTCAACCGGTCGCGCAGGGCGTTGAAGCTGTCGGGCGCGTAGCCGATTCTAAACTTCTTGATCCCCTCGTCCGAAAGCCCGCGTCCAGTCAGATATTCTCGCGCGAGGGCGCCTTCTGGCGAGCGCAACTGCTCCTCAAACCAAGCCGCCGCGATCTCGTGCAGTTCCAGCAGCTTGGTGCGCAGCCGTGCCTCGGCGGCTTCTTCCGGCGAAGAGAACTCGCGTTTGGGAAGGGGGATACCGCACTTCTGCGCGACGATGCGCACCGCTTCGGGAAAGGTCACGTTCTCGATCTTGCCCACAAACGAAAACACGTCGCCCGACGCCTGGCAGCCGAAGCAATAAAAGAACTGTTGCGACCCTCCGTTCACATTGAACGACGGCGTCTTTTCCTTGTGGAAAGGGCAAAGCCCCTTGAACCTCTGCGCCCCCGCGCTGCGCAGCCGGATGTAGCCCTCGATCACCTTGACGATGTCGGCCTGCTGCTTGACGGTTTGTGCAAAGTCGCTCATGGAGAGTCTCTAATGAGGATAAGGCCCGAATTGGGCAGAGCCGTGTGGAACAGGTGGATAAGCGGACGGAGACCCGGGACCCGGACTTGCACGATTCAAACCACGGGGAGCAAATCCCTGTTGCAACGAATATCTCCCTGCTGCATCCAATGAAGTGCAGGCTGAGAGATGGAAATCGGCACCCCAATTCCCCACTTACTACTCCCTGTTCCTGCCCCCACGGAGGTTCAACCATGTCACTCAGAGCTGTTAAAGAGATATACCAGACCAAACCCACCATCGAGGGCGCGGGCGTGAAGCTGCAGCGCGCCTTCGGCTTCGGCAAGACTCAGGAGTTCGACCCGTTTCTGCTGCTCGACGACTTCCGCAACGAGAATCCCGCGGATTACATTGCCGGCTTCCCCTGGCACCCCCACCGCGGCATCGAAACCATCACCTATGTGCTGGCCGGCGAGGTCGCGCACGGTGATTCGCTGGGCAACAAGGGCCGCATGACCGCCGGAGACGTGCAGTGGATGACCGCCGGCAGCGGCATTCTGCACCAGGAGATGCCCAAGGGCGACGAGCGCGGCCGCATGCACGGCTTCCAGTTGTGGGCGAACCTGCCCGCGTCGCTTAAAATGACTGCCCCGCGCTACCAGGACATTCCCGCGAGCGCCATCCCCGAGGTCACTGAGGATGATGGCACGAATGCGCGCATTATCTGCGGCACATTCTGGGGCAAAACCGGACCGGTCGAGGGTGTGGCAGCCGACCCGCGTTACGTCGACATCTCCGTTCCGCCGTTCCAGCGCAAGGCGATCAAAGTTGAGACCACGCGCAACGCCTTTGCCTACGTCTTTGCCGGTTCGGGAACCTTTCGCGACGCGTCCGAGCCGCAGGCCGTGCTGACCGAGTCGGCGATCGACCCCAACGCGACGCCGGTTTACGATGCGAAAAACCATTCGCTCGTGCTCTTCGACCGCGGCGACGAGATCGTGATCCAGGCCGGCCCTGAAGGCATCCGTTTCCTGCTCGTCTCAGGCAAGCCGCTGGAGGAACCGGTCGCCTGGTATGGCCCCATCGTCATGAACACCCAGGCCGAGCTGCGCCAGGCCGTGGACGAACTTCAGAACGGAACCTTCATCCGCCACGGATGAGCCAAGGGCGTCCCGCTCATTGCCGCGGCTCCGAATTCAGGGGTTCCTGCCGGTAGAGTTCGGCGGTGTGGCGCGCGGCGACGCCAATTGCCATTACGGCCATGATCGCGGCAGCGATCGCCCCTCTCAGGTCGAAGAGCAGCAATCTATGCCCGAAGACTGTCGAGTAAGGGCTGCGCAGCGCCGCCAGGTTGCCGAGCGCGAGCAGGATGCGAATCTCCGTGGGACCGAAGAGTCCTTGCGAAAGCTGGAAGCGCGACAACGTGTAGGTGGCCAGATAGCTCTCGCTCGAAAGCACGAGAAAGGCGACGAGCATCGCCATCGCGGTCGCCCAGTGCAGCAGCCCCGACGCGCCCAACCCGCACATCAGAGCCACGGCGCCCAGAACGTCCACCATGTGATCGACGTAGAATCCGTATCGCGGCCGCTCCTGCCGGCGCACGCGCGCCAGCGTTCCGTCCAGGCTGTCGCCCAGCCAGTTCAACGCGAGGCACACGATCGCGAGCAGCAAAGCCCGGCGATCCCAGCGCACCAGTACGTAACAAAGGCCCGCGCCAATCTGCGCACCCAGCCCCAACAGAGTCAACTGGTCCGAGCTGACCCAGCGCGGCGTCCGCTCCGCCATCCAGGTGAGCGCCCGTTTCTCCATGCGCGCCGTCAGCGCATGGTTTACGCGCTGTGCATTGCGGAAGGTTGCATAGTCTACGGTTCGAATTGCCTGCGTACCCATCTTGAGCTCCTTTCGTATTGATCCGGCCCATAAGTGTTCGTGCAGATTCAGCGAAAAGCAACCGCAGATCCTTCGACTCCGCTTCGCTCCGCTCAGGATGGCAATCTTGAGTTGATGCAGGTTTTTGGGCCAATCAATAGTCCGCATGTTTCTGCAGCGCGTCGCGCGTGGCGCGCAGCGTAAACTCGAGGGAATCGCGCGGCACACTCTCAATGAACGGCCCGATCGCCCATCCCAGGCCGACGGGAATCGAACGCGAGAGAGAAACCGACTCGATCTCGATGTACAAGCCGCCGTCCCGCTCCTCGTAGCTCCAGTAGGTGTTCATCCGCCAAAGAAAGCCGTGCTCTTCGCCGGGATTGAGGGCGCGCTCGTGCGCCGTTCCCGGCGCGTCGATCTCCGCAATTTGCGTGCTGCGCGACGTGCTGAATCCGCGCTGCGCGTCGAAATGCGCAGAATCAGGCCGCCCAAACGTGATGTCATACGCCGTATCCATCACCACCGTCAGCACGTGCTTCTGCCGAACGCGCATCGTCGCCTGAAAATGATCCCCATCGTGTTCGAGAATGTGCGCCGAGAGCACCTGCGGCGCATAAACCTTCGGGTATGCATTGAAATCCCTCATCAGCCGCTCAAAGTCCGCGGCCTTACCGCCGGGAATGAACGCCGCGCCGCGCCAGTCGTGCAAAAGCGCTCCGGGCAATTCCGTACCCGCCCCGGTCGTCAGTTGCTCGACGATCAACTCGCCCCCGCGCAGCCGGGCAAGATCCACGGGAACAAGAAAGCCCTCCGCCGAGCCATGCCGCGCGGCCGCCTGAGCCTCGACGCGCTGCACATAGGAGTTGAAGGCCGCCGTCGCCGCCGTCGTGGGCTCGGCCGCAACCCACGCCGGCGCGGCCACAAGGAGCAGCAGCGCCAAGTATTCGCATCCGTTCTGCCTTCGTTCGCTCATGCATCGGACCTTAATCGTCCAGACGTTCGAGCGCAATGCAAGTTGCCTCATTTGTGAGGGGAAGAACCCTCACCGTGCAAATGCTTCGATTGGCCTGATTTGGCAAAAGTTCTCCCTCGTGCGGCCAAGTCCCGCGACGCAATCTCCATCGACTACACTGATCGAAAGCCATGACGGAAGACACGCCGGCCCCGCGCTATCGCTTCGGAATCTTTGAGGTGGATGCCGCCACGGGCGAGTTGCGCCGCCAGGGCCTGCGCGTCAAACTGAACACGCAACCGTTGCAACTGCTGCTGATGCTGCTCGACCGGCCGGGTGAGCTGCTTACGCGCGAGGAGATTTCGCGCGAGCTCTGGCCCGATGGAACGTTTGTCGATTTTGAGCACGGCGTGCACTCAGCCGTGAATCGCATCCGCGAAGCCTTGGGCGACACCGCGGCCAATCCCCGCTTCCTTGAGACTCTGGCCCGCCGGGGCTATCGCTTTATCGCGCCGGTGGAGCGCGTCGATTCTCAGAAAGACTGGTTGCAAAAAGACTTGTCCGGCAAGGGCCCCTCGGCCGATGAAAACCGCTCGTCCGGCGAAGGATCAACGACGGCGGCTTCTGAATCTCACGCTCCTACGCCGCATACCGATACGCCGGAAGCGGGCACGGCGGAAAAAGATGCCGGGCCCTCCGCGACACGCGAGCACAAAACGCGCATCCGGATTCTCGCCACGCCGGAGGAGCTGCCCAAAACCTCGTATGCGGTGGTGCAAACGCTCTTCATCCTGTTGCAACTGATGTACCTGGGATTTTATGTGGGAGCGCTGGCCAACCTGGCGGAGATTGAGGATCTCTTCTCGCCGCTGCCCAATGCGGCAGTGGCTTACCGCACTCTCATCATTACGGCCGCAATTCTCATCCCCGTGCGCGCGTTTGTGCTTTGCGCGGCCCTTTTTCACGCGCCGGATTTCCGCGGAGATTTCCGCAAGATCTGGCCATTTATGTTTCTCTTCGATGAGCTGTGGTCGCTCGCGCCCTTCCTGCTTCTGCACCACATCAATTTCGGATTGGCGCTGGCCTCGACCACGTTGCTCGTCTACTCGCCGTTTGCGCAGCGGTCGCTGGTGCTGATGGGCGCGGGTGGTACCAAAGGCGAAACCGCCTCGGAGGGGTAGTTCTTATTCATGGCATGGCGACGCGGGCAAGAGAATCATCCCTCAGCGGCTATTGATTCCTGCAAAAGAAATGTCCTTGCACCATCCCTACGGGACTCCGGAGTTTATTTGTCGAATTTGCTTTCCCCACGCTGAAGCGCGGGGCTAACAACCGCTGCGCCTACGGCGCGGCTGCCAGTTCATTCGCTATGCAGCCAGTTCTAGTTCCTAGTCCCAAGTCCCTGCTTCATTTCTGCGGCGGCGCTTGCGGCTGCTGATTTTGCGGCTGGCCGGAGTTTGTGATCTCCTGATCGCCGTAAAACACCTTGGAGGTTGAGCCGAAGCGCTTGTAGTCGGAGTATTTGACGATGTCGCGGATGTGAACGTCCTCCTGCATGGTAAAGTTGCCACCGGCGAAGTGGAGGATGCCTTCCCCCTTGGTGTAAACGGGGAACCAATAGTGCCCGTCGATCTGCTGTCGCCAGGTCATGAAGGGCGGGTGCAGATCCTCTTTTCCTTTGCGTGTGTCGTCGGGAACCATGCGGCCGTCGGTCACCACAATCTGCAGGTCGGTCGTGTCCACCCAGATGCGCCCGTCGAGGTAGCGTTTGTTCTTCTCGATGGTCTTGGGGCTGACGTCGAAGACGTAGCAATCGATCTCGTCCACCTTCTGCCGCCCCACATATTTAACGTTGTACTCGGGAATGTCCGCCGCGGTCAGCACGAACGGATAGCCGTGCTGGATGTCCTGGAGGTCGGAGGGCGACATCATGATCCCTCCCTGATCCAGGGTGTTGGGCGGCGCGAAGACCACCTTCTCCGTGCGCCGGCCGGTGGGGTCGAAGATCACGTCGTCCACCTCGTACCACTCCCCGCTCACTTTCTTCGTATCGTCGTCAACGGTATCGACGCGGGCCGTGCGTCGATAGGTGTAGTGGTTCAAGGCCTCCTGGAACTCGGTCTCCTTGGCGGCAAACTGCTTGATGATCTGTTCCGGCGGAATCGCAGGGTCGGAGATGTCCATGCGCCCGAAGCCGGAGTCAAGCGCCATGGGCGTAAAGCTGTCTTTATCCTGCGCCGCGGCCGTCTGCAATCCCAGCGACGAGGAATTGCCGCCGGGAATTCCAGCAAAGGCAGAGGCGGCAAGGGCTGCCACCGCAATCCGTTGACTCCATTGCACCTGAATGAACCTCCGCCGCCGATTCTCGCGCATTTGCTGGCTCGCGCATCTTTCCGCCGGCCCTGCACCTTTAGACGCAAGTTTACGCTCAGGGGGAAGCCTCGACCCGGTACGACGACAATTCCCCCGCTTGGGGTCGAAAGAGGGCAAAACCTTCCGGCGAGCGCGTTCCTAACCCAACCAATCCGTAGAATAAATGCAGATGGCATTTACGGAACAGTACGATGTCGCCGTGGTGGGCGCGGGACATGCCGGCTGCGAGGCCGCCATGGCTGCGGCGCGCATGGGCCTGAAGACCGCCCTCATCACCATGAACCTCGACCTCATCGCGCAGATGAGCTGCAACCCCGCCATCGGCGGCGTGGCCAAGGGGCATCTGGTCCGCGAAGTCGACGCGCTCGGCGGCATCATGGGCGAGGTGGCCGACGCCGTCGGCATCCAGTTCCGGCTGCTCAACGCGTCGCGCGGCCCCGCCGTCTGGAGCCCGCGCGCCCAGTGCGACAAGCAGCTCTATCGCGTCAAGATGCGCGAGGTGCTCGAATCCCAGCCCGGCCTGCACATCCGCCAGGCGGAGGTTGTCGATCTCGTGATCGACGACAGGGAACAGGGATCATGGATCAGGGATCAGGAGGACGAGGGACTAAGGGGCTTAGGGACTAAGGGACTGGGAACTGAGGGGCTGACGGAGACGCCGCGACCGGCGCGGCGAAGCGGCCGCGTCCTCGGGCTGAAGTTGCGCGACGGGAGAAATTTGCTCGCCGGCGCCACCATCATCACCACCGGCACATTTTTGAACGGCCTCATCCACTGCGGCGAAGAGCGTTACCCGGCCGGCCGCTCGGGCGAACCCGCATCGGTTCTTCTTGGCGAGGCGCTGCGCGCGCTCGGGCTTCGGACGTGCCGTCTCAAGACGGGAACACCACCGCGCCTCGACGGCCGCACCATCCGTTGGGAAACCTTCGAGGAGCAGCCGGGCGACGCCGATCCCACGCCCTTCAGCTTCCGGACTAAGAGAATTGTCCAGCCGCAGATCTCCTGCCACATCGCCTTCACCACGCCGGAGACGCTGCGCATTATCCGCGAGAACGTGCACCGGTCGGCCATGTATTCCGGTCGCATCGAGGGCGTTGGGCCGCGCTACTGCCCGTCGATCGAAGACAAGATCGTCAAGTTCCCCGACAAGACGCAGCACCAGTTCTTCCTCGAGCCCGAGGGCCTGCACACGCACGAGATTTACGTGAACGGCATGTCCACCTCGCTGCCCATGGAGGTGCAATGGCAGATCGTGCACTCCATTCCCGGTCTCGACCAGGCCGAGATGCTGCGCCCCGGCTACGCCATCGAGTATGACTCGGTCGACCCCACCGAACTCGACCGCTCATTGCGTGTGAAGGCCTTCACGGGACTTTATCTCGCGGGGCAAATCAACGGGACCAGTGGATATGAAGAGGCCGCGTGCCAGGGCATCATGGCGGGCATCAACGCCGCGCTTTGCGTCAAGGGCGAACGGCCGTTCACCCTGGACCGCACCGAGGGCTACACCGGCATTCTCATTGACGATCTGATTTCAAAAGGGACCAACGAGCCCTACCGCATGTTCACCTCGCGCGCCGAGTTCCGCCTGCATTTGCGCATCGACAACGCCGATCGCCGCCTGACGCCGTACGGCCGCCGCCTGGGCCTCATCGACGACCAGGCCTGGGCCGAGTATGAGCAGAAGCAGGCGCGCATGGCCGCGCTCGCCGGCTTTTTGGCAACAGGCAAGGTCAACTCCGAAAGGCTCGAGGCCGCAGGCCTCGGCAGCCTGCCCGCAACCGCCGGCCAGACCTGGGCGCAATTGCTCAAGCGCCCCGAAGTCTCGATCGAATCGCTCCTCGCCGTCCTCCGCGACGACCTCGCCCGCAACCCGCTGCTGGCAGACTGGGGAGAATTTGCGCCGCCAGTCTCGCAACTTGTAGCGCCGGTCTCCAGACCGGCTGTACTGGCGGCGTCCACGCCGCCAGAGTCCGCCATCCTACGCGCCGCCCGCCGCAACGAAGCGCGCGCTGTCGAAACCGAGATTAAGTTCGCCGGCTATCTTGAGCAGCAGAAGAAATCTATTGAGCGCCTCAAGGCCGCGGAATCGGTCGCCATCCCCGAGTGGCTCGAATACGGCGTCATCAGCGGCCTCTCGCGCGAGATGCGCGAGAAGCTGGAGCGCGTGCGCCCGCAGACCCTCGGCCAGGCCAGCCGCATCCCCGGCGTCACGCCAGCCGCGTTGAGTCTCGTCCACGTCTCCATTCGGATTCAAGGCAAGCAGCAGGACGATCACCGCCGCGCGAGCGCGTGATGGATCATCATTTCCAGCGCTCATTGCGGTCGAGAGAGACCAGGTGTATCCTCATCCTCATAGGAGCGTCACCATGCCCGAAGCCACAACACCCCCCCAAACCAGCGCACCTGCGGTTTCCCAGGTTGATTGGGACGATCTCAAGGAGAGCTTGGGCACAAGCACGGTCGCGGAGACGCAGCAGCGCGCCTACGAAATTGCCAAGTTCGTTGCGGAAGTCGAGAACGACAAGGATAGTGAGCTGATCCTCAAAACAGGCGACAAGAAACTGGCATTGAAGCTGAACAAGCCATCTGCTTAGGCGTAAGGTGATTTTGCCATGGCAGTCAAACTTCCGGGACTGTTCGACGCCAAACCTCTCCCCGAAGATAAGCTGCGCATCGGCATCACGTGGCTCTTCTCGGGGACTTTCGTCGTCTTTCTCGTCATCTATCTTTGTGCTGCTTTCACCATCCAATCCAATGACGCGTGGTTGCGGGTCAAAGAGGCTTTCGGGGTGATCCTGCCTGCTTTGACGGGGATTCTGGGCACAGTCATTGGCTTTTACTTCGGCAACCGCAACAAATCCTGAGTGCAATCAGCCGCCCCTTCTCGATGATTGCGGGCGCGCCCGAACGTGCGATTGACCGCGCAAGCCCACGCGAACTTGCCAACTCCGCTAGCTCCGCTGCCTTATCCTATTCCCGTATGAACCTCGACCAAATCCAATCCGCGCTGCGCGACGCAGCTCTCGACGGCTGGCTCTTCTACGACCACCACCATCGCGATCCCATCGCCTCACGCATTCTTTCGCTCGACGCGCACGCGCACGTCACGCGCCGCTGGTATTACTTCATTCCCGCCACGGGTGAGCCCGGGAAGCTTGTGCACCGCATCGAGCAAGGCCGCCTCGACACGCTCCCCGGCGCGAAGAACCTCTACTCCAGTTGGCAGGAGTTGCGTGCGGGTATTGCGAATCTCCTCCAAAACCGAAAAACCATCGCCATGCAGTACTCGCCCGCGAACGACATCATGTATGTCTCCATGGTCGATGCCGGAACGGTGGAGTTCCTGCGCTCCCTCGGCAAGGAGATCGTGACCTCAGCCGATCTCGTCAGCCAGTTCGAAGCCGTGCTAAGCGAGGAGCAGATCGCGAGCCACCAGGCCGCGCAACGCGCCATCGACGCCATCGTCGCCGAAGCGTGGGCGGAGATCGGCCGCCGCCTGCGGCCTCCTGGCCGGACGGGCGGTGCTGGCCGCACGGGCAACCTTTCGGAGTATGACCTTGTTGTCTGGCTCGGCGAGGCCATGCGCCGCGAAGGCCTGGTTTGGGAGAACGGCCCCGACGTGAGCGTGAACGCCAACACCTCCGACTCGCACTACGAGCCGACCGCCGAGCGCTCCGCTGCCATACGCGAGGGTGACTTTTTGTTGATCGATATTTGGGGACGACTCGAGAAAACGGGAAGCATCTTCTACGACATCACGTGGACTGGCGTGATTGGCCGCGAGCCTACAGAGAGGGAACAGCTCGTCTTTGAGACTGTGCGCAACGCGCGCGACGCGGCGATTGCAGCAGTCGAGAATGCCTTCGCCGCCGGCCGCGAGATGCGCGGCTTCGAGGCCGACGATGCGGCTCGCTCCGTGATCCGCGCGGCGGGCTTCGGCGAGTACTTTACGCATCGCACAGGACACAACATCGCACAGGAGCTGCACGGATCGGGTGCGCATCTCGATAACCTGGAAACCCATGACGTGCGCCGCATCCTGCCCCACACCTGCTTCTCGGTCGAGCCCGGCATCTATCTGCCGGAGTTCGGCGTGCGCAGCGAGGTGAACATGCTCACCGCGCCCGGAAAGGCGTGGGTTACAGGCCGGATTCAGCAGGAATTGGTGCGCATCTAGGCGATTTCGCTCGTGATCCCGCCAGATTGCTCTGCCGATTCAGTCTCTTCATCGATTTTTCCTCTTAATTTCCGGTTTTTGCATGAGTCTCGGGGGGCCAGCGACTTTGAGAGAAGTTGGCTGTGGACAAAGAATGCCGGAAGTATGGTCAGACCACAGGAGGACAACCGGTTCAGTCTGTCCTTAGCTCAGATTTTTGGAATGGCATGGATGGACGCGGAAAAGCGCTTCTGCGTTTCCGAGAATGGTCTACTCGCCTGGCAGGAAAAATGCAGCCGCAGATCCTTCGACTTCCTTCGCGCGCACACGCGCGCTTCGGTCGCTCAGGATGACAGAATGACGGCATCGGTCGAAAGGCCACGCAGCGTGTTCAAGAGAACAGATGCAGTGCGCTCAAGCGGCAGATGCAGATGGGGATGACTTTTTCCTGGAGAATCCCGGGGATGGCCTGCGGCCCGGGGGACGCTCCATTCCCTGGGCAGTCTGAGCCATGCGCAGGTGCTGCTCCATCAGGTTATGCGCCTCCTGCGGCTTGTGGGCGCGAATGGCCCGGTAAAGCTCGCGGTGCATCTCGG
>Ga0326728_10018958_pt1 | contig 13443 bp, 8 predicted proteins | sample MB3enrmetagenome_FD_207602 | JGI IMG/M metagenome (GOLD analysis project Ga0326728, IMG submission 207602) | Lab enriched peat soil microbial communities from McLean, Ithaca, NY, United States - MB31MN | ecosystem: Environmental > Terrestrial > Soil > Wetlands > Peat | place: USA: New York... | reverse complement strand
GATGCCGAAGGTGCCGTTTTCGTCGCGGAGGGCGACGACGGACAAGCTGCGATTGATGTTGTACTCGATCTGGATGACCTGCTCCTGCGTGGAAGAAACATTCGTGATGTAGGTGACGGTGAGATCGCGCGTGACCTGCTGCTCGATGGTGACGCGGGCGGCCGCGGTCTGCGTGCTCGTCGGGCCGCCGAGGAACGGGTCCACGCTGAAATGGCTGATGCCGAAGAGGCGCTCGATGCGTCCGCCGAGCTGGCTGGAGATGGCTTCGGAGAGCAGCGTGGTGGCGCCCATTTCCGGCGTCTGGACGGCGGTGGGGCCGCGAAGATTGCTTTCCTCGCCGGTCTGGCCGAGAGCGAGCAGAGCGATGATGTCGCTCGAAGGCAGCGGAGGATCGGAGCGGTAGGCGAGCGTTAGGCGGCTGGCGGGCCCAGTGAAATCGAGCGTGACTTCGTACTGCCGAATCGTGGTGGTGGCTTCGACGTTTAGAACGGGATCGAGGCGAAACGGATTCGAGAAATTAAGCTCGCCGCGCGAAAGACGATATTGATTGCCGCGGAACGCCATCTGGCCGGTGAGCAAGTGAATGTGGCCGAGCAGGATCGGATGTTCCCAGGTGCCGTGGACGCGGAGGCTGGCTTCGACCTGGAAATCGGCGCCGGGCCATTGCAGGCGCGCGTCGGGACTGGAATCGGCTTCGAGATCGAACTGCAAATTTCGAAGGAAGGGCGAGGCCGTGCTGGGTTCGCTGACGGGCTGGCCCGAGGAGACGAGCAGCGTCGCGGGATCGAAGCCTTCCGACATCAGCAGGCGGCTGACGGCCACGTTGCCGGAGAGGGTCCCGCCATTGGAATCGCCGGCCAGATGTAGCGTGCCGCCCGCGAGCCAACTCATGCCCACCGGATAGCGAATGCGCACCTGCGTAGAGCGCGCACTCAAATCGTAGCGAAGCGGGCTCTCGCCGTAATTGACCGTGCCTGACAAAGCGAGCGTGCCGCCGCCGCTTTCGGCGGTCACATTATCGAAAACGAGGCGCGTCGAATCAAAGTCAAAATCCCCCGTGACGTGACTCAGTCCGGCGGGGAAATCGCCGAAACTCGCGGAAGCATCCGCAACGTGCAGCTTTCCATTCACGCGTGGGGAAGCCAGCGTGCCGCCGATGGAAGCGTCCACTTGGGCGCGGCCCGCGGACTGGACGCCGGGGAGGAAGCCGCCGAGGAGCCGGAGATTCACCGCTCCGGCGACGCGAAGATCGAGCGGTTGGCGGCCCGCGAAGCTGACCGCGCCGGAGACACTGAAATCGCTATCGGGCCCGCGCAGACTGGCATGGTCAATGCGGACTTCGCTGCGGCGGTACGTTAGGGAAACCGGGGCGGCGTTTTCGAGCTGCACGGATTGATAGTTGAGAACGATGCGCGAGAGGTTGGCCTCGACCGCGAGTGTGTCCGGCTGGGCAAGAAACCCAGCGAAAGCGAAATGGCCGTTGGCCAGACTGTGGCCCGTGAAACCGCGAAGGTGAAGCGCGGCGACGAGAAACGGATCGAGGTCCATCTGTTCGATCGTCACGTCGCCTTGCACGGGATAGCCGCCGGAGAGCGAAACCTCCCACTGGCCTTCGAGATGACCGGCAGCCATCTCGGAATCCACGTGAACCTGCAATTCGCGGCCGTCGGAGGAGATCTTTCCGGCGAAGCTGCCGTAGACGTCGCCGCCGAGTTTCAGATCTACGACGCGCAGGGAACCGTCAAGCACGGGAGCGAGCAGCGGGCCGCGCGCCCGCAATTGGAAACTCAATTGGCCGCCGACGGAGAGGCGCGAAGTTTGCGCGCGCGCTATGGATTCGAGCGGAATCACGGCGCCGGTGACGTCGAGTGAGACCTGGTTCGTTCGCGTGTCGAATTCAAGATTGCCGGTGAGCAGGCCGGGAGAAGCGCCGGAGGGCGCGGGCAGGCGAAGCTCGGCGTTCGAGATGCGGACCGAACCGTGGCGTACGGCCAATTCGCCCCGCACGCGAGAGAAATTCCAGCCCCAGCCGGAAACATCGGTGAGATCGAACAGGCCGGAGAGCTCCGGTTCGGCGCGCGTGCCGCGGCCGTGAAATTCTCCGGTGAGGATGCCGCGCGCGGGATACGCCCAGCCGAACAGATGCTGCAAGTCGTCGGTGTCCGAGCGAACCACGCTGGCATCGAGGCTCCAAGTGTCGTCGGGTTGGAAGGCCCACTTGCTGAGCTCAAGCGAGAGATCGATCTGGGCCGAAGATCGGCCGCGGCGGGCGATCGTATGCTGCAACTCGAATGAATCGGACGCGTAACGCATCGCGCCTTCGATTTGATCCCAATCCAGATCGTCATAACGGGCTTGTTCGGCGCGGACCGAGCCCGTGAACGTGGGATCGACGATCGGACCTTCGACGCGGCCCACCCAGTGGACGCGGCCGCCGATGGGGACGGGCTCGGCGTCCGGCCCGCGGATGCGATTGATGAAATCGGCCCAGTCGGAGAGATTCGAGGAGTCCAGGGTGAGGTCGAGCGCGGAAGCGCGCGCGGCAATCGCGCCCTGAAAAACGACGCGGCTCGACGGCGTGGAAATTTCGCTCGGGCCGATGCGAACAAGGTGCGTTGCGTCGGAATAATCGAAATCGAGGCGCGCGGCGGCGGGGATCGTGCCGGTGGCGGGCGCGGCGGGCGGAGTCCAGATGGCGACGCCGCGCGTTTGGACATTCTTGAAATCGGCGTTCCACTGCGTGCTTGCGGTGACCTGCATGGCGGCGTCCCAATGCAGCGGTTTCAGCGGGAAACCGCGATGGTCCACGCTGGCGAGCGTTTGGGCGACGCTGATGCCATCGCCGGCCGCATCGGCGCGAAAACGCAGGCCGGGGAAATCGAGGTGAAGGCGTCCGCGGAACGTGCCGCCGAGTGCCCGCACTTCGAGATTCGGCACATCGAGCGCCCGGCCGTCCGCCTGGTAATCGCCCCGAGTGGAGATCCCGTTTGCATGGAACCACTCGTAGGGCATGGAGATTTCACTGGCGGAGTAATGGCCGCTGAGGCCGAACTGGTTCGCGCCATAGCGGCCGTCGCCGGTGAATTCAACTTTTCCGCCCGGCGTGCGCGGCTTGCGCAGGATCTCGCGCACGTCGGCGAGATCGAGCCACCCGCGATAGCGGAAGTCCCACGACGGCCGGGCGAAACTCGCGAGATCGGCCTGCGCGTCGAGCGTGGAATGCGGGAGATGAACCACGAGCTGGGTCACGTGGAGCGCATCCGGCTCGAGCGTGAATTTCGCCGAAGCGTCGAAATCGAACGGTTCACCGCGAGCGTTCACCGCGAGCGGCAAGTAGCGGCGCGCGGAGAAATGCATTTGCTTCAAGCCGATCTCGCCGATATAAAGCGGCCGATCCGAACTGATCGCGTAGTCCAGGGCGAATTGGAGATTGCGGCCGCTCACCGCGAGCGGGACGCGCACGTCGTTGTAAGACATTTCGCCGTCATCGAGACGCAATTCCCCGACGGAAAGCTCGAACAAACGCTCTCGCCAGGAGCGATCCGCGGCGTGGCGGACGCGCGGCGTGGGCACGTTGCTCGCGCCGTCCGCGGCCACGCGTACGTTCACGGCGGGGCGCTCGATTTCGAGTCGCGAGAGGGAGATCGCACGCCGCCAAAGAGATTCCGTGCGAATCTCGACCAGCAAACTATCCACGTGAAGCAGCGGCGCATCGGACGCGGCTTCGCGGCCGTGGATGGTCAGTCCATCGAGCGTGGCGCGAAGATGCAGCCAATCGAAATGGAAGCCCCTGAGCTCGACGCGGCCGCCGGTCATGTTCTCGATTTTGCCGACGACGGCCCGGCGGGCCCAACGGTCGGGCAGACCCGTCCATGCGAGCAATCCTGCCCATAGGACGATACCCAGCGCGCTGGCCAGGGTCGCTATCAACAGGCGACGAATTGACTTGCCGCGACTCATCGTGACTCGCTCACTTCATCTCGTTTCCGGCGGCGGAACGATTTCGATTTTCAGCCGGCCTTTGGATTCCTCGAGCCATCCCGCCGAGCGGCGATTGATTTCTTGCACGGTCAGCAACTCGACGATCTGGTCCTGCACGCTATCGAGCGGCGGCGCGGCCTGTCCCTTCGCCTTCAACTCGGGAACGAGCTGATCGCGGTAATACGCCTCGACGGCCGCGGGATCGATCTGCACAGCGGCGCGGAATTTGTAGTCAAGATAGCGGGAAAGATAGTCCTCACGCGCGACCATGCGGCTCACGTCGCCGGGCGTAAGGCCGGCTTCACGCAAACGGGCCTGGTACGCCTCCGGGCTCGGAAACGATTGCTCGAGCTGCGCGACGCCGCGTGCGACGTCGGAATCCGCGGGCTGCGGGAAATGCGCGGCCGTGGCTTCCGTATTGACGATCCACTGCTCGATCAATTCCTGCGTCAATCGATCGCCGGAATCGGCTTGGCCGGTTGCGAGTTTCTGATAGGCGGCGAGCTCCTGGAGGTCGCTGAGCGTCAAGATGTCGTCTTCGATGCGAACGACGATGCGATCCACGACTTGCTGTCCGCGCACGGCGCGCGGCGCAGAGCAGGCCAGCATCAGAACGGCGGCCAGGACGCGAACGTGCGCGAGCGGGCGCATCAGTAGCTTCCTCCGAGATTGACGAAAAACTGGAAGGCCGGGAGACGCGAAAGCGACAGGCCCGTGCCGGTGGAGGCGGGAAGCAGAAAGTGCGCGGGGTTCAACTGGTAGGCGAGGTCGATGCTGACCGGGCCGACGGGCGTGTGGTAGCGGAACTCGAAGCCCACCGTATGCGAGAAATAATTCAAATCGTTCGTGCAATTCGAGAGGCACGTCCCCGGATGCGCGGGGTCGAAGACCGGCGCGGGAGGCGAAGCGTGCAGCGTGATGTCTCCAAAACGAGTGAAGATATTTCCGGCGTCGTAAAAAATGCCGCCGCCGACGCGATTGCCGATCCACGGCAGGCGCATCGGGAAGCGCAAATCTTGATTGAATTGCAGCAGCGCCAAACCACCAACCGGGAAGCCGGTGAGCGGGTCGCGCGGGCCGGCTTGATTCAAGCCGAAGCCGCGCAGCGACGCTCCGCCTCCGGCGAAGAATCGCTCGGGCAAGGGAATTTCGTTCGAGATGGTGGTGCTGTAAGGCGTTTCGATTCCAAAGACGGTGGAGCGCGCGAAGACAAGATACCGGCCGATCGGATGGTAGGTGGAATTCTGCGTGAAGACGCGAAGGAAGCTGGCGCTCGAATCGAGCGATTTCGACGCGATGCTGACGTCGATGTTGTCGAACTGGCCGCGGCTGGCGTCGGCCGGATTATCGCGGCGGTCGTACAGCCAGGTAACGCCGAAGCCGGAGACCTGGGTCGGCTGGCTCAGGAGCGGGATTTCTTCGGGCGCGACTTGCAGATCGCTGGCCAGGACGCGGCGATAGAAGTAGCGATAGATGAACGAACTCGCCGGGGAGAGGCGTTCGGAAAGCTGCGTGGAGCCTTCGTAGCGCGTCGAGGTAAACGTCTGGATGTCGCGCGTCTTGTCGGCGTACAAGTTCACTTGAAAATTGAAATCCGGGCGGCCGAACGTGTTGGGGAACGTGTAACTCACCAAGCCGCGGCCTTGCAGCGTGCTGGCGCGGATCTTGAAACTGAGCGTATCGGCGCGGCCCGTGAGGTTTTCCTTCGTGATTTCAAACGTGACGCGCGGGCTGAAATTCAGCGCCGTGCCGGTCGGGCCGGAGGAGGCGTTGCCGATCCGCTGCACTTCGAGACCCAGGCCGTACGCCAGCGTGTAGCGCCGCGCTTCGTCCACGAGCACGACGACGCTCTTATTGGGGTCATCTCCCGCCGGATTCTGGGGCGCAATGGACACGCGGCCGAAAATACCCAAATTGTAGAGGCGGCGTTGCGTCTCGACGACGGCGCCTTCCGACAGCGGCTGGCCGGCCGCGATGCTGATCTGGCGCCGGATGATTCCCTCGCGCGTGTGCTCGAAGCCGCTGACCAGCACACGCGCCACTTCGAGCTGCGTGCCTTCGGTGATGGTGTACGTCAGCTTCACTCCCGGCGCGTCTCCGGGTTTTGCGGGCGGGACTTGTTCCACCCGGCTCGCGAATCGCGCTTCAGGAAATCCCTGATCGTAGTAGAGGGACAGAATATTGTCGCGATCGCCCGCGACGTTGAACTCGGAATAGGGCTGGCCCGGCGAAGTGCCGATGACGGAACGCAGCTCCTGCGAGGAAAGAATGCGATTGCCTTCCACGGTGAGTTCAGCCACGCGCGTTTGCTGCCCCTCCTGGACGTGAAACGCGACGAAGAGATCGCCCGATTTGCCGCGATAGTCGTCGCGGATTTCCGCGCTGGCGCGCGCGTCCAAGAAGCCGTTTGCCTGATAGAGAGACTGTATCGAGGCCGCGTCCTGATCGAGAAGTTGGCGGCTGAAGCGGCCGCGCGAAGCGTACCCCGCAGGCTCGATGCGCAAGCGGCTGCGCAACAGCTCGTCATTGAAGTAATGATTGCCGTCGAAATCCAGGCCGGCCAACCGCTTGCGCGGGCCGCGATCCACCGTATAGGTAATCTGCTGCGCCTCGGCAACGCCTTGCGAAGCTTGTCCGGCCGTATAACTCACCGTCGCGTCGAAGTAACCTTCGGCTCCCAGCTCATCGCGAATGGCGCGGCGCCCTTCTTGCAGCAAGTCCTCGTCCACGGCGCCTTCCTCGTAGATCGGCAAGAGCTTTCGCAACTTTGCTTGGGAAATTCTGGCGCCGTCCACGCTAACGCGAACTTTCAGATTGGAAGTGACGACCGCCTCCATTGGAACCGTTTGCGAAGCGGGGTCGTACGCGCCGCGCCGCAGCGTAGCGCGCGCGCCGAGGTAGCCTTGTTTGACGAGCCAGTTGCGGAGCCGCGTCGTGGCGCGGTCCAGGCGCTCGGAGGTCACTTCCTGGCCGGACTTAAGTTTCAGGTGCGCCCGCAGATCGGCGACGGCAGGTCCCGAGGCCGACGTCACGGCGAGCGCGCCGATCTTCCCGCGCGCTCCCGGCGTTACGTTCACCGTGACGTCCATTTGCAGCGTTTCTGGATGCGGTGTGAGTTGAACCGCAAGCTGTGGCCGGTAGAAGCCGTCGTCCTGCAAGGTCTGGCGGAGCCGGTCGAGCGCGTCGTTCATGTCGCTTTGACGGTAGGGCTCCCCCAACGCAAGCCGCAGGGACGCGACCGCAAGAGCCTCGCTGGGCGGCTCGCGGAGGCCGCTGACGTGCACTTGGTTGATGAAGAGGTTCTGGCGCACAACGTAGTCCAGCCTCACGCCGCCGGCGATGGGGGTGAGCACGGCCCGGACATCCGCGTAACTCCCCGTGCGAAACAATTCGCGCAAGGTGTCCCGCTCCACGTCGAGCGTGTAGTCCTGGCCGGGCTGGAGGGTCAATCGTGCAGGGTTTTCTTCAAGGACGGCGCCCGCTTCGGTGACCACGCGTACGGACATGACCCGCTGCGCTTCCGGTTGCGGCGCGGCCGGGGGACTCTGGGCCCAGGCCGCGCCCAAACCGAAGGCGGCGAGCCAGACGGTGGTCCGTCCCAGAATTCTCAGCATGTTCTGCATCTCGACTCACAATTCAACAGGTTAGCACAGGCCTCGAGACGCATTGCCCATTCTTCCCGGCGGAGTTTCGGCGCTATCATGGGCTGGAAATCCATGGACCCGAGACTCACGGAGCGGTATTCGCGGCAGATTCTCTTCGCCGAAATCGGCGAAGCGGGGCAAGAGCGGCTGCTTGCTTCCTCGGCCGTTCTGGTCGGCTGCGGCGCGCTGGGCACGGCCGCGGCGAATCTTCTCGTGCGCGCGGGCCTGGGACGGCTGCGGATCGTGGACCGCGACTTCGTCGAAGCGTCGAATCTCCAACGGCAGACGCTTTTCACCGAATCCGACGCGCTGGACTCCTTGCCGAAAGCCGTGGCGGCCGAGCGGCGCTTGCGCGAGATCAATTCCGATGTGACGGTCGAAGGCATCGTCGCCGATCTCGGCCCGAAGAATGCGGAAGAGCTGCTGGGGGGCTTTCCCTTGCTTCTCGATGGGACCGATAATTTTGAGACGCGGCTTCTCCTCAATGACGTTGCCATCCATCTCGGCGTGCCCTGGATCTATGCCGCGGCCGTCGCCAGCTACGGCGTGACGATGACGATTCGCCCGGGCCAGACGCCCTGCCTGGCCTGCCTCATCGAAGCGGAAGGCGATTCGCCCGGCGCGCGCACCGCTCTCGGCGCCGAGGAAACCTGCGACACCGTGGGAGTTCTGGCTCCGGCCGCGGCGGCGATCGCCTCGCTCGAAGCCGCGGAAGCGATCCGGCTCCTCAGCCGCCCGGCCGGAGCGCCCGGCGCTTCGGGCGGAAGGCTTTTCTCCCTGGATGTCTGGACGGGCCACTCGCAGACGATCCGCGTGGCGCGCCGTTCGAGCTGCCGCGCCTGCGCTCGCCGGGAATTGATTTACTTGAAAGGAGACGCGCAGCCTCACGTGACGATGTGCGGCCGCGATTCCGTGCAGATCCACGAACGGCGGCGCCAGATTGATTTGGCGGAGCTCGAACGGCGCCTCGCGCCGATTGCTTCCGATGTACGGCAAAACTCCTTCTTGCTGCGCTTCCGCGTTCCGCCGTATGAGCTGACTGTTTTCGCCGATGGCCGCGCCATCATCAAAGGCACGCGCGACCCCGGCACCGCACGCTCTCTCTACGCGCGCTACATCGGTTCCTGAACTCAATCGCAGGCGGAATTTTCCGGTGCGGCGGCCGGACTCGCCGCCGGTCAGCGGCCGCCGGTCCGGCCGATGGGGGCGCGCAAAGCCGCGCGGTCGAGGTTCTCCCGCAGATTGATCAGGGTTAAGAAAGTACTCAACGCGCGCGCTTTCAATTCATCCGAAAGATGCAGGCCGCTGGTCGTGGCGCGCGCAAGCAACTCCCCTCGCTCCGCGATATAGCGAATGATTTCCACCTGGCGCTCGCGCGGCGCGTTGCCGAGCGCGGTCTCACGGCGCATCTCGGAGCAACAACGCTCCACAGCGAGCGTGAAATGGAAGACGCAAACCTTCTCCGCGTCGAGGGCCGCTGGGACCTCGCTCTTACAACCTGTCGCCGTGCAGATCGTCGGCATTCTCCGGCACACCCGGTTGGACGATTGTTAGCATTCCTGCGGGAGAAAATCCAGAGTGCGCGTTCGTCACTGGGCGAAAGAGGCATTGTTCTTTGGGACAGGCGAAACCTATTGCGCCGCCGGACTTCTCAGCTTCCAGCTGCGATTAGGCATGGGTCTCTCCTCGCTTCCGCCGACGGGCGGTCTGAATCCAGCTCGCCGGCTGGGATCAGGGCCATCGAGGCGGGCGAGCGTTTCCGAACGCCACCCCCTATGCTAGACTACTTTGGCTAAGCAAGCGTCATACCGCTGGTCTCCGCGGCTCTCCGGGGGAATCCCGCGAGGAGACCGCGACGCTTCCAAGATCACCTCACCGAGCGAGGCATTCGAATGTCCGGGCATTCTAAATGGGCCACGATCAAGCACAAGAAGGCTGCGACCGACGCGAAGCGCGGCCGGATCTTCACGAAGTTGATTCGCGAAATTACGATCGCAGCGCGCGTCGGCGGGGGCGATGCGGAGACGAATCCGCGCCTGCGCACCGCGATTGCCGCTGCGAAAAATGAAAACATGCCGAACGACAACATCGAGCGCGCCTTGAAGCGCGGCACGGGGGAACTCGAGGGCGAGCAATACGAAGAAGTGAACTTCGAGGGCTATGGCCCCGGCGGCGTGGGCATGATCGTCCAGGTCGTCACCGCGAACCGCAATCGCGTGGTCAGCGAGCTTCGCCACCTCCTGAGCAAGCATGGCGGCAACCTCGCCGAAGCCGGCAGCGTGGGCTGGATGTTTCATCGCAAGGGCGATATCACCGTGCCGAAGGAGCAAGCGAACGAAGACAAAATGCTCTCCGTGGTGCTGGACGCCGGCGCGGAGGACTTGCGCGACGACGGCTCCCAGTGGGAAGTGCTGACTTCGCCCGAAAACTTCGAGGCCGTGCGCGACGCGCTCACGAAGGCCGGCGTAGCCCCTTCTTCCGCGGGAATCGGTTGGGTCCCGCAGAACTACGTGAAGCTCGTGGGACAGCAGGCGGCGCAGATGCTGCGCCTTGTCGAATCGCTGGAGGAACACGACGACGTGCAACAGGTTTTCGCCAATTTCGACATCGACGAAAAAGAGATGCACGCCGTCATGGCCGCCACCTAGGGCCGCACGCTCCTCTCCTCGACGGCGCTGCTCCCCCCGATCGGGGATGCGCGGCTCCCCAGCCGCAACCCAGCGCGAAAAAATCCTATCCTTTCCGTTCGCCTGCGCCGTAAACTCATCGCGTGAAGACGCCCAACGCGCGCTCCTCCGGACTATTTCGCGTGCTCGGACTTGACCCGGCCGTCGCGGGCGCGACCGGCTACGGCGTGATCGAAAGCGATGGCCGGAGTCTCCGCGTGTTGCGCTACGGCGCCGTGCGGCCCGCCACAGGCTCGCGCCCGGCCGGAAACGCGCAACTTTGCCGCGTGCATGCGCTGATCACGGAACTGATCGACGAATTCTCCCCCACGGACATTGCGATGGAATCGATTTTCATCGCGCTCAATCGCCGGACGGCGCTGCGCCTGGCCGAGATGCGCGGCGTGGTGCTGCTTGCGGCGGCGCAGAAGGGCCTGGAAGTCCACAGCTACTCGCCGCGCGAAATCAAGTGCAGCGTGAGCGGCTACGGAAACGCCGGCAAAGAACAAGTGCAACGCATGATTCGCGCTCTGCTCGGTCTGACGGAAACACCGGAGCCCGCCGACGCAGCGGACGCGCTCGCGGTCGCCCTTTGCCATATCCAGGCCGCGCAGGCCCGGCGGCAAATGGCGGGCGGATTCGCGCGCGGCCTGCCGGCCGGCAGGCATGGCGCCGCCGGGATGCGTCACCGGGAGAACGGTTTGCGCATCCCACTTTCGTCATGAGGAATCTCCCGAGACGCTCCTCCGCGGGCTTTCTTCTCGTCTTGCCCTTGCTGTGCTTCGGATTTCCCCTCGCGGCACACGCGGGAGACGCTAGGATCACCTATCGCAAAGTTTTTGAAGGAAGCACGCCGGAATTCGTCGAGATCACGGTCGGCCAGACCAGCGGCGCCACCTTCGACATCCGGCAGTTAAGCGATGATCCGGATCCCCGGCCGTTCGAGATCGGGCCGGCGGTGCGCGCGAAGATTTTCGAACTCTCCGGCGAGTTGCACAATTTCGATGGCGCTCATCTCGACGTGCACAAGCGGATTGCCAATCTTGGCCGGAAGACGTTCCGCTACGAGCGCGAAGCCGAAGTCTATGAGACCACGTTCAACTACACGCTCGATCCCGCCGCTTCGCAGCTCCTGGAAATCTTTGAAGGTCTTACGCGCCAGGAGTGGGACCTCATTCTGCTCCAGCGCCGGATGCGATTCGATCGCCTCGGCGTGAATGACGCCCTCATGGAATTCGAGGCGGATCTCAACGAGCGCATATTGCCTGAACCCGAGCGCCTCCTGCCCACCCTCGATCAGCTTGCCAACGATCCGCGCTTCCTCGATATCGCCCGGCAGCGCGCCCGCGCGCTCGCCGAACGCATTCGCGCCTCGCAGAAACAATAAGCGTGTGCTTCGCCGGCCCCGATAGGCGCTGATGTGCGAGTCGGCGGGAAACCTCTTCGATTTGTCCGCCCCCCAGCCGGCTAAGGTGTAGACTTTACTTGGAAGGGGGTGCTTTATGACCCGCCGCTGCGCCTGCCTTGCTGTTTTCGTCCTCGCTCTTGGAATGGCGCTATGCATTCCGTCCCGCGCATCCGCCAACGACTACAGCTACGCCCGCGTTGTGCGGCTCAGTGTTGTCGCCGGCTCGGTGAGCATCGCGCACACGGGCGACCAAGTCTGGCAGCCCGCCCTGGCCAACATGCCCATTCAGGAGGGAGACACCCTCGCTTCAGGTGCGGGCCGCGCCGAAGTGGAATTTGAGAATGGCGCCGTAGCGTTCCTCGCCGAGAATTCCATTTTGCAATTTACGCAACTGGCGCTCTCCGATGGCGGCCGCCTCACCCAAATCACCTTGACGCAGGGCACGGCGAGTTTCTATGGCGACCTGAGCAGTGCGGATTCCTTTGCGCTGCTGACTTCCAATCTGAGCGTCACCCTGACCGGACACGCGGGATTTCGCGTGGATTCCTCCGATAGCGGCGCTTCCGTGAGAGTGTTCCAGGGAACCGTCGAAGCCAATTCGAGCGCCGGCGTGGCTCAGGTGCGCAAGGGCGAATCGCTGTCCGTCAACCCGCAGGATGCAGAGGATCTCAGCATTACGCAATCTCCGAAGGCCGATGATTTCGATCGCTGGGTTGGCCAGGAGGATCAGGCCATCACCCTCGGCAGCGCCGAATCCCTCAGCTACATGAATTCGCCTTTCGCGTACGGCGCCTCGGACCTCTATTCCTACGGCTTCTGGATGGACTGCTACCAACTCGGCCCGTGCTGGCAGCCGTTTGGGCTCACTGCGGGCTGGTCGCCTTATATGGATGGATTCTGGTTGCCGTACGCCGGAATGGGACTGACGTGGATCAGCTACGAGCCTTGGGGCTGGTTGCCGTATCACTTCGGATCGTGGCTGGTTTCGATGGACTACGGTTGGGTTTGGGTTCCCGGCTCAATGAACATGTGGCAGCCCGCCCTTGTGAGTTGGGTCACGGTGGGCAATCAGGTCGGCTGGGTTCCGCTGTCACCGTACGAGAAGGCGGGCGCGCTGCCGTTCAATCTGCGCCACGGCGTGATTGTGAATCCGTCCTCGCCGGGCTCTCCGATTGTGGTGGCGCGAGTGAATGGCGCGTCGGTGGCGAGCGGGCAGATTCCGGTCGCGCGGATCGGCGGTCCACCTTCCAACTTCGTCAGCACGAACGCGCCGCACCGCGTCGCGATTACGTCGCCCTTTTCCGCGCAAGGAAATCGCGGAATGGTGTTCGATCGCGCTTCTCATAACTTCGTGCATGCGCCTTCGGCCTCGATGTCCAGAGACTCCGGCATGCATCCGATGTCCCCCCGCCCCGCCTCCGGATTTGCAACGAGGCCCGCGGGCCCGCCTCCGGGCGCAAGAGAGGGCATGCCTTCCGCACGCACGTCCGGCGGCGGCGCGCCAAGAGGCGGCGGAGCGGCAGCTTCGCAACCCGCCTCAGGCCGGACGCCGGCCGCGCCAGCCCACTCCGGCGGCTCGGCGCCTGCGGCTTCCTCCGGTTCCGGCGGTTCGCCGCACCACTGATATCGCGAGCACCGAAGCGCACTGGTGCGCGGCGACATCGCAAAACATCTCCCGTTGTCTCTTATTGAATGATCATGCCCGCGTAGCCGACCACTGCGCTGCGATCGCCGTTGATGTCTC
>Ga0326728_10018957_pt1 | contig 13443 bp, 9 predicted proteins | sample MB3enrmetagenome_FD_207602 | JGI IMG/M metagenome (GOLD analysis project Ga0326728, IMG submission 207602) | Lab enriched peat soil microbial communities from McLean, Ithaca, NY, United States - MB31MN | ecosystem: Environmental > Terrestrial > Soil > Wetlands > Peat | place: USA: New York... | reverse complement strand
CCGCGCCGCAAATACTCTTCGCGCATCCAGTCTTCCATCTCTTTGCGGATGATCCCGCCCTTCGGATGCCAGAAAATCAGCCCCGGACCGGCGAGTTCTTGGATGGAAAATAGGTCGAGCTGCTTGCCCAGCACGCGATGGTCGCGCTTCTTCGCTTCTTCAATGGAGTTCAGGTAAGCGTCGAGGTCTTTATTCGTGAAAAACGACGTGCCGTAAATGCGTTGCAGTTGCCGGTTCTTTTCGTCGCCCAGCCAGTACGCGCCCGCGATGTTGAATAGCTTGAACGCCTTGATCTTACCGGTCGAAGGCACATGCGGACCGCGGCAGAAATCTTGAAATTTTCCGGTCTTGTAAATCGAGATCTTTTCATCGGGCTTGGTGAACTGCTCGATGAAATGGCATTTCATGAAGTCGCCTTCGCCCTTGAACTTTTCCAGCCCCTCCTTGCGCGGCAGAAATTCGCGCGCGTAGGGCAGGTTCTGCTGTACAAGCTCCTGCATTTTCTTTTCGATCTTTTCGAGATCCTCGGGAGTGAACGCAGTCTCGCGATAAAAATCGTAGAAGAATCCGTTCTCCGTCGCGGGGCCGTGGCCGAGCTTGGTCTCGGGAAAAAGTTCGAGCACAGCCGCAGCCAGCAAATGCGCGGACGAATGCCGATACACTTCAAGCGCCTCAGGATCGCGGTCGGTGAGAATGCGCAACTCGGCGTCCGCTTCGAGCGGTCGGGTGAGGTCGATCAGATCGCCATTGTATTTGGCGGCAAGCGCGGCGTCGGCCAGACGCGGGCTGATGGACTTGGCAACGTCGAGCGCAGTCGTGCCCTTAGGGACTTCTTTGACACTGCCGTCGGGGAGCTTCAATTGAATGCTGTCAGACATGGATAAACCTTGTATTTCGCAAGTTTATCATTTGCTCTCGTAGGAGCAGGTGTCCTCACCTGCCCAGCGGGGCGATTCCACGTGGCATTTCAGTCGTCGACAAAACTTGGGCGCGTATTGCACGCAGGCCCAGACGCGAGCGTCTGGGCCTGCTGTGGTCTAGCTTGGCGCAGCTGTTTCTACCACCCCGCCTTCTTTCCCTTGTTCTGCTCGTCCAGCCATTTTTGCAACGGCGCAAAGTATTCGAGGATCGCGCTGGCATCGACCTGGCGACTGCCGGTCAGCGCTTCCAGCGCGTCGGGCCAGGGTTTGCTTTGGCCCATGGCGAGCATCTGATTGAACTTCGCTCCGGCTGCTTTCGACCCGTAGAACGTACAGCGGTTGAGCGGCCCGGTATAGCCCGACTCGCGGCACAGGGCGCGATAGAACTGGAACTCCAGAATATGCGCCAGGAAATACCGCATGTAAGGCACGTTCGCCGCCACGTGATACTTCGCTCCCGGATCGAAATCCTCTTCGCTGCGCGGCATCGGAGGCGCGATGCCCTGATACTTCAAGCGCAGCGCCCACCACGCCTTGTTGTAGTCCGCCGGCGCGATTTCGCCGGAGAATACTTTCCAGCGCCACTGGTCGATCATCAATCCAAAGGGCAAGAACGCGACCCGTTCGAGCGCCTGCTCCAGCAGTTCCGGAATATCGTTGCTGTCTTCCGGCGCGTTCTCCAGCAGTCCGACTTTGTGCAGGTATGCGGGCGTGACCGCCAGCGCGATCGAGTCGCCAATCGCCTCGTGGAAGCCGTCATTAGCGCCATTCTTGAACATGAACGGCTGGTCCTTGTAAGCGCGCTGGTACATGTTGTGCCCAAGTTCGTGGTGAATGGCGACGAAATCCACGTCGCGCACCTGGATGCACATCTTGATGCGGAGATCGTCGAAGTTGTCGATGTCCCATGCGCTGGCGTGGCAGACCACGTCGCGGTCGGCGGGCTTGGTGAACAGCGACCGCTCCCAGAAAGTCGGCGGCAGCGGCGGGAAGCCCATCGACGTGTAAAAGCCTTCGCCGTATTTCACCATGCCCTTGGCGTCGAGGTTTTTCTTCCGGAGCAGTTCGGTGACATTAACCCTGCCTTTATCCTCCTGCACTCCGAGCAGATCGTAAATGTTCTCCCACTCCTGCGCCCACGGATTGCCCAGTAAATGCGCAGGGATCGGACCATCCGGCGGAACGACGTTGGGACCATATTTTTCCACCAGCTTGGCGCGCACAAATGTGTGCAGCGAAAGATAGAGCGGGCGTACTTGGTTCCACAAGCGATCGAGGTCGGCGGAAAAATCTTCCGGCTTCATGTCGTAGCCGGCGCGCCACAACACGCCTGTATCCTTGAATCCAATCTCCCTTGCGCCTTGATTGGAGAGATCGACAAAGCGCGCGTAGCGCTGGCGCATCGGCGGCGCAATCGCGTGCCATCCCGTCCAGACTTCCTTGAGTTCTTCCGGATCGCGGCTGGTGGACATCAGCTTTTCAATGGCCGTGATGTCCAAGCACTCGCCGTTTTTGCGGCAGTACTTGCCCTTGCCGTAGTCGCCATCGAGCGCGACTCCAATGTCAGTCATTTCCCGCCGTAGCGTGGCATCTTTCGGCGCGGGCGCGGTGAGCGAGAGCTTCAGTAGCAGAAACTTTCGCGCCAGATCCGGTGAAAGCTTGAGGCCGTCAAAACGCTTGGCCTGCTCCACCAACTCGGTCGTGACCGCGGTGGCCTCGTCAATCGCGTCCGCCTCCATGGCAGCCGTATCGTCGGTGATGAAATTTTCCTGCACCCACGAAGCGCGATTGACCTTGACGCTGAGGTCGGCGAGCTGCGCTTCGGCCTTATCCATGAACTGCTGGGCTTCGGCAACGGTTGGGGCGCTGGTTTGAGCGAAAACGTTCATCGCGAAAAATAAAAATGTGAAACCTGAGAATACGAGAACAGCGGACTTCATGACACCTCCTGTGTGAACAGGAGATTATGACGGATGAGGAAGGGTATTGTCAGCCAGCCAAGCGCAGCTTGTTACGCGCTTCTAGGCGCGGCGTGCAGCGCCTCAATCGCAGCCTTCACCTTCTCCGATACTTCTTCCGTATCGCGTACGCTCAACCCCGCCGTCGGAATGATTTCCCCCACTCGCATCTCCAGCGGCTGGCACTTAATGTGGTAGGTGTTCATGGGCAGCAGGTCGAAGGTGTCGACCAGCGTGATGGGCACGATATCGGCCTGCGCCTTGATCGCCAGAAAAAATGCGCCCGGCAAAAAAGGTTGGATCTTGCCATCGCGCGTGCGGCCGCCTTCGGGAAAGATAACCAGCGGCATGCCACTGCGCAGGCTTCTCAGCGCAGACTTGACCGCGCCGATCGAGGCCGCCGGGTTTTGCTGGTTGATGCACACTTGTCCCGAGCGCTTCAGATGCCAACCGATGAATGGGTACGCCAGCAACTCGCTCTTGAAAACGATGCGGAATTGAAATGGCAAATAAACGTAGAGAATCGGAATGTCGAGAGCCGACGCATGTGTGACCGCATAGACGCGGGGTCTGGCGTCGTTGATCTTAAGGTCGCTCATGCCCTTGACTGTCACCGGCGAGAGGATCGTCTTCATGATGAGCCACGACCAGAAACGCGCCAGATCGTGCTGCACGTGTCCGTCGCGGTCGAAGAGCGAGCACAGCAAAGAAAGCGTGCCCAGAATTAGCGTGTAGGCCCAGATCAGCGGCGCAAGAAGGAAATACGAGCGCAGGCGGCTCGGCCAGCCATGGCGGTTGACGGGACGATCTGCCTCTGCCCATGCAGGCTCAGCCGCTCCCGGCTGTTCCGTCGAGCGCAACTCGGCGCGCTCTTTCTCCAACTCCGCGGTGGTGGCGATTTCATCCAAGGTCAAGTGTCCAAACTCTTTCGCGGCAACCCGTTCGTATGGGGACTGGCGCCCTGCGCCCGTCCCAGCCAGGCGCAGCCCGGTAGATGCCTGTAGCCACAGAGACACCGCCTTCGCTATCGGAGTTCCCGCGCCATCCGTACTTAGATGCGCACACCGAGCCTTCGCATCGCTTCTCCAACAATGTATATCGAACCGGTCACTACGGCCAAGCCGCCCGATCCAGCGGCCTTCCGCGCCCGATCCAGCGCCGATGCCACATCCGCAGCCTCTTCCATCTCAATTCCCGCGGCCACGCGCACCGCTGCCTGCCGAATCTCCTCCGCGCTCGCCGAGCGTGGATTATTAGCGTGCGTCACGATCACATGCTTGGCGATGGGGAACAGAATCTCAACCACTTCCCGCACCGCCTTGTCACGCATCACGCCAAACACTAGCGTGATCTCGCGGCCGTCTGCCGCGTCGCTGTTTCCCATCTCCCGATAAGCGTCCGAAAGTGTGGACCGCAACGCCCACGCCCCAGCGGGATTGTGCGCGACATCGAGCACAAACTCCGGCTCGTCTCCCGCCGCCGGAACCACCTGAAAGCGCCCCCGCCATTGCGTTTCGCGGATGCCTCGCGCAATGCTCTCGGGCGTAATCTGAACCGTCCTCTGGTCGTCGGTATCCTGATCGCGCAGTTCCACTGCCGCCGCGATCGCCAGCGCCAGGTTGCGCAACTGATGCCTCCCCACCAGCGGCGACTCGACTAGGATTTGCTTGCCCATCACGTCCAGCGGATACCGTTGCCACTGGCCACTGGCCACCGGCCACTGACCACTGACAATCGGCACGTACGGCACGGCGTCCACGGCGCGCGCCCCCGCATTCAAAATCGCGTTTCCGATCGCGTCGTTGGCTTCGGGCAACTGCGGCAGCGTCACTACAACACCGTCAGGCCAGATGATTCCAGCCTTCTCACGCGCGATCTCCGCAATGGTTTCGCCCAGAAACTTTTGATGATCGAGCGCAATATCGGTAATGATGCTGAGCCGCGGCTCGACCACGTTGGTCGCGTCCAGTCGCCCGCCCATACCGACCTCCAGTACAACCATATCGGGCCGGTTGTGCGCGAAATACTCAAAGGCCATCGCCGTCAGCGTCTCAAAGAAGCTGGGATGCCACGGCAGATCGCCTTCCCCAACCAGACGCTCGGCGGCGCGGTCAACTGCCTCATGCTCCGTCGCGAAATCGTCGTCGCCGATCGGTTGGCCATTGATGCGAATGCGCTCGTTAATCCGAACCAGGTGAGGCGAAGTGTAGAGCCCCGTCTTCAGTCCCGAAGCTTGCAAGATGGACGCGAGCATTGCGGCGGTCGAACCCTTGCCATTCGTGCCCGCAACCAGCACAGACGGAAATCTGTTTTCCGGATGGCCCAGCGCCGCGAGCAGCACGCGCATGTGCGCCAGGTCGAACTTACGCCATGGTGTCTGCGCCAACTCGTGGCCCAAGCCGTACATCTGCGCGACTGCGGTTTCGTAGGACATCGGTCGTTATTGTTAGTCGTTGGTCGATAGTCGCTAGCCGCTACAGCGGATCGCCATTGCTGTATCCGGCTTGCGTAGGGACAGCCGTTCACCGCCATCCCAGCCGAGTACAGCTCGGCAGCCGCCTATGATTACAGCAATTCTGCGTTCGCTAGTGTAGCTCGCTGCTCATCTTGCGCGCGCGCGTCAGCGCACACTCTCAGGGTAGCAAGTCCGGACAGTGGTTTCGACTCCCTCTCATCGGAAGGACGCTGCTCGAGGTCAAAGTGCGTCCTACGAACCCTGAACAGGCCTGCAAAACTTAGGCCGCGAGAGCAACCCTTTGCCAGCGACTAACCACCAACCACGCCCCCAGTCTGCACAGAAAAACGAAGGGATCGGGGGGTAAGAGGTTCAGGTACAACCTTCGTAATGGCACGTTCGGGCGGGGGATGGCCCTTCGAAACCTATGCAGACCTCAAAAGCCGCGTCAGAATGGACGTTTAGAGGAGTTCGTCCCCTGGGTCTCATGCCTAATTCGACTGGCGGCGCTCTCGCCCCCTTTTCGATTCATCGCAAGAATTCCGCGCGCGTTGCGCTCTTTGACTTGCCCGACCCGCCGGCGCGCCTGGTGACGGAGTGTTTCCGTCAATACGGAATCGAAACGGTTTCGATTGCGCGTGAAGCCGTGGACCGCCTGCAATTCGAAAAGTTCGAGGCCTGTGTTTTGCCCCTCGGAGAAGCCGCCGGTAGCATCATCGAGATGGCGCGTGCTTCGGCTTCCAACAGCCGGATGATCATTTACGGCCTGGGCGGCTCCGCCCAGGATGCCATGCGTTATTCGAAGTTGTGCCTCAACGCGGTGTTTCACGAACCGTTGGAGCGGTCGGCCGCGATGAAACTGGTGCGCTCGACAAGATTGCTGGTGCTGCACGAGTTCCGCCGCTACGTGCGCATTCCGGTGATGACGGAGGTTGCGGTCACGTTGAACGACGGCGGCCGCATCACGGCCACCAGCCAGGAAATTAGTTCGGGAGGCATGTCGCTCAAAAGCAATCACGGGCCCGAACCGGGCAGTCCGGTGGAAGTGTCGTTCTCCTTGTTGACGCTGCCGCGCGTTTGGGTGCGCGCCAACGTGACGTGGAAGAACAGCAACCAGAGCTTCGGCATCCGCTTCGACTCCACCGACGAGCGCCGCCAACGCCTGAAGGAATGGATCGCGGCCTATCTGGAAAGCTAGTTGCCGGTTGTCAGCCTTCAGTCAAAACCCTCCCTCCCGGCTACAATAATCGGCGTGCGTTCTTCTTCCGCCGCTGTCTCGCCTCCGCTGCCTTCCGTTCCCGAAGCGCGGCGCTTCTCGCTCCGCCAAAGAATTTCTTTGTGGATCGTCAGCCGGGCCAGCTATTTGGCGATTGCGCTCATCGCTCCCACTCTCCGCTACGCAATATCGTGGGAAGAACCGCCTTCGCCGCCGGACGCCACTCATGAAAAGCCGGTCATCTACTGCTTCTGGCACCGCGCCCTGTTCCCGAGCGCGTGGTTATGGAGAAAGACGGGCATCGCCGTCATGGTGAGCCGCAGCTTTGACGGGGAGTACATCGCGCGGACTCTCGAAAAATTCGGCTTCGTCGCGGTGCGCGGATCGAGCAGCCGCGGCGGCGCAAAAGCCTTGCTCGGCCTGCGCCGCCAGCTCGAACAAGGCGCTTCGGTTGTGTTTACCATTGACGGCCCGCGCGGCCCGAAATTCGTAGCCAAGCCGGGCCCGGTCTTGCTGTCGCGGGCAAGCGGGTTTCCGATGGCTGCGTTCTATGTCGCGGTCGCCGATGCCTGGGTGCTCAACACTTGGGATGCGCTCATGATTCCGAAACCGTTTTCCAAGGCGCTGGTGCGCATCGGCGCCAAAATCCAAGTTCCCGCCGGTGAGGCCGATGCCGCCGAACCGAAGATGGACGCCCGTATGGCGGAATTTCACCGTGAGTTGCAATCTGCCCTCGAACGCGTCACCCGCTTCGCCGAGGCGAACGTGGCACGAGTCGGATCGCCGGAATTCCCCATGATCAAGGGTTCGTAAAGAGCCGAGCGCGCCGGGGCCCCCGTCAATCCCGTTGCTGGCTTGACGCGGTGGAGAAGCTCGGCATCTTCTCGACATCTTCTCGACGCGTTTGACTTCCCATCTCTTGTCCCTTTAAATTTGCTGTGCTGCTGTTTTTGTTCTTTCTCATATTGGGTTCGCGCATGATCGTAGGCCAGCCACACGCTGGCGCTATGGGAAGCGGGTGTAAATCCCGCGCTGCCGCGCAACTGTAAGCGAGGAAATCGCAATCGGCCACTGGGTATATCTGAAAAAGACAACCTGGGAAGGCCGCTTGCAGCAAGTGGATACTGGGCCAAAACTCATTCGAGCGAAAACCCGCATCCTCACTCGCAAAGCCAGGAGACCGGCGCAAACCATCCCCACCAACCCTTTCGCGCGATAAAGGAGACGTGCCATGCGGTTTTCTCGTGTATTTGTGAGTGCCTTTTTTCTGTTCACCATCTTTTTGTCAACCATTTTTCTGTCAACCAGCGCTTCCGCTCAAATCAAAATCGCTGAAGTTAGAATCAAAGTTGTCGATCCGCAAGATGCCGCCGTCGCCGGCGCGCAGGTGCAATTGCTCGAAGTAGGCAAGCCAGCTCCGGCGGGCGTGCAAAGCACATCCGCCGAAGGCCTCGCGGTTTTTCACGTGGCGCCATCGAACGCTTATCGTGTCCAAGTGTTGGCTCAAGGTTTCGCGGCAGAAACGGTGGATCTTTCCGCAACTGCTGAATCCATCACGATCAAGCTGCGCGTAGCGATAGCGGCGGAAACCGTGGTCGTCACCGCAACCCGCACTCCAGTTCCCGGCGAGGCCGCGGGCGTCGAGGTTGACACTCTGAGCAGCCAGCAGTTGGAAGCGATGCAGCCGGTGAACGCGGACGACGCCATGCGCTTCCTGCCCGGCGCGGTCGTGAATACTTATGGTCAACTCGGCGGACTCTCCTCTCTCTTCGTTCGCGGCGGCGAATCCACTTACAACAAAGTAATTGTCGATGGGGTTGCCGTTGATAACCCCGGCGAAACATTTGACTTTGGCACACTGCCCCTGGCGCAAGCCGACCGCATGGAATTCGTGCGCGGCGCGCAGAGCACTTTGTACGGCTCCGATGCCATGACCAGCGTGGTACAGGTGTGGACGCACACCGGAAGCACTCGGATACCCGAACTCCGCCTTGGATCCGATGGTGGGAATTTCGAAACGGTCAACGGCTACGCATCCCTGGCTGGCGCGGATGGACATTTCGACTATAACTTCTTTGGCAATCAGTTCAACAGCAACGGGCAGGGCGTGAACAATGCGTACTCGGACTCGCTCCAGGGTGCGAACACCGGAGTTGCGCTGAACGACGAAGTCTCATTGCGCGTGCGCGTCCGCCACTCCAACAGTTATGTAGGGTTGCCGGGGGCGTGGGACTTCAATGGCGATGCGCTGGTTCCGCCCCTACCGGTCGGTGACGCGCATGCCAACACTCTGCTCGGAAGCGTCGAACTTACAATAACCGAGCCTTCGGGCTGGCAGCATCGACTTACCGTGTCCGATTACTTCTATCGCTATAACGACAATAGTCCGGATGGAAATACTTATAACTTCACCGCTCTCTACGACGAACATGTCAACCACACCACCTTCGAATATCAGGGCGATTACTCGGAACGCATTTGGGCGCATGCGATATTTGGATATCGCATCGAAAACGAAAACGCACTGTTTAATTATCCCGCCTATTTCTCGGAAACCAATGGCACACGCCTCGACCAGGACGCATACTTGCAACAACAGCTCAAGCTGGGTAGGCTATCTCTTATTGCCGGCGGGCGATTTGTTCATAGCAGTACGTACGGCAATACGGGCGTGCCGAGGGTTGCGCTGACTTTGCTGGCGCTGCGCGGCGGAAACTTTTTTTCTGGAACGCGCTTGCGTTTTTCCTTCGCCACGGCGTTCATGGAACCCGATTTCCAGCAGACCTTTGCCAATCTTGGATCGGGCTTCGTCCCAAACCCCGGCCTTTTGCCGGTGCGCACTCGTGCCTTCGAAGCCGGCTTCCAGCAAAGTTTGCTGGCAGGCCGCTGGGCGCTGAACGCAACTTACTTCAACAACCTTTTCCACGATCAAATTGAATATGGGACCAACACCGTGGAATACGATGGCTACGCTCCGGGCACCCTCGGCCAGTATTTCAATCTGCAGCAATCTCTCGCCCACGGCGCCGAAGTCCAACTGCAAGGACGAATCCGCACGAGATTGTCGCTGAACACGGCCTATACCTACACCTCGACACAGGTCCTACAAGCGCCGCTCTGCACCTCGGCAAATTTTTGCGATCCTATGCTAGCCACGGGAAATCCCTTGCTCCGCCGCCCGAAGCATTCGGCGAGCACGCTCCTCAATTATCAGGGGGCGAGATGGGGCGGAAATTTGGGAGGGAGCTTCGTGGGCAGGCGCCCAGATACCGATTTTGTTGACAGCCTGGTCAACCACGCCGCCGGTTACGCTCGCGTCGATCTGGGCGGATGGTACGCGATCAATTCGCGAGTTACGGCCTACGCGAATGTCGGCAACGCGCTCAACGATCACTACAACGAAGTGGTGGGATATCCGGCCCGGACGGCGAACTTCCGCGCCGGCTTTCGCCTTCGCATCGGAGGGGAATAACTCTACCGGCGACTGCCGGCGGTCTGTTTGGGCTCGCCGTCCGATTGTAGATCGGATCGAAGTTCGGATTGCAGTTCGGATTGAAGTTCGGATCGAAGTTCGTCCGCTTGAAATTCGTCCGCCGCAGCCGGCCTGCGGGACGAGGCCGCTGTCCCGCGTCCGTTGTAGCGGTGCCGCACCTCGTGGAGTTTCTCCAATTCCTCTTCGCCGAGCGGCTGCTCGTTGCCCAGCAGGTGCGTCACCAGCGCGATCTTCGCAAAGTGCTCCACCGTTTCCATTTTCATGTACGCGCTTTCGATCGACTCGCCAAACGTCACCACGCCGTGGTTCGCCATCAGAATAGCGTCGTGGTGCGGAATCAGCGGCTCAAGCGCGTCCGTCAACTCCGGCGTGCCCGGCGTGCCGTAGCGCGCCAGCGGGATCGAGCCCAGCCCGACTACCACCTCGCATACCAGCGGACGATTCAGATCGTAACCCGAAGCCGCAAACCCCGTGGCCGTCGGCGGGTGCGCGTGCACAATACCACGCACATCGGGGCGCAGCCGATAAATCAGCAGGTGCATGCCAAGCTCGCTCGAAACTTTGCGCTTGCCCGCGAGAAGGTTGCCCTCCATGTCCACGATCACCATATCGGAAGCGCGCATCCTGCCCTTACTGATCGAGGTAGGAGTCACCAGCAGGCGTTTTTCGTCAAGACGGACGGATAGATTTCCGTCGGTGGCTGCCACTAATCTGTTTTCGTGCAGCAGCCGTCCGAACTGCACAATCTCAAGACGATGATGGCGGTCACTGGCCATGGGAAACCCTGCGCCGTCATGGTACAGCACGCCTCGGAATTCTTACAACCGTTTGCGCGTCAAAATTTCTAAAAAGAACCGGCAGACGCCAGCAGGACCGGCCTCGTAACCGGTTTTGGCAAGGGCATAAGTTTACTTGTGCCGCAATTTGTTGAAGATTTGCTCGCACTTCACCGCCCGAAGTGTGCTCTTTGCGCTCTGGACGAGTCTTTCCGCAGCCCGTTCGACCCACTCCGCAAACTCTATAATCTCCTCCATGCTTGTCTCCGATTTTCACTACGATCTCCCACCCGGCCACATTGCCCAGGAGCCGTTGCCGGATCGCGCCGCATCGCGCTTGCTCCGCCTTAATCGGCTGCATGGCAACTGGCAGGATGGGATTTTTCGCGAATTTCCCGGCTTACTGCGGCCAGACGATCTGCTGGTGGTGAACAATACCCGAGTATTTCCGGCGCGCCTCTATGGCCAGCGCAGCGGACACCGCGCCCAGCCGCTTAGCCCGTGGAATCCGGCGGCGCGCGATTTTCTTCGCGGCCGGGTCGAAGTTCTGCTGACAGGGCAGCTAACCGGCGATCCGGGGTCAGACGGTCCGGCGTCATACGAACCAAATGAGTGGCAGTGCCTGGTGCGGCCCGGCCGGAAGATCGGGGTCGGAGAGAAACTTTATTTCAGCGGCACAAGCTCGGAGAACGCATCCGTTGGCGAACCATCTTCTGGCACTCCACCCGAACTGGAAGCCGAAGTCATCGGTCGTGGCAGTTTTGGCGAGCGCCGCATCCGCTTCGCGCCCGTCGCTGATTTTTTTGCCCGCGTCGAGCGCATTGGACACGTGCCCCTTCCTCCCTATATCGACCGCGCCGATCGGGCAGCGGATCGTGAACGATATCAAACCATTTACGCGCACACGCGGGGATCCGTGGCCGCGCCGACCGCCGGCCTGCATTTCACTCCCGAGATCCTCGATCGCATTCGTCAACGCGGAATTGAAATTGCCGAAATCACCTTGCACGTCGGACTCGGCACCTTTCAGCCGGTACGCGTGGAAAAGGTGGAAGACCACAAGCTTCATCGCGAATGCTACGAGATTTCAGCCGAGGCCGCGCACGCCATCAACCGTGCGAAAACCGAGGGTCGGCGCGTCGTGGCCGTCGGCACAACTACTGTGCGAACGTTAGAGTACGCAGCGGGCCTTGCAGCGGAACGTGCGGGCGCAGATCGCGTAGAAGCCGGACGAGGCGAGGCGGACGCTTTCATCTATCCCGGCCATCGCTTTCGCATCGTGGACGCACTCCTGACCAACTTTCACCTCCCGCAATCGACCCTCCTGATGCTGGTCTGTGCCCTCGGCGGAAAAGACCTGGTCATGAACGCCTACCGCCACGCCGTCGCAGCCGGGTACCGCTTCTATTCTTATGGCGATTGCATGTTTGTCGAATAATGAGTAGCGCACCTGTACTGGTAGCATAGCTACAAATGCATTGGCACTCATGGCTCGTATGTAAACGGCTCGTGTGGGGACGGGCACCCTCGCCCGTCCAAGCCGAGCGCAGCTCGGCAGCTACCTGCGGCCGCAGCAACCCTGGATTCGTTATTGCTGCGATTATCGTCGTCGCTCTTGGTCTAAACTTTACCGCCCAAGCGCAAAGCAAGCCTGCGGCGGAGCCTAAGCCGCCCGTCAAGTCCGCTGCCATTCCCAATCAAAACGCGCAGATCTACCGCAACGCCAGTTTCCAATTCCGCTACCAAATCCCCTTCGGCTGGGTCGATCGCACCCAGGAAATGCAAGCGGGAAATGAGACCGGCAAAGGCGACGTGCTCCTCGCCGTTTTCGAGCGTCCGCCCCAGGCCACCGGAGACACGATTAACTCCGCCGCCGTGATCGCAACCGAGAGCGCAGCCTCCTATCCCGGCCTCAAGCGCGCCGAAGACTACCTAGCCCCGCTCACCGAACTCGCCACCGCCAAAGGTTTCAAGCCCGACGGCGAACCCTATGCGCTGGAAGAAGAAGGCCGTCAATTGCTGCGCGCCGATTTCATTAAACCGTTGAACGACAAGCTCACCATGCGCCAGTGCACCCTCGTCCTGCTCGCGAAAGGCCAGATCGTTTCCTTCACTTTTATAACCGGGAGTGAAGATGAACTCGACGACCTGATGGATGGCCTGCATTTCGGTCCATCAAAATCGCCAACGCGCTAAAGTTCACGTAGGGACTGAAGCCCTTGTCCGTTCCGGCCAAGCGCAGTTCGACAGTCTGCCTGCGATCACAGTAGCTCCGGTTTAAGGGTAGATTTCCCCGCCGAAGGTGTGTGGCGCGCCAGCTCCAAACCACGTACCTAAGAGCAACAAAAAGAGCCGCTTACGGTCTCGATTCCCACCTCAAAATGACCACCCTTTGTGCTAAAATACACCCAGCTCTGGTGACACCTAAATAGCCGAAAATTCAATAAGTTGAGGTCACCCGAGCACTCCCGGAATCGTCCCTCCAGCCAGGCGTCCGATCCGGGGCCCCCAGCGGGCCCGGATTTGGCCCGCTGGGGTGGGGTCCGGCTTTTTCCACGGAGCAGAATGGCCACCAAAGAATTGCAAGCCGAGCTTCTCGACGCGAAAAACAACGCGAAGAATAAC
>Ga0326728_10018955_pt1 | contig 13444 bp, 12 predicted proteins | sample MB3enrmetagenome_FD_207602 | JGI IMG/M metagenome (GOLD analysis project Ga0326728, IMG submission 207602) | Lab enriched peat soil microbial communities from McLean, Ithaca, NY, United States - MB31MN | ecosystem: Environmental > Terrestrial > Soil > Wetlands > Peat | place: USA: New York... | reverse complement strand
GCGATGTTCTTCTATTATTCCATAAAACTTGTTCAGTCTTTCAAGAGCTTTGCCCTCAGTTCGCTTTGATATTAGTAGGAAGAGAGCAAATTTATCTGGTTTGCTAGTTTCATCAACTTTTGTAATAAAATTACCACAAATAAGACTACCAAAATAATTAGTTCCTTTTTTATTCTGTCAAATGTTTGTTTTTATATATTATGAACTCTATACTTTTTGATATACTTTTGATGCATTTGATTTTTCAATAAATTCATCGGCTGATACAGTTGATGCTCAATTTCCCAATTAAATGATCTAGATTTATTGCGTGAAGGATATTATATTGATATTAAAATTGTACCTTTGCCCAATTATTATTTGGGTTATAACAGGACCAAAGCCTTCCAGACAATATTTTATTCACATATCTATGATTATTCCTCACTTTTTTGACCGATTAATTTTCGTTTAAATATATAATAATCCTCTCAGTTATTTTTAATTAATTATGTGAAAAATAGCCTCGGAATAAAAGTTACTTTTACATAAAATGTTTTAATCTTGAACAACAATTTGATATTAATGACGTTTTTATTATTTCCAAAAAAGTTCTGAATTTTAGCATTGAGTTTTTTCTAAAAAGCAATGTAGATTAATTTCATATCAAATTTTGGTCGAGTCCTTGAATCACCCTTGAGTCATTATAGTGGATTTCAAGAAACCCCTAAATTTCGTACTATGCTTATGAATGATATAAACTTGCACGTTAAAATCAAAGGTTATCATCAGCATGCATAATTTTTTATAAAAATAAGAAAAAATCATAGATCCAATGCAGTAAATATCCCAAAGCAGTTTGAAATTAGTGGTCACTATGTTGAAGTGCAATCTCCAATGCATAGATTTTACAGCAAAAGTTCTGCATCAGTGAAGATAACAAAAACAGAAACTTTGTCAGCATAATTATTGAATCTGCATCATGTTTTTTGTAGTGAAATAAAGAATAACCTACAGATAATACATCTAAATTTCTAGAAGAACTTGATATCAATGAAATTCTTTGTATTGGGTTTCCTAAAGAGGGCAATGATCTCTCAATCATCCACAACAGAAAAACCATTTCGGATTTATTAGGCCAACACCAAATCAATTGGAAAAATAATTCGAATCGGACAAATTTGTCTGTACCGAATGCAAATCAATCTATTTATTGAAAAAAGCTGAAAACCCTCGCTTTCTATGGCTTGTATCTCGTTTTCAAGAGGATGATCAGAAAGGGTACGACGTGATTTTTAGAGATAGTATAAATAAAATGAGTGTAACCAAAAATGGAATTTAAAAACAAAAATGGTTCCAAAGAACCTCAGCAATGGTGGAAAGATAACTGATTACGTATAAAGTTTAAAATAATTGAAAATTTTCAGACTCGCTGTTTAATGACGTGGGGATATGCCCCAAAATTTAAAAAGCTTATTTTTGCTATCTTTTTCCCTTTATTTTTTCAAGGGAAAAGTGGATGAGCTGACTTGCTGCATATGAGCTAAAGAACCAGATAGATAATGCGACAACTAGTGAAAGGCACCAACTTTCAAGGTGTTCCATGCAAAAATTGGCAGTTAACACACAAAAGATGCAACCTAACATGCCTGCGCTCGCACCGAGGGCAATATCAGAAGCCTGCTCCGAGTTTCCAAAGTGTCCTGCCATTATCAAGGATGCAACCATAACAGCTGGAAAAGCGGCAAAAATACCTGCAAAAGATTTTGAAGGAATTAGCTGTAGCATGATAAAACAAATAGCAACTGATGCTCCCCCGAATACGAACCTGAGGCCAAGATCCCGGAAATCAAATTTAGTAGTATCCATCTTAATTATCCATACAATTTCTATTGTTTAGCCTGGAAAACATCTAGTACTTTTAATTTTATTTCTCAGAACCCAAGCCAGAAGAAATAGATTATCGGAGCAATTACGGTCCAGAGTAAAAGGGCATAAACAAGGCCTTGCTTCCAACCGTACCTGAGGATCATGTAGCTTGCTGCAAGGGCACTGCAGATATCAGCTACCATACCAACAAGAGCACCTTTTGAAAGCTGCTCTGAGACTAGAAGCAGATCGCTGCCTTTATAGTCCATACTCAAGCCTATAACTGCTGCCAAGTACACAGCAGGGAAAGCTGCAAGAATTCCTCCGAGCCGGCCTCCTAAATTTTTTGCGACAAGTGTGGAAGCTACAACTACGCTCCCTCCTAAAAGAAAGCGGAAGAGAACTGGAAATATATCAATACTAGGCATTATTTTATGTCCTGTATAATAAAATAGGTAGTCCATCATTAAATGTTTGATGTTTTCACACTCAAGTTACCAATATAACAAATGCCTGCCTTTTCATGTACTTGAGCTGGTCTACTCTAGTTAATCTTATTGAATTATGGGGATAAAAATACCTCGAAACGGTAAGAAGTGTATTTTGAAAATAACACAATCAAATAATAGAGGACGGTGCATACTTAAAAAAAAATCATTCTTTTATAAAAATAATTTCCCCAATTAATCCAAATTTAAAGTTCATATACAGTAGACGAATTCTTCAAGCAGCCCTTCAATAAGACTTTAATATCCAAAATAATCCTCGAAAAGCAAGATTTCAACCTTTTCACCCATCGCTAAACCGTCTCCGATCTGAGCTATATTAATTTAATTTTGATAGTATTTTTACAACTTCAAGCCAGAAAAATTATGTTCTTATTTATGAGACTTTTTAAGAGATAAATTTCAATAAAAATTTGAAAATATTCTTCTAATATATTAAAATTAATTTAAGAAGAACACTAATTAAACGACATTTAATTGAACAAAATATACCTTGGGCAAACAGTTAAATTATTTTACGTACACTGTATCGCACTTCGATCAAACAATTACTTCAGAGTCATTAATGCAAGCAATTCGTAGATCTGCTGGCCTTTCAGAGCAGACATCGAGAACGTTATTTCCAAGGTTATAAGGATGGATATTATGCATATGAGCATGGCCACATTGATGTGCAGTTGTCAAATAATTAGGTATAACATACACTCATGAGGATTCGGATATATCTTTAAGTTTTGTTATTTGTGGAAATTTTGTCCAAATTATGCACCGATTAGCTAGATTCCAGCAAAAGGGAAGGCGAGTTATATCATAATAGGACTATACACACTTGACGAGTGAAATCACATACAATAGACGTTGCTATCAAATTTGCGTTTTCCAATTTTTGATATATGGGTTTTGAATTCACTCATTATGCACTGCTTTTCTTGCAAAACATGTGCAAATATGAAGGAATTATTTTAAGCATATTTTTTAATATAGATCCTAAAATATATATTAATCAATCGTTTTCTATATATAATTAGACTTGAATGAAATTACCTAGCAATCCATTGGGTAAACATATTCGTATTTATTATAAACACTAAATATCCAGATATAATTATTAAAAAAATCTAGTTAGACAACTAGTTGACGATCTAATGTTTCCGTGGTGCACCTGCTGATAGAACGTGGTTATAAAGAATTTAGTGTTAATTTGGACACTCGGAAGGAGTGAAATAATTGGGACTTACGCATTGAGGAGAAAAAAGCACTTATAATCTCATCATAACTATTCTAATGTAGATTGTTTGGAGTCTAATGTTGCTTATTTTTCTGTTTCATTTGTGTAGATACATAATAGTAAACATGAGCGAAATAAATGTTAAAACAATAATCTCGTGAAATGAAAAAGGATTACCAGCTAAATACCCAGTATCCTTTTCATTTGTTTTAACATTTTTATCTCATTTTTATTCATTTGGAGAATTATATAAGAAAATTTGATGTTGTTAATCTAATTGAATATTCTTGGGTATATTTTGGTTAATGTGTTCTATTTTTATCCAGTGTGGATATATAACTGTATATATAATATATATAAGATATTATAAGCTTTAAAGAATTTTGATAAACCAAATTTTTTGGTTGATTGCCTATATAAGCAAATGTAAGTAATTGTTGAAATAGGAAATTTATCCTACCAGTTATACTTCACTATCTATCTGTTTGCTTTAAGCTACAAGGTATCATTACCCCAATATTTATTTTAAATTAATTATACCACAAAAATGGTTTCTGAACAAGACTTATTCCCCATAAAATGTTTTAAAACCCAAAAACAAATATATATTAATTCTGTTATGATTTTAAAAATTTTAGAGGAGAGTGAATTGATTCAAAAATTATTTGAATATATATTAATATTAAATGGTTGATTGATTTTAAAATATTTAATGCGAAAGTAAGTTTTATTCCAAAACTATTATTTTACTGGTTTGTCCAAAATAATAAAGGAGATAAGTTCATATTATAGCTAAAAGAAGATTTCAATAAACACCTAAATTTTGTCAGATGCTTATAAATGTTATATAAAGGGGTATAACAGGACTCGTGAAAATCAAAGGTTCATCGAAATTTTCTAAGTAAACGGATAAAGAAAATATTGAGGAATTACCAAATAGGATTTCAAAAAGGTTTTCAAACAGAATTAAGTGACTATATAATCAAATGAGGCTTTCTGAACCTATTTTAGCATTTGCAGAAATCATAGGGATTAATAACAGAAAAGGAAAATGGAGTTTCGAAAAAGAGAACACATGATGGTGATATAGAGTTGCTCAAAATAAATGGATATTAAGAGAACTGCTCAATCATATGTTTCTTAAAATATTTACTGATCAATGAACGAACACCGATTTGTATGGATTTCACAAAAATACACATTCTATTAGCTATAAATGGAATGATTTTTAACAAACTGCTTCGAGATACTGCTGGTCCTTTTCTTTTAAGACAGTGGAAAAAAATAGATAAAGAAATCATTCTAACTATAGAGGATTACATGCTTCCTGAAGTTCTTAGAATTCAGGCAGAAGCATTCAAGCGTGTAAATCAGGAAAAACTTGTAAACTATTCAAAGAACTTCAGAGATATCTTTTATGTTATTAAAAATAAGGATAAGATTATAGGCTACTGCATTTATTATTTGAGACCAGCACTTTCTTTTAAAGGTTTTGAGAAGCAATCGGTTCTTTCCGCACTCGCAATTGACATGAATTTTAGAGGCGAGGGTTTTGCTGAGAGATTACTGAAAGAAAGTATTGAGGAAATGAAACTAAATGGAATATCATTTATTACATTATATGTACAGATAAACAATCATCGTGCTATACAATTATACAAAAAAATTGGTTTTAGGATAATTACTGAGACGAAAAATATATGCGGCTACGGGGAAATCTGTTATAAAATGGAATTGAAACTTATTTAATCTTTTTTTTCTGATCCTATAAAAAATTTTATCGCAACCGAAATTGGCTATGAACCTATTTTTAGTTTTTAATTCAGTACTTTACTAACCAGTAATGGTGATTTTAAACGCAGATCTATTTATTTCATCCTTATTAAACGGTGATTGACAACATAGCTATATCTTTATTAGTAAATTATGCTATAGAGAAATTCGATAAACTCCTATGCATTTGAGTATTGGAGAGTTTAAATCCCTTAACATTAATTTTTATTCATGAAAACTTTTATTGATTTTGCTCTTAAAGAAGAATACAAACGTCTTCAGTCAGTTGGTAACAGGCTTGCTGAAATTGATTCTTTAGTTGATCGGAAATCTTTTCGTATCATTTTTGAGTCTATATAGTTTAACAAAACAATTTTCTGAGGCAGATCTGAAGCTAACGTGAGAATTATGTTTAAAATTCTTGTTTTAAAGCAATGTAATAGTCCTTCGATTTTGAACTTGAGAAACAATTTATTGATCGAATTTCTTTCAGAAAATTTCTTGGTTTTTCGGACCACATACCAGAAAGTACCACAGTCTAGTCATTCAGAAAAAGAATTATTGATAATAGTAAAGAAGAAAAAAATATAGTAACAGTTGTAAAGAGAGCTTAATTGCCTTGATTTGAAAACAAAAAAAATGGAATGATTTAGGAAGCTACTTTTATCCATTCAGATCCTGGACAGGCAAACATGGATAAAAATCGAGAAAATATAGCAAAAAAAGGAGAATTCGAAGCATAACACGGACAAAAAAGGATAGTAAGTCATACTGTTGATATAATATAAACTTCATGGCATAATAAACAGGTATTATGAGCGCTCAGAATATTCAAAACAACAATTGCATCAATTCATTCCCAGTCGATTTATCCGAAAAAATGAAGCGGATTACAGAGACAGAGTATACTTTGGAACAAAATCAGTGATTCAACGATGAAAAGAGCAGTAAAAGAATATACTCTGGGAATGAGTGATGTATTAAAAAACGAGAGTAGCAGTTCAAAAAAGCTCCATGGGAACGAATTTATGCCGGAACTAAAAAGATATTCAAAGGATGAAAAGTTCTTGTCACGATTGTTTAAAAGTAAATCTAAAGATGTTATGTACAACTTTTTGTTATTATCTCTATCATTTGATGACATTGAAAATAAAAATATCGTTTCAAAGATAGCAGAACCTATCTTTAAAATCACAGATTCGTGACCCAGGAAAAAATTTGGGCAAATATAGAGATCAGCGGCAAAAAATTGGACAGCGTTTCAGCAAATAAAAAAATTAGAGGTAAAGCGGAATCCTTTTATATCTTTAAAAAAATCAACAAATTTATTAGACATCTACAGAAAATTATATTCATTTAAGGATCCATTTATTTAAAGATTTGATAAATTATAATTTTAATCAGATTCATTTGTTTAAATAAAAGATCATTTTTTTTTTGATTAATATCAGTAACTTTATATATTAAATAAGGTATTTTACTTATACTCCACCCATAAACTATCGACCAGACAATTCGAAGAAAGCACAATATATACAGTGGAACGATGATTTTTTAATTGCATCTGTCGATTAGGTGGATCGGAAACAAGAAATACTGATTTGGACAATATCGGATTTATATAGTTATCCAGAGGAGAATTTAAGATGAAAAAATATCTTTTATCAATGGTTTTATTAGTTTTACTTTTAATGCCAGCAGCTTTAGCAACAGGCAATGTAAAAGTTAATGACTTTTCTGCTACTAATACAAGTGGGAATGTACCTTTACGTGTAAATTTTAATGGTAGCGTTACCGGGGACGTTACTAATTGGCAATGGCAGTTTAAGAATGTAGAAACAGGAGCTATTACTCATAGCACTGCAAATGTAACAACTGTCCATAAATTTGGCAAGCCTGGAGTTTATGATGTTGCGTTGACAGTATGGGGGCCAAACGGTAAAGATACACTTACAAAGCCAGCTTATATAACTGTTAGTAATAGCAATTAAAGTTCCTAGTTACTGCATTTTCTTCTTTCTTTACTGAGGGGAGTAGTAACTGCTGAGAAAATTGTATTAATGTCTAACAAAACCATTAATGCAAGTGCATAAATATCAATTACTTTTTTATTTTCTCTCTTTTTCGTATGAATATGTTTTTTGTATGAAAATCGATGCATTTTCTTAGTTTCAGCCTAAATCTGAGGATACTTTATACATGAATTTGGAGAAAATATATAGGTTTTACTGGAATCACTGAATAATAAAAAGCTAAAATGTTGCTGTCGGATTAAATTAAGGCTCTATCCTGATCACAGGAAATAAGTATATAGTAATGGAACAATAATCAAAAAAAAAGATTAAGGGGGTGGAGAACAAATTCTTACAGAAAATTAGGCAAACTGTCATCTCCCAATTATAGATACCTAGTTTTTACAGATTTTAGTAATATATTATATTACAAAATATTTTTTAATGTCCTAACAGCAATTCATACATCTGCATTCAATAATTAGATCAATAAATCCTCAATCCCTGTCTTTCTAACAATATAGATCGCTTTAGCCCTTTCTTCCGGAGTCAGTTGCCGTCCCAATTCGGGGTACTCCAATGCTTGATAGCAGGGATGATACTGAAACATCAGGTTGAATCGGATATGCGGGATCTTTTTTGCGACCCATTCTCCGATCTTGCTTGTACAACATTCCAGATGCCCAGGAAGGACTAGATGACGAATAAGGACTTCTGCGGTTTCATATGCGAATTCGAAGTTGGGCTGCACGACTTCCAGGTACCGTTTTATTTGTGAATATTTCTGGGCGCATACGTTGTTTCCATATTTGAAATCTCCGAGGTAGATGTCCACAATTCCTTCGAGAATTTCTGCAATGTCAGGAGAATGGTACATATTTGAGTTCCAGATAACAGGCGTGTTTACAAAGATTTCCCTGATTATTTTCAGGACAGTATGTGTGTGTGGAGTAGGAGTTACAAAGTTTACATTCCGTGCTCTGTGCACTCTCCTGAGGTCAATTAGCTTTGCAAGTTTTCTGGGTTCGATTTGGGTTCCTGCTTCAGGACAGGTGGAGAGATCCCAGTTCTGGCAGTAGACACAGGCAAAAGTACAGCCCGTAAAAAAATCTTGTGAGAAGGTATAAGTTCTGGCTCTTCTCCCATGTGCAGGAACTCAGACGCATAATTAGAAAGATCTGTCAGCCTGCAGAATCCTTTTTCACCTGTCTTTCTATTAACTCCACAGCTCCAGCCGCAGCAGTGGCAGTTCTCCATGATCCTGTCCACGATTGCAACTTTAAGGTCGAGAAGAGACGAGTTAGCTTTAGGGTGTTTCAGGAAAATCTCAGTAAGCAGCAGCAACCTATCCGAGGCATTTTTGTGGGCAAGGGCATTAATAGCTTCGAGCTCGAAATTTTCACGAAGCTTTCGGTATTCTTCGATACCTTTCTTATGAATTTCTCTGAGTTCTTCAAGCCCCATGCTAGGATCGAACTGAACCGGAACTTTTTCCGTTATTTTAAAGAGAGCGAGCATTTCATTTCTCTGCACCTTGAAATAGCGTTTAAGGTACTTCGAAGCTTCCATATTTACATATTATCCTGTATAAGTTAAAGGCTTATCGCGCCTTTAGAGGCTTCAACCCGGATTGCTGCTCCTAACACAACTATCCAAAATATACAGGCTGTCTCAAAACACAAACCATTTCTACAATTGGATAAATGATGAAGCAGAAAATTATGTAGATAAAGACTTGATCCTTAATCCAAACAATTTCTGGGGTTGGGGTCAAAGGGAGATATTGACGAATCAAAAGGCGATAAGGCGGTAGCAATATTTGATTTTAATAAAGCAATAAAACTTAACCCTGATGACACGATATCATTTAAAGCGTTACATAATTTAGAGCATCCATGATAAAATTGAACAACAGTTTAGAGTCTAGCCAAATGGGAAAACAAACAGTCAACCAAACAAAAAGATACGAGGTATTTTACTGATAGTTTTTTGTAGCATGAGTGGCAGTAAGCGCTCACAATAGTTATCATCATCAGCACCATGAGTGGCACCAGCGCCACTTTTGGGATGGCTACTACTCGCACAAAAACAGTCATTCTCCCGACAACTATCGCGATTTTCTTAGGATTCATTGCTGAACTAGACCCTTTTGATTCCTAAAATCAGTGCCAATTTTAGGCACAAATTGCCAAATAAATCCCAAAATTAATTCGATTTATTCATTAAAAATACCAAATAATACCAAATTAAATCGATTAATTAGCATAAAAAGGCTGTAATTAGCGAAAAATAATCAAATAAATCACTACGGCCAACAAATCCACGGAAACCGTCATTGTCTATGTCATAGTCTCTATCAAGATCTCGGCTATGATCAACTAAGGTCACCAAAACCATCTACCAAATATGCGATCCAAAATACCTTAGCCAACAAAGTCCAAGTAAACCACTTTAGCGACTCTATGATCGATTTTATTGTGGCTAACATATGTCAATTGTTATCGAATGAAACCCTTATCACGAGGCTATCACTGGTTTATTCCTTACTATATTTACGACTATAACCTAGGATACATATAGTCTAAGCAGTGGACAGCCTAGATTATAATCATGAAAATTAGACAACAGTTAGTATTTTCATGTAAATATAAAAGCATGTTAGACTGTAAATAAATTAATTTGCTTGAAATTAAACACGCGTACGTTTTCCTATACTTTTCAGTTTGTGAATATAGGTACTAATGAAGAAAATAGTAATGGGAGCTTACGTTGAAAACATATATAGATTTTAGAGAATTTAGATAAACGCCGATGTATTTGAGTATTGAAGAATTTAAGTCTCTTAACATTAATTTATACTTATGAAAACTCTTACTGATTTTGCTCTTAAAGCTCCAATTTTTAGAAGTTGAAATGATACAAAAGTCTCAAATTTACCTAAGTTATTTCAAAGAACCTGAAACTCAATGTGTGCTTTGATACACAGGTACTGCAACAAAAAACCTCTACAGCAAAGAAAACAATACAGAATAAAACAGTTTGTCTCAAAACTCGAACCGATTCTACAATTGTGATAGAATATTCTACTATAAGGTCAATTTATACTGGACTTTATAACTAATTTCTTATCTGAATTTAAAGTCAAAATTGCCTATTATCCAATTATAGAATTAGTTTGAATTTTGAGACAGCCTTAGATAAATAATAAGCTTTATACAATGAGGGATGTGATTTGATACGCTCTGATACAGTTATCAATTAAGTGGTATGTTTTCAAAATATCCTCGAATTGAACTCAAATTTGGAACTTTCCAAAGAATCCTATAAAGCAATTTTTCACTCAAATATTAATGGATTAAGCAAAGATTATTCGATCCTTATGGAATCTTTATTTAAAAGGATTGAAAAAATGGGAGTTAAAGTGGGAACATTATACATGGATAGAGAACTTTTTAACACAAATGTTTTCTAAAAAATGAATGAGCATAAACTGAAATTGGTAATTGCAGCTAAATCTAATACGAAAATAAAGACGATACATGAAAAGCGCTGAAATGAATATGGAGATGCTTCTACTGTATTTGAATCTAAATTTCAGGGAGGAGTATCAACTCTCAACATTGTAGTAATTTGGAATAAGAAAACAAAGTATATTATATTTTTTATCTAAAGAAGTAGATCCAATTGACGCATTTGTAAAGCAAATACCTGAAGAATACAGAAAGAGACGTAATATAGAAACTTGATATAAGGTAAAAACGATTTTGATATCCGAACATGCTCTAAGTCAACAGTAGAAATGAAGTTATTCTGTGTAAGACTGCATCATGTGTATCATTTTGAATATGTTAAAGTCAATCCTTAAGATTGTAACATATCAAATGAAATCAATAATAAATCCGGATAGCATCAAAACATTAACCTGCGTAATTGATATGCAATGTTCAGTCAAATTATTCCTGGATTGCTTAAAGAAATTTAATCGAGAAAGAAGTTAAGCTATGCGCTCGATTAAGAGATATATAATTCTCAATATATTATCAGAAATTACGAAATGAGGTAGTGAAGACTATACACAATTTTCATTTTAGAACTTTAAATTACTGAAATTTAGAGACGATTATCAGAAATACTATCATTCTGGGCAAAATAAAGCACTCTTTTGTGACTAGTGCAGAAGAACTGTACAAGAATAAGAATAGTCATTCGGAACTATAGCAAATAGAAACTACTGCTATAACCGGCTTTGCACCTAAAGTACGTTTTGCACCTAAAGTATGATACTTGTACATAAAGTCTAATGTCTGCACCTAAAATTGGGAAAAAATGTGACATTAGGTGCAAAGTCGCTATAACAAAAACTTTTAATATAATAATCCCTAACTATAGGATAGTAACCATAAGGTTACTTATTAGTTCCTCATAAAAGTATCTGAAAAGACCGAAAATAGTGTATATTAACCTCGATCCAGCATTGATTATGAGGGAATTATCTCTTAGGCTCAATTCGATATTTTCTCTATCAATGCCTGGCAAATCTGTCGTGACAATTACCTTATCAGCTTCTTCTACAACGTCGGCAAATGGAGACAAGACTTCGCTACCGAACCGATTCTCAAACATCGGGAAAGAGCTAAACATCTGTTCCATGTATTCCTGCATTCTTCTGATTTCGTCAAAATGGTTCTATGTGCATGCATCGTAAAGATGGCCTTTTTATTGGCAACATCAAGTATACATTCCTCCGATACTTTTTTCCAAGATAACAAACTTATAAAGGAAAAGAGGAAGAGACTAAAAAGGAAGGTTACATAAGAAAAGAGCGGGGGCTCATGCGATATTATCGTGAGATACCTCTTATGAACGGTGTAACCGAAAACGGAGCATCTGCTCAGCTTAAAAATGGGATCTTGACAGTTATCCTTCCAAAAATAAGTCAATTGGCAGAAAGAAAAATAATGATTGAGTAATGAAGCATCATGGTATGCGAATGATCCCATACCCTAAATTAATTATAATTTTTTTAATTATATTATATTGATTCTCGAATTTCATTGGTTAGCATGTCCATATCCACTGGTTAGTGTAAGGGTTCCTCACCCTGTCACAGTTAGGGTATTAATGGCCAGTAGTAGTGGTGACTGGGCGTAGGTTGTAGTGATGACATGTTTGATAATGACTTATATAAAATATTAAATCACAGTGTTTATTGTACTTAATTTTATGTCTCAAGTGCGTAAGTCCTAAATTTAAATTAGTTAATACACTATTAGCGTTATAGTTATAATTGATAATTTTAGTCAATCAATAAAATAGACATTGGTTCAGGCTGCCCTTTAATGGGGAATTCTATGGGCATCTCTGATTCCGCAGCAGTTTTCTTCATATTGATTCCAACTGCATGCTCCGGAATTCGTGCCATATTTGAATGGATACAGATTCCCTTCTCAACGTTGCATTTTTCACAAAGCCTACATGAACCATTCACGAATGCGACTGCAAAGGTAAAACCTTCATTAAAAGCTGCCTTTTCAAGCTCTAGCATCGTGAAAGCCATTTTTTTGCTGTAGTCAAAATAATCTGACCAGAACTTTGCTGCTTTTTCCCTTGTTTCCTCAGACTCAGTAGGGTCAAGCCAGGTTTTGTATGGAGCTTTGGCAATTTCTTCGTCTGCGACTGCAGGAGACCTGAACTTGACAAGCAACGCATATCTGTACTCCTTGAGTATCCCCCGAAACTCATCAACAGTTGGAACATGCGGTGGGCAGGTAAGTTTTTTTCCGTAGCCTATACATCCCCTGCATTTTAAAACCACTCTTTTTTCTACAAATACCTTTGAAGTGGGAATTATCTTTGCATCAATTGCCTCCATTTTCAGGGCTTTTTTTACAAGTAAATCAAATTTTTCGTGTTTTGTATCTCTGAATGACAAATTCACTCCTTCTAAAAACTTTTTCCAAATTAAAAGCGGCTTATTAGCCACTATTTTATTAGAAAATAAGTATTATCAGGCGCAGGATATTATATAATCGTTTGCAAATAGTTCTATTTCAGTGTAATTTTTATGAAAGGGGTCA
>Ga0326728_10018954_pt1 | contig 13444 bp, 14 predicted proteins | sample MB3enrmetagenome_FD_207602 | JGI IMG/M metagenome (GOLD analysis project Ga0326728, IMG submission 207602) | Lab enriched peat soil microbial communities from McLean, Ithaca, NY, United States - MB31MN | ecosystem: Environmental > Terrestrial > Soil > Wetlands > Peat | place: USA: New York... | reverse complement strand
TCCTGTTCATCGTTTGGTGAGAACTTCCCGGGTGCCGTAGCGAGCTGCGTCACGACGATGCAACTACCTGTCAAGGCAGGCGACCTTTTAGGCAACGGAGGTCTGGTCGACTTCGGGCCCATCATTGACACGCGGTTCCAGCTTTCCGGATTTATCGACCCCGGGAGGCACGATTTGAATCGCGGCTTCTGTCCGGTGAATTATTTTACCCCGAGTCTTAAGGCGGCCTATACCGCAATTCTGGGGGTGAATAACGGCACGACGTTCATCCCGCGGACGACTCCCCCGCTCTGCGGCACCATCGTGCAGGACCTTGCCGGCACGGTGCAGGGGGACTGGTTCTTTCCCGGAGCTTCCTACCCTCCGGACAACCCTCATCTGGCCCTCATTCACGACAGCGTCTACCCCTCCACGGGAACGTTTTCCTCCGGCACGTCAATCCCCGGGTTTGTTGGGGCCTGGGATTTCTTCCCCAAGCAGGCGGCGGATAACACGCGCATCGACTACGACTTCAGCCTGGTAAACGACACTGAAATCTATTGTTATGACTCCTTCTTGATCGCCTTTAGCAACGGGGCCGGCGTTCCCGACCCCAACCTGGTTGGAGACATCCTGCTGATGCAGCTCTCCGGTCCATCGCTCGACACTCTGAAGATCGAGCTGCAGACCCCGGGCACCCCCTGCGGGGGGGCGGGCACCTGGGCCTTTACCTCAAACGCCGTCACCTTTCAGCGCTGATCGTTCAAAAACGGAGATCGGGGTTTGACCCGACGCGATTCGCCGCCTCTCCCCGATCGGCCGGGACGGGGGCCGGGCTAGGTCCAGTCCGGAAATTCCGAGGGGGCTTATGGGGGGTGGATGTATAATCCTTCTGGAGGACGAGCCATGGACAACAAGAAGCGACTGGAATTGATCAAGAAGCAGGCGGCGCAGAGCCAATCCGCCGAGGATCTGCGATCCCGGGAGATGGCGGAGGCCATTCGCGGATTATCAGAGAAGGACCCCTCCGTCACTCATCGTGAATCGGTTGAAGCCACAAAGCATTATGCCGCCGCCATTGAAAAACATCTGCCCGCCAACCCTCTGAAAGCGGAGCTTGACGGTCTCCAATCCGCCGTCGTCCATGAAAAAAAGACTCTCGAAGGCGCGTTAATCAGACTGGAGGAGGCGATTCAAAAAAAGATCTCGGAAACGCACCACGTTCCAGAAGAAGCCGCCGTCTATATGCTCCTCGCAAAACTTTCCGCCTTTAGTCGCGCCATTCTCTACGCGCAGTAAGCCAGGTCGGACAGCAGATTTGCGGGACGATCCGAGGTAACCGCCGCATGCCCGCCTCCCCCCCGATCGGCCGGGGAAATTTATTCCAATTTATTGGATCGAACGGGATGGTTCCTAACGGTCAGGGCGCACTATGGTGCGCCCCTACACGTCCAACGGAATTTCTTGTCATTCATCATCGCGAGGGGTGCCACCTTCGCGGCGAGCGAATGTTGTTTTGAGCGAGCGCGAAGGTGGTGCCCCGAGCCCCATCGTTTGACAGTCGGGGGGAGGGATAGTAGAATTTCCGACAATGGTCCTCGATACCGAGCATTCGCAGGAGCGGCGGCAGCTTAAGCGCGTCACGATCAAGCTTCCGGTCGCGATCGAAGGGATCGGAATCCCCAAATTCACCTGCGAAACGTTGAACCTGCACGAGCAGGGCATGGCCGTGACCTCAACGACGTTCCTGACCGAAGGCTCCAAAGTCCGCGTCACCATTGCTTTCCCCCGCTCGGAAATTGCGATTGACGCCATGGTCGTCTGGTCGACGGCGTTGAATATCATGGCGCTCAAGCCCACGCGCTGCGCTCTCGGCTTTAAGTTCTCGGTCACCTCGTCAAAAGATATCGCCGCCATCAAGCGCTTCGTCCGCAACCATAAAGATTAAGAACTCCTGCCGGTTTCAGAGCAAGCACAGCAAGAGAGCATGCAGACATAAACAGACAAAGCTATCCCTGCCCTCTGCCCTGTGCTTGCTCTCCTGCTTTTTTGCTCTGACCGGGTGTGCTCGCTCACCCGCGGAACCGCCCAGCGCGACGATCCTCTGCTACCACAACTTCGGGGACAAGAAAAACGCGTATTGCGTCTCTGTGGCCCGCTTCAAGGAAGAAATGCGCTTCCTGAACGTCCAGAAAATCCCTGTCATTCCACTCCGTGTTCTCGCGGATCATCTCTATAAACAGACGCCGCTCCCCGACCGCAGTGTTGTGATCACGATCGATGACGGCTACAAAACCGCCCAAGACATCGCCTGGCCGGTCTTGAAGCGTTACGGGTACCCTTTCACCCTCTATGTCTATCCGTATGCCATCGGTCGCTTCTCGTCGGCGCTCACATGGGACGATCTGCGCTGGATGGCGCGCCGGGGCGGCGATATCGAGAGCCACTCCATGACCCATCCGCTCCTGACCCATCCGGAAAAGCCGATGAACCGGAAGGACTATCGTGTCTGGATCGAAGAGGAACTGGCCGGTTCGAAACGCCGGATCGAAGAAGAACTTAAACGGCCTGTGACCTCGATTGCTTACCCCTTCGGGGGTTATGACCAGTACATTGTGGAGCGCACGCGGGCGGCCGGATACCGGACCGCCCTCACCTGTGATGATGGCGATGTCGCCGGCTTTACGGTTCCCTGCCGGCTCAACCGCCGGTTGGTTTACCGGCAAACGTCGCTGAAGGCCTTTGCCCGTTCCTTGAACCAGAGGCCGCTGCAGGTAGACTCTCAATCGCCCGCGGATGGCGAGCGGGTGAAGGAGATTCCACAGGAAATCCGCGCGCGTATTCTGGATGTCAGGAAAATCCTGCCGGAAAGCGCACAAATCCTGATCGACAAGGTTGGCCGGAATTGGAGGCCGGTCCCCGTCGATTCGAAAACGGGAGAAATGACCTTTACTGTCCCGCCTTCCATCAACCGCCGGGGCTATTATTTTGTCAGCTTGATGGCTAAAGATCGCCTCCATCCTACCCTCCTGCGCGAGGCCTCATGGCTTTTCATAGTTAGACGAAACACATCTAAAAAATAGCCATTTTATATTGTTGACTGAATAAGTCATGTATGCTATGCTTAAATCAACTATATGATGCAGATCAGTACGAAAACGGAGTATGGCATCCGGTGCCTGTTGCGGTTGGCGCGCCTGCCTGACCGGCAGGCAGGCCAGCCCGGGCAGGAAGCTATGTCCATAACAGACATCGCTAAGCTCGAACATGTGCCGAAGCATTATGCCCAGCAGATCCTGATGCGCCTGCGCCGGGCTGGACTGGTCAAGAGCATCCGGGGAACGGAGGGGGGCTTCGCTCTCGCCCATCCGGCCGAATCCATCTCGATCGCGCAGGTCGTACGGGTTTTGGAAGGGGTGCCCTTTCAGGACACCTGCGACCATTTCAATAAAAAGACAGACTGCGGCCACACGGGAGACTGCAGCATCCGGCCGATCTGGCAGGTGATCAGCAGCCGTCTGTGGGACTCGCTGGACCGGATCAATCTCCTGCACCTCATCAATGATGAAAGGACCGTCGGCCGGAAACTGGAAGTCGAAATTCCCGTCCCCAGGTTTCAGGTATGACTCCTAAAGCCGATCCTTTGATGGATCATTTCATGCATCCGCGGAATGTCGGGGAGATGACGGATGCCGATGGCGTCGGGCATGTCGGCAATCCCATGTGCGGCGATATTGTCCGGCTGTACGTGAAAATCAAGAACGATAAGATCGAAAAAGCCACGTTCAAGACCTTCGGCTGCCGGGCGTCGATCGCCACCAGTTCCATTTTGACGGAGATGCTGAAAGGGAAAGCCGTTCCCGACGCCTTGAAACTCAAGGAGCAGGACATGCTCGACCAGCTTGGCGATCTTCCGCCGCTCAAGCGTCACTGCGGCAAGCTGGCGGAGCTGGCCCTGCAGGCGGCGATCGGCGATTACTTTTTTAAGACGCGCCAGGATCCCGCGCTGGCGGACGAAGTGGCACGACGCCTCCGCGATCTTCGGGAATGGACCGCCGAACCCGTATGAAACATACCATCAGCCGCGACACCGTTGAACACATTTCCACCTCCAAGGGAGAACCCACCTGGATGACGGAGCTGCGTTTGTCCGCCCTGGCTAATTATGAAAGTCTTTCGCCGGACACTGACCTGCGGGAGATCCAGGCCTTTGTCGAACCCCCTAAGACGTCGGTTCCCAGCCACGAATGGCCGCCGGATCTCTCGACGGTCATCGAAGAGCGCGGGGATGAGGAAGGCCTCATCGTCCAGAGGGATTCCACGATTTTGTCCCGCTCCATGACCAAAGATCAGACGGTCAAGGGGGTACTCTATACCGACCTCACGACGGCGCTCCGTCTGAACCCAGACCTGGTCCGCCGGTATTTTGCCCAGCTCGTGAAGCCCGATGAACTTTTTTCGGCGCTCAACACCGCTTTCTGGAGCGGAGGGACATTTCTTTACGTGCCGGCGCATGTCCAGATCGAGCTTCCCTTCCATACCTGCTACTGGATGACGACTCCGGGGGCCGCCGTTTTTCCGCGGACGGTCCTGGTCGCCGAGCGCGGGAGCGTGGTGTCTCTGGTGGACGATTTTCTCTCCGCGGACTGGGATAAGCCCTCTCTGGCGGTGAGCACCGTCGAGCTTTTTGTCGAGGACGGGGCGCGGGTCAAGCACAAGCAGATTCATCACTGGGGGAAAGGCGTCCGCCATGAAAACCGGCAGATGTCAAGCGTGGCGTTCGGAGGTCAACTCGAATGCTCCCAGGTGTCCGATCCCCGGCCCGTCATGACGCTCGAGCGCGTGGCCGAACTGTTTCCCGAGGCGTGCGTATGATCGATTTCAAGAAGCTTCGTTCTGATTTCCCGATCCTTTCCCGGCAGGTCCATGGCAAACGCCTGGTGTATCTCGACAATGCCGCGACGACTCAGAAGCCGCTTTCCGTGATCGAAGCGGAAGCGCGGTTCTACAAGCAATCGAATTCCAATATTCACCGCGGCATCCACACGCTGAGCGAAGAGGCGACCGCCCAGTATGAGGAAACGCGCAAGAAAGTGGCCCGGTTGATCGGCGCTTCCGCTCCCGAGAGCATTATTTTTACGAAGAGCGCCACGGAGGCGATTAATCTGGTGGCCTTCAGCTGGGGGCGCAAATTTTTAAAGCCGGGCGATGAAATCCTTTTGTCCGCCGTGGAACACCACTCCAACCTCATCCCCTGGCAGATGACCGCGCAGGCGACCGGCGCGAAGCTGCAGTTTGTGCCGGTCAATGCTGCTGGGCTGTTGGATGTGACGAAGATCGATCAGTTGCTGACCAAGCGCACCAAGCTCGTCGCCATGACCGGGATGTCGAATGTGCTGGGGACCCTCTTTCCGGTGCGCGAGATTGCCCGGAAGGCCGGCGCGGTCGGCGCGAAATTCCTCGTCGATGGCGCTCAATCGGTGCCGCACCTCGAAACCCGGGTGGCGGAGATCGGATGTGATTTTCTCGCATTCTCCGCGCATAAGATGCTGGGGCCGACCGGCGTTGGCGTTCTTTACGGGCGTCCCGAGCTTCTGGAGGCCATGGACCCCTATCAAGGCGGGGGAGATATGATTCTGGAAGTCTGGCGGGACCGCGCCCGGTGGAACAACCTTCCCTGGAAGTTCGAAGCGGGAACACCTAACATTGCCGGCGTGGTAGGTTTCAGCGCCGCGATCGACTATCTGAACAAGATCGGCATGGCGGCGGTCCGCCAGCATGATAAGGAATTGACCGCCTACGCGCTCGAAGAGCTGTGCAAGGATCCGCAGATCCCTCTTTACGGCCCGCGGAATGTCGACCATCGCGGCGGCGTCGTTTCTTTCAATTACGCGCAAATTCACCCTCACGATATCGGGACGCTTCTCGATCAGGAGGGGATCGCGATCCGGGCGGGGCACCATTGCTGCCAGCCGCTCATGCGCGACCTCGGGATCAGCGGCACGGCCCGTGCGAGCTTTTATATTTATAATGACAAGGACGACGTGGATGCCCTGATGCAGGCCCTTCGCAAAGCCGCGACGGTGTTCGCCGGAGTATCGTCTTAAGAAATTTCAAGGAGCGTGCGTAAAATGAAAAGAAAGACAGTTTCAGTCTGGGTCGGCGGCGCAGCCGGAGACGGGATCGCCTCGGTCGGAGAATCCCTGGCTAAAATCTTTGCCCGGAACGGCCTTCATGTTTACGCCTACAACAGCTACCAGTCGGTGATTCGCGGCGGCCACGTGTGGTGGCAGATGCGCGCGGGCTCCGAAAAGGTCTACACCCAGCCGGAAAACTGCCATCTCTTGATCGCCCTGAACCAGGATACGATCGACCAGCATGCCTTGGGCGTGGAAAAAGGCGGCGGGATTCTTTTTAACGCCGACAAGCTTCAGGTCCGGTCGGACCAGCTGGTGAACGGCGCCCAGAGCATGGGTCTGCCCATGTCGAAGCTGGCCAAACTACCGATTATGCAGAATACCGTGGCCACCGGCGCCTTCATGTTTTTAACCGACCTCCCTCTCGCAAGCCTCGAAAAAGCCCTGCAGGACCGTTTCGGAAAGAAGAAGGCCGAAATGGTCCAGCCGAATATCGATGCGGCCCGCGCCGGCTACGAATATGCGAAAGCGCATTGGAAGTCTCTCGGCCTGGGCCTGGAACTCTCCAAAACCCAGCGTCTCGTGATGACGGGCAACCAGGGTTTCGCGGTTGGGGCTCTGGCGGCCAACTGCAAGTTTTTCTCCGCGTACCCGATGACGCCGGCCTCTTCCATCATGCACTTCCTGGCTCCGCACGGGCCAAAGCACGGCATGGTCATGAAGCAGTGTGAAGATGAGATCGCCTCGATCAACATGGCGGTGGGCGCCGGCCAGATGGGGGCGCGCGCGATGACGGCCACCTCCGGCGGTGGTTTTTCGCTGATGACCGAAGCGGTGGGGCTGGCGGGGATGCTCGAAACCCCGGTAGTCGTGGTGAACGTCCAGCGCGGCGGACCCTCGACCGGCCTTCCGACAAAGACCGAACAAGGCGATCTCTTTCAGGTCTTAGGAGCCAGCCAGGGGGAATACCCCCGCATCATCTTCGCTCCTCAAACGATTGAAGACGCCTTCCAGACGACGGTGGAAAGCTTTAACCTGGCCGAGCGCTATCAGTGCCCGGTCCTGATGCTCTCCGATCTCATGCTCTCGGAGCATACCGAGACCGTGGATAAGCTGGATTTAAATGTCCGCGTCGATCGCGGTGATATCGTCACGCAATGGAATGAGGCGACCCCGTACCTCCGCTACAAGATCACCCCGAGCGGCATTTCGCCTCGCGCTTATCCGGGGACGAAGAACGCCACCTACGTTTCCGCCTCGGATGAGCACAACGAGCGCGGCGAGGTCATTTCGGACGTTTTCACGGATCCCGTGATGCGTAAAAAGATGATGGAAAAGCGCATGCGGAAAATGGACCTGGCGAAGAAAGAAGTCGCGAAGCTCTTCCCAGTCAAGCTCGAAGGTCCGGCGGATGCGGAGGTGACACTCGTCGGCTGGGGGTCGACTTACAATCTTCTTCATGCCCTCTCGCGGCGCCTGACCGAAGAAGGCACGAAGGTCAATATCCTCATGATCAAAGTCATCGCTCCCTTCCTCAGCGAAGAGGTGGCGGCGATCCTTTCGACGGCCAAGCGGCCGATCATGATTGAGAACAACTATTCGTCCCAGATGGCTCGCCTCATCCGCATGGAAACCGGCTTTGACATTAAGGATAAAATCCTCAAGTACGACGGGGAGCCGTTCCCGGTCGGCCTGGCGTACCAGGAGATCAAAAAGATTCTGTCGAAAAAGATTTCCGTTGCCGCAGGCGAAGTCGTCCGGGTCGGCGCGGCGGAATAAGGAGAACCGATCATGGCGGATGTGGCGGTATTTAAATCGGAAGTCAAACCGGACTGGTGCCCGGGCTGCGGTGATTACGGCGTGCTGAATTCCCTGCAGAAGGCCTGCGCTGATCTCAATTTGAATCCCCATGAAATCATGGTCGTGTCGGGAATTGGCTGCTCGTCCAATCTCCCCGGATTCTTCAATGCCTACGGGATGCACAGCCTCCACGGCCGGACCGTCGCCGTGGCCCAGGGCGCGAAGTTCGGCAACCACGACATGACGGTGATCGCCACCGGCGGCGATGGAGACGGATACGGAATCGGCGTGGGCCATTTCATCCATGCGATCCGCCGCAACCTGGACATGACCTACATCGTCATGGATAACCAGATCTACGGCCTGACAACCGGGCAGACCTCGCCCACGACCGAACGGCTGACGAAGACCAAATCGACTCCGCTGGGGAGCCTGGAAAATTCGCTCAATCCTCTGGCGCTCTCCCTGGCCGGCGGAGCGTCCTTCGTGGCGCGCGGCTTCTCCGGCGAGCCGACGCATCTGGCCGAGATTTTCAAGAAGGCGATCCAGCATAAAGGGTTTGCGCATGTGGATGTGTTCAGCCCCTGCGTGACTTATAACAAAACCAACACGTACGCTTTCTTCAAACAGCGCGTCTACAAGCTGGAAGACGAGAAGCATGACACCCAGAATTTTGAGGCGGCAATGACAAAGGCTCAGGAATGGGGCGACCGTATTCCGATCGGCGTGTTCTACGCCAAGGAGCGGCCGACTTACGAGGAGAGTGAGACGGCGCTCATGGCCGGCCCGCTGGCGAAGCAACCGTTCAAGCCGCTCGACCCGTCGATTCTGTTAGAATTTGTTTAGAACTGTAGGGGCGCACCGCAGTGCGCCCGCAGGAGGCAGACGATGATTACCTTAACCCCCGGCGCCGCATCGCAGGTGAAGCGGCTCCTGGAAAAAGAAAATAAACCCGAATGGGGCCTCCGGGTCGGTGTCCGATCCGGCGGCTGTTCCGGGTTTTCTTATGTTTTGGGTTTCGATGCTCCCCAGGAAGGCGACAAGGTCGAGGAGCTGGATGGCCTCAAGATCCTGGTCGACCCCAAAAGTGTGCCTTATCTGGAAGGCACGGAACTCGATTATCAAGAGGGCCTTCAGGGCAAAGGCTTTACGTTCTTGAACCCCAACGCCACGAGAAGTTGTGGCTGCGGTGAGTCCTTCTCGGTCTGAGCGACGCTAGTGGAGGTCATCGACCCCAGCGAGTTTCTATCTGGCCGGATGTTCCGCGAGAGAGACTTCCGTGAGGCTGTCAACAGATTTGACTGGGCCCAGTACCAAGGCAAACCGGCCCTGATTCAGGGCTGCGCCACGATCCTTCCCATCTGGGCTTATCTCGTCATCATGGCGGAGCTTGTTCCCTATGCTAAGTCGGTCAGTTACGGAGAGCTGAAGAACCCTATTTCCGTTCTCGGGAAGCTCGGAGCCTCGGTTTAATTCTATGGTTCAGAAAGACGACATTTTAGACGCCCTCAGCCAAGTCCAGGAGCCGGAACTCCATAAAGACCTGGTCGCCCTGAACATGATCCGCGATCTCACCGTCGAGAGCGGCGCGGTCGCCTTCACGCTCATGCTCACGACGCCTGCTTGCCCGCTCCGCGACCGGATGAAGCTGGAAGCGGAAGAGGCCGTCCTTCGGGTCGCCGGTGTGAAGACCGTGAATATTAAGCTTTCCGCGGAAGTCAACCGGAACGCGCGCCTGGGCGAGAATAAGGCGCTGCCAGCGGGCCTCAAAAATATTATCGCCGTCGCCAGCGGTAAGGGCGGGGTCGGCAAGAGCACAACAGCCGTGAATCTTGCCGTCAGCCTCCAGCGGCTGGGAGCGAAAGTCGGGATTCTCGATGCCGACATCTACGGCCCAAATGTCCCGATGATGATGGGCATTCCGGAAAACGACCGCCCGACTGTTAACGATAAAGAACAGCTGATTCCTTTTGAAAATCACGGGGTCAAGGTGATCTCGATCGGATTTCTGGTGGAACCGGGAAAGGCGATCATCTGGCGCGGGCCGATGCTCCATGGCGTTATCCGTCAATTTTTGACCAGCGTCCAATGGGGGGAACTCGATTATCTCGTGGTGGATCTTCCGCCCGGGACCGGCGATGCGCCTTTGAGCCTCGTCCAGACGGTTCCCTTGTCGGGCGCCGTGATGGTCACGACGCCGCAGCAGGTGGCGCTCTCGGACGTTCGGCGGTCGATCGCCATGTTTGCCGAGGTGCGCGTTCCCGTGCTGGGCATCATCGAAAACATGGCGGGGCTCGATTGCCCGCATTGCCACGAGCACATCGATTTGTACGACGGTCAGGGCGGCAAGACCCTGAGCCGGGAATATGACGTCCCTCTTCTGGGCCAGGTTCCTTTTGATCCGTCGATCGGCCAGAGCGGCGATCGCGGGATTCCGATTTGCATCGCCAAGCCGGACTCACCGCAGGCCAAAGCGTTCAATAGCGCGGCGGAATGGGTCGCCGCCAGAGTCAGCGTGCTCAACGCCGATGCCCAGACACAACACCCGACCATAGTGGTAGGATAGATTTAGAAGCCGTCAGAGGGAGGATCTCATGACTCAATTAGAATCGGCCCGCAAGGGCCAGATCACCCCGGAAATGAAGCGGGTTGCCGAAAAGGAAAAGGTGACCCCCGAGTTCATCCGTGACGAGATAGCGGCCGGGCGCCTCATTATCCCTGCCAACATCAAGCATTTGAAGTATCGTCTGGATCCGACGGGAATTGGCATCGGCGTCAGCTGCAAACTGAACGCGAACATCGGTAATTCCGCGACGACCTCGAACCTCGACCAGGAGCTGGAAAAGCTGCACATGGCCGTCCACTATGGATCCGATACCGTGATGGATCTTTCCACAGGCGGGGATTTGGACGCGATCCGGGAAGCCATCCTTCAGGCGAGCACCGTTCCCGTCGGTACCGTTCCGATTTATGGGGCCCTGGAGATGGTGCAGAAGCCCGAGGATCTGTCCTGGCAAATCCTGCGGGATGAAATCGAGAAGCAGGCCAGGCAGGGCGTGGACTATTTCACGATTCACGCCGGGGTGCTCAAGGCGCATATACCTCTGACGCGCAACCGCATTACGGGCATCGTCAGCCGCGGCGGGTCGCTCCTGGCGCAATGGTGCACCGCGCGCAACCAGGAGAATTTTCTCTACACGCACTTTGACGAGATGTCTGAAATCCTGCGCGCCTATGACGTGAGCTACAGCCTGGGCGATGGCCTCCGGCCGGGCTGCCAGGCGGATGCCTCTGATGTCGCGCAGTTTGCCGAACTCGATACATTGGGTGAACTCACGGCCCGCGCGGTTAAGATGGGTGTGCAGGTGATGGTGGAAGGGCCGGGGCATGTGCCCATGCATCAGGTGGCGATGAACGTCGAACGCCAGCAGAAGGTCTGCCACGGGGCGCCCTTCTATGTGCTGGGGCCGCTCGTTACGGATGTGGCGCCGGCCTATGACCACATTACCTCGGCTATCGGGGCCGCCTTGGCCGGATGGGCGGGTGCTTCCTTGCTCTGCTATGTGACGCCGGCCGAACACCTCTCTCTTCCAAATACGGAAGATGTCCGCCAGGGAGTCATCGCCTACAAAATTGCAGCGCATGCCTCTGACATCGCCCGAGGACGGGTAGGCGCCCGGGACCGCGACGATGAGCTATCGCGCGCGCGTTTCAATTTCGACTGGGAACGGCAGTTTGCTCTGTCCTTAGACCCCGAAGCCGCGAAGGCGAAGCATGATTCGACCTTGCCCCAGGAAGGCTTTAAGGACGCGCCCTTCTGCTCCATGTGCGGGCCGAAGTACTGCGCCATGAAGATCACGCAGGACATGCGTTCGATCGAGGAGGATACGCTCGCAACCGTCAAATGACCGCCGCTGTGGCCAAACACATGACGTCGCTGCATCAACAGGTTCAGTCTCTGAAGAAAGAGCGGAACGCGGTGATCCTTGCGCATAATTACCAGTTGGGCGAAGTGCAGGATGCGGCGGATTTCGTCGGAGATTCGCTGGGTCTTTCTCAAAAAGCGGCCAAGACTGACGCGGAGGTGATCGTCTTCTGCGGTGTGCACTTCATGGCGGAAACGGCGAGCATCCTGGCGCCCCATAAAAAGGTTTTGATTCCGGACCTGGACGCGGGCTGTTCGCTGTCCGACATGATCACGGCGGAGGCTCTCCGGCAATGGAAAGCCGAACATCCCGGAGCGGTTGTGGTCGCGTATGTGAACACGACCGCCGAGGTTAAAGCCGAGAGCGATTACTGCTGCACGTCATCGAACGCGGTGAAAGTCGTCGAATCGATCCCGGCCGATCAAGAGATCCTATTCATCCCGGACATGTACCTGGGCAACTTTGTGCGCCAAAAAACCGGCCGAAAAATCCACCTCTGGCCCGGATACTGCGGGGTGCATTCCCACATGTCGACTGAGCGGGTCGAGGCGTTGCGGAAAGAGCATCCCAAGGCGGAACTCTTGATCCATCCGGAATGCGGCTGCTCGACGCCCCAGATGATGAAATTCGACCATATGCTGTCGACGGAAGGGATCTATCGCCGCCCGGCGGTATCCAAAGCCCCTGAGTTTGTCGTGGTGACCGAAGTGGGGATTCTACACCGGCTAAAGCGGGAATACCCGGATCGGGCATTTATCCCGGTGTCAGAAGAGGCGATCTGCGGCTATATGAAAAAAGTCACGCTGGAGAAGGTTTTATGGTCGCTTCAGGATTTGCAGTACGAAGTCAAAGTACCGCCCGAAACCGCCGCCAAGGCCCGCCTCGCCATCGACCGCATGCTCGCGATCGTCTGAAGCGCGCCAAGCATCAGTCTCCAGATTGGTTGCATCGTCCGTCGAAAAACGCGTAAAATGGACTATGAATACAATGAAACTTACTCTAAGCGATTGGAAGAAGTGGAAGGGCGAAGGGCAGACGCTCGTTCTTTTCACCTTTGAGGAACAGGTTCCTGAAGCGGCCAAGGCCGACGGCTTCAAGGGCAAGGAACGTGAAACCTTTTTGTATCGCCCCAAAGACTCGGTTCCGGCGGAACGCGTTCTTCTGATCGGTTTAGGCAAGAAATCCGCTTTCTCAAACGAAGCGCTGCGCCGGGCGGCGTCCAAGGTCCGCTCCGGAGCCGAATCGCTTGGTCTAGTGAAAATCGCCGTGCGCGCCCCTCAAATGGCCAAATCGCCGACGGCTCAGCGCAACGAATTCCAGGCACTAGCTGAAGGTTTGTATCTGGGAAGCTACCGTTTTGACCGGCATAAGTCGCCGGCGCCGGACCAGCCTAAACCTGTCGAAGAGCTGGTTCTCCTTGTGGAAGGATCTTCCCGGTATGCCGCTGAAGGCATTCAGGAGGCGGATGTGTACAGTCGGGCGACGATCTTGGCGAGGGATCTCATCAATGAGCCGCCGAGCCGGATGAATCCGGAACGACTCGCGGAGGAAGCTCTCAAAATCAATAAATCTCCACTTTCGGTAACCGTTCTCGAGAAAAAA
>Ga0326728_10018951_pt1 | contig 13447 bp, 10 predicted proteins | sample MB3enrmetagenome_FD_207602 | JGI IMG/M metagenome (GOLD analysis project Ga0326728, IMG submission 207602) | Lab enriched peat soil microbial communities from McLean, Ithaca, NY, United States - MB31MN | ecosystem: Environmental > Terrestrial > Soil > Wetlands > Peat | place: USA: New York... | reverse complement strand
TGTACAGGAGAAGGAGAACGAGAGATGACGACAGAACCGTTGCGTTGGGGGCTGATCGGTTCGGGACTGATCGCCAGCGGTTTCGCTGAGGACCTGGCCGTCACGAACTCGGGCCGCGCTGTCGCCATCGGTTCACGCACCCAGGCGTCAGCTGACCGATTCGCCGACAGGTTCGACATCCCCAACCGTCACGCTTCTTATGAGGCGCTGGTGTCTGACCCGGAGGTGGACGTTGTCTACGTGGCGACACCACACCCGATGCACCTGTCCAACGCTCTGCTCGCGCTCGAAGCGGGCAAGCCGGTGTTGGTGGAAAAGGCGTTCACCATGAACGCCGAAGAGGCTCGCGAGCTGGTCGCCAGCGCCCGCTCCAAGGACCTGTTCTTGATGGAGGCGATGTGGACACGGTGCCTGCCGCACATAGCCGAAATCCGTCGCCTGCTCGATGCCGGCGCGCTCGGTGACATCGTGACCGTCACGGCCGATCACGGCCAATGGTTCCCGAAGGATCCTGCTTTCCGCCTCTTCGCACGCGAGCTCGGTGGTGGCGTGCTCCTCGACTGCGGTGTCTACCCGGTGTCGTTCGCGTCGATGATCCTCGGCAAGCCGGCTCAGATCGCGGCCCTGATCACACCGGCGTTCACGGGTGTCGACGGGCAGACCTCGATGCTCTTCGGGTTCGCCAGCGGCGCTCAAGCAGTCCTCACCAGCACGTCTTCTGCCAGAACTCCGATTCGTGCGGCGATCGTTGGCACCGAGGCCCGCATCGAGATCGACAGCATGTTCTACGCACCTTCCTCTTTCACGCTGATCGGTCGCGACGGGCATGCCACCCGTTTCGAGCCGCCGTACGTGGGCAACGGCCTTCACTATGAAGCCGACGAGGTCGCGCGCTGCCTCGAGATCGGACTACTGGAGAGCCCACTGATGCCGCTCGACGAGACCATCGCGATCATGGACACCATGGACACCGTTCTCGCCCAGGCCCAGGTCGTGTAGGCGCGCGAGACGACGACAGAGGGCCCAGCCAAGTCGCGCCACCGCTCGACCGGGCGACATATCCGAAGAAACCAGGCTGCAAAGACAGTCACGAAAGCCGCCCACCCACTATCTTCGTTTCAGCATGGCGGACTCCACTGACGTGAGAACCGCTCCGGGCGGTGCCGCAACAGAGAAGAAACCGTCCTCCATCGAGCGAATCCAGCGCCTGGAGAAGCTGGAAGCCGAGCGCCTGGAAAACAAGGCGCGCACCCAGGAGCGACGGCGCCAGACCATCGCCGGGGCCAAGCCGTCGGGCGGGCGCCATGATCTCGTGGACCGGATCGAGCAGGTCACGAGATACCCAATGTCACTCTTGGGAGTCGCCTGGCTGGTCATCGCCATCGTCATTCTCACGACCGACGTCAATGGCTCGGCCTCCATAGCCCTCGTCGGCACTCTGTTCGTGCTCTGGGCCATCATGCTGGCGGAGTACCTCGTGCGCCTGGTGGTCACCCCCGACGGGCGTGGCTATCTCAAACGGCGGTGGGTGGAGCCGGCGACCGTGGTGTTGCCCCCGCTCCAGGGCTGGCACCTGATCGGGATCGAGCACATGAGCCTCCTCTTGCATGAAGGCGAGCTGCGGCTGGAGATCATCCTCAAACACCACAGCCTCTTCCGGGTGCTCATCGCCGCCTGCGCAACCCTGTTCATCGGGGCCTGGCTGGTGCTGCTCTTCGAAGAGAACGCCAAGGGCGGCAACATCCACAGCTACCCCGACGCCCTGTGGTGGGCCATCGTCACCGTGACTACTGTCGGCTACGGGGACCGGTACCCAGTCTCCGCAGGTGGCCGGGTGGTCGCCGCGGTCCTCATGCTGGTGGGGATCGGCCTCATTGGCGTGCTGACCGCCACTGTCGCCTCGGTGTTCATCAAGGAGCACACCGACGCCAACAAGGAGACGTTCAAGAAGGGCCACGCCGATCTGGGCCAGCAGCTGGCGGTGATCAGCGATCGGCTGGCCGACGTCGAACGGCGGCTCGGTGCCACCCCGACGGAGGTGGCTGCCGTCGACGCGGCGGCACAAGCGGGAGCCGCGGCCGACGAGCCCGTCGATGATCCGGATCAGGAGGCATCCACCTCCTGAGAGTGAGAGCATCATCCCCATGAAGGGCACCCTTACTCAAGACGGCAAGACCATCGACGTCACCCTGCAGGGGATCGAACAGGCAGTGGCCAAAGGCGCGTTCTTCTGGCTCGATCTGGACGTTCACGACCCGGGGCCAGACGATGACATCACGGGGCTGTTGATCAAGACGTTCCACTTCCACCCTGTTGCCGTGGAGGCGGCAAACCAGTTCGGCCAACGGCCCCGCATCGACGACTACGACGACTTCGCCCACATCGTCACCTTTGGCATGGCTTCCGACGCCAAGGCCGTGGCTGAGGTGCACTGCTTCATCACCCAAAAGCTCATCATCAGTCTCCACCAGGGAGACTGCCCTGCACTGGCCACGGTGCGCGACCGCCTCGGCAACCACCACTCCTCGGAGGGGACAGCACCACAGATCGGCGTCTTCTACTTGATCATGGACAGCCTGATCGACTCGTTCTTCCCCGTGTTGTCCGACTTCGACGATTCCATCGACGATCTGGAGGGCGCCATCTTGAAAAAGCCGACCGAAGAGCAGTTAGGGACACTCTTCGACATGAAGCGGCAGATCATGGCCATCCGTAAGGTGATCACGCCCCAACGGGACATGATCTCGAGCCTCAACGCCGGCATGGTGACCATCCCCGGGATGACCGACCAGGGCTCGGCCTACTTTCGCAGCCTCTACGACCACCTCATCCGCATCAGCGACATGTTGGACGGGTACCGAGACCTGATCGGTGGCGCCATGGACACGCACCTGTCCATGGTGTCCAACCGGCTGAACGTGGTCATGAAGCAGCTGGCCATCATCGCCACCATCTTCATGCCCCTTGGCTACCTCACGGGGTTCTTCGGGCAGAACTTCGCATGGCTGACCGGTCACCTGCAGACGAACTTCCCTTACTTCCTCTTTCTCGGCATCGGCTCCGAGTTGGTCGCGATCGTGCTCCTGATGATCCTGTTCAGGCGGCGCGGCTGGCTTGGCAGCGGCCCCACGGCCTGAACAACCCTGCCCGGATCCACTTCCGCTCCCGCCTCTCCCGCCTTTTCCTCCAGGACGCGGCCCTGCGATGATGTATGGGTGCCTGGCTCCATGATCAGTGTTGCGAGCGGGGATCTCCCCGTGTACGTGTCGACCCCGTCGGGCGAAGGCCCGTGGCCTGGAGTCGTTGTCATCCATGATGTCCTCGGGATGAACCAGGATCTGCGGAACCAGGCCGACTGGCTCGCGAGCGAGGAATACCTCGCCGCGGCGCCGGACCTGTTCCATGGGAATCACAGAGCAGCCCGCATCATCTCTGTCACGCGCCATGCGGTCACCGGCAAGGGAAAGCCCTATGACGAGATCGAAGCTGTGCGTGCCTCGCTCGCGGCGCGCAGGGAGTGCACCGGCGCAATCGGCGTCATCGGCTTTTGCATGGGCGGCGGACTTGCCCTGATGCTCGCCCCGGGTCGCGGGTTCGCCGTGTCGAGCGTCAACTACGGCACGGCCCCGAAACGGGCGTACACGTCCACCTTCCTGGAAAGCTGCTGTCCCGTGGTCGCAAGCTACGGAGGCAAGGACAGGACCCTGAGGGGTGCCGCAGAGCGCCTGGACAAGGCGTTGACAGCCGCCGGAGTCGCCCATGACGTCAAGGAGTACCCCGGCGCCGGGCACGGGTTCCTCAACGACCACCAAGGAGCCGGGGACAAGTCACCACTTCTCTTCGCCGCCTCGGGGAGATTCTCGGCAATGGGCTACCACGAAGCATCTGCGCAAGACGCTCGCCGCCGCATCATCAGTTTCTTCGACACGCACTTGAAGAACTGACGCAACCTCGCGAGCCGGCTGAGACACGGTCGCTGGTGTGCTGAGACGCCTTAGCGCCGAGCGCATCCCCAAGACGAGCGCGTACTGGTATCGGGGGGGTCATCGCCGCAAACGGCGTCTGACGCGCCAGGTGCCCGGCAGGAAAGCAACCCGCCGGGCACCTTGGACACAATCCCCGCTCAACCGGTACCTAGCCCGGCAGAACAGCTGAACCACCACCACGGGTAGACCGGGCTCGGAGCTCCGAGAGGAGATGGGCCGAGGCCGGCACTACCGCGTGGCGGCAAATTGATGCAGGCCAGTTAGTTAGCTGGTCGGCTTCAGGTGGAGAACCACGACTTCGTTAGTTGGCGTGTTCGGGCTGCCCGACTCGTACGGATTGGCCGCAGTCGGCCAACCTGTGAAGTTCGACGAGTTGTACTCGTCGAACGCCGCCCCGTAGAGAACCGGGATCACGGGCAGCTGCGTCGCCACGTACTGCTCGATCGGCGCGAGATCCGCCTTCTGCGCAGCGAGGGTCGTCGCGCTCGCCAACTTGGTGAGGGCCGCGTCCATGGCCGCGTTGTCCAGGCGCTCGAAGTCGCCCGACACGGACTTGGGGCTCGAGGTGTACAGCGAGCTGTTCAGCCAGTAGTTGTAGAGCTGGTAGGCCGCGATGCTCGTCGTGCCCCAGTGCGTTGTCAGCTGGTAGTTGCCACTGCCGACAGCTGATCCCCATGCAGCGGGAGTCGTGCCGTCGAATGTGGCCTGGATGCCGGCCGCTTGCAGATTCTTGACGACGATCAGGTCGTCAGCTGCGTAGTCGGTGTAAGCCGACGGGTCGGTGACACTTATGGACACAACCTTCCCGGACTTCTCGAACCACCCCTGGCCGTTCTTGGTGTAGCCGGCCGCCTTCAGCACGGCGTCCGCCGCCTTGGGGTTCGCGGCGCCCGCAAGCGTCATCTTGGCGACCGACGGGGAAATCAGGTTGGCGAAGTTCGGAAGCGTCAAACCGCTGGCGTTGGACGCCGGTGGCTCGAAGCCGGACTCACCCTGCGCGCTCAACGTGTTGCGGCTGATCGCGAGGCTGATGGCTTCACGCACTGCAAGCTGGTTGGTCGGCCAGACTTGGAGGTTCGGGTAGAGCGTGACGGTGTTCACCGGGGCAAACCACACGTGGTGGGTCGCGGGACTCGGGTTCACGAAGGCCTTCTGCAGGCCGGTGATGAAGTTCCCCGCCCAGTCGAGCGTGTTGCCGTCCAGATTGCCGAGCACTGTCGTGTTCGAGGTCAGCGCCGGGAACTCGACCGTGCTTACCGCAGGTGGCCCGGCGGCAGCTCCAAACGGTCCGCCCCAGTAGTTCGGGTTGGCCGTCAAGGTGAAGCCCTGCGACGTGAAACCGTTGCTCGCAAGCATGTACGGTCCGGTACCAACCGGGTCCGTGATGGTGGCCGAGGACGGGTCGGTGGAGCCGTTCCAGGGTGCTTCGTCCGGGAGGATGTACACGCTCGCGACGTTCTGCAGGTTCGTGTACTGCGACGAGGAGAACGTGATAGCCACGTTGTAACGGCTGGCCACCGCATTTACGATCGCAAGCCCGGTCGTGTTCAGGGCCGGCCATTTCTTCAGCAGGTTGTAAGTGAACGCCACATCCCCGGGAGTCAGGCTAGATCCGTCGTTGAACTGCACTCCGGCGCGGACTCTGAACGTGATCGTCTTGCCGCCGTTGCTCCAGCTGTAGCCGGTGGCCAAGAAGTCGTACGGCCCCATGGCCGGGTTGGCGACGTCGAACTGGAGCATGGGCTCGTAGATCAACGAGGTCGCGCCAAGCAGGGTGACCGCTGAACCGGTGCTGAAAGGATTGAAGTTGTCAGTGACCGAGGGTGTCGGGCTCGATTCCATGACGAGCGGCACACTGACATGCGGCTTCGCGCTCGCCAAAGCGGTCGAGGCTGTGATGCCCGTGAGTCCTACGGCGAGAAGGCCCGTGGCCATCAGACCCGAAGCGGCCAACAACCGGAACTTCTTGCCTCTGAATTTTCCTGTCATGACGTAATGCCTTCCTTTATGTGGATGTGCCTTTACGGTTACGTGGATGTGGCTTTACGATTGTGTTACATTCTACAGAAGATTTCCTCCGTTTGCAATAGGGCGATTAGGCCCAAGTCTGATAGATCTCTCCCCGGCATGTACGAACCGTGACACGCCATTTCGGCACGCATGCTGGTCGCCGCGATGAGCGCCGGCGGCTCTCATACGACGGTCCCCGTATCGGCAAACGCGTTCTTACACGCACAGTTGCCGAAGTTGAGGTGGAAGTGGCAAGCGAGACGCCGCGCGACGAAGGCCATCACGAGACCAACCTCGCCGGTGCGACCGCCTGGTTCGTGCACCCACAACTCGCCCGTACGACGAGCTCGGTCGGCAGCAGCTCGACCTTGTGGGCCAGCGTGGGATCCTTGATGCGCTCCAGCAGCCGGGCTGACGCCCGTTCGCCGAGCAAGCGCATGGGTTGGCGGACGGTCGTGAGCGGCAGCGCTAGCAGCGCCCCCGGATACATGTCGTCGAAGCCGACGACGGCCACGTCGGCCGGCACGCGGGCACCAGCAGCGCTGAGCGCGCGGATCACCCCGATCGCCATCAGGTCGTTGCCACAGACCACCGCGTCAGGCAGAGCGCCGCGGCCCAAGGCGAGGATCTCGCTTGCCGCCTCCTCACCGCTCTGGGATGAGAAACGACCCTCGAAGAACCCTGAGATCGTCGCTTCCGGATGGTCGGCAAGCACCTGCTCGAAGGCGGCACGCCGTTCCAGGGCGTCCGGCGCGTCGGCTGGTCCGGCGACGTAGTACAGGCGCCGGCGACCGTGCACTTCGAACAGGTGGTCGACGAGGTTGATGGTTCCTGGGCGGTTGTCGGCTGCCACCACGTCGATGTCCGGCTCGCCTGGCGAGCCGGCGATGAGCACGATCGGAAGTCTCGCCGCGAGGCTGGCGAGCTGCTCTGGCTCGATTATGCCCTCAGCGATCAGCAGCCCGTCGAGCTTCCCCGACATCGACCGCAGCCGCTTGTAGGCATGATCGCCGGAACGGAGGAAAGAGATCAGCAGGGACCAGCCGATCTCGCGCACTGAGGACTCCACGCCGCGCAACACCTCGTCGACGAACAGCAGGTTCATCTCCTCGATGTGGGACTCCGGTCCCAGGCGCTCGACACTGACGAGCCCGATGACCTCTTTGCGCCTTCGCGACAGGCTCTGGGCCGCGCCGTCGGGGACGTAGCCGAGCGTCTCGATCACCTCGAGGACCCGCTGGCGCGTGGACGAGCGGACTCGGTCGTGGCCGTGCACAACACGCGACACAGTCGCTGTCGACACACCCGCGACCCGTGCCACGTCGTACAAGGTGGACGGCGGGCCATAATCGAGTCGGTCCCGTGCCACCTCGCCCTTGTTGGCAGGCGATGTTTCCTGCGACGCTTGGCCTGCCGGCCAGCTCGCCCCACTGCCGCTCTCGATTACTTCCACCCCCTTGCGGAGAAGGCGGTTGACGCTAACCGCTGAAGCTAAGCGCTTACATCTAAGCGCTTACATCTAAGCGCTTACACTACGGCAGGTTTTGACCGGCGTCAAGCGTGATTGCGGGTCGCCAAGATCTGGAAGCGGGTCGCCTTGGCTCCGTCAGCCCGCGTTCGGACTGACCTCGGCCGAAGCGGCCGGGCCCGTGCTGGGACCGCTCGACAAAATGTGCGGCGCGGCACGGTCGAGGTGCCAGCAGGAGGCGGCGCGCTGATCGCTGATGCGAACCGCCGGAGGCACCTCCTGACGGCAGTGGTCGTCAGCAAAAGGGCAGCGTGGGCTGAACCGGCACCCGACGACCGACGAGAGCGCGCTCCCCGCTTGGCCGGCAAGAACCTTCGAGCCGATCCGCAACCCACTGTCGAGCGCGTCGGGATCGGGTGCTGAGGCGACCAGGAGCTGGGTGTAGGGGTGCGCCGGATCCTGGGTGACCTCCTCGGACGGGCCGCGCTCGACGATGTCACCGGCGTACATGACGAGAGTCTCGTCGGCGACGTAGCGGGCTGAGGCGATGTCGTGGGTGATGTACAGCATCGCCAGGTCCAGGCGCTCGCGCAGATCGTTCAACAGACTCAGGATGTCGAGGCGGATCGAGACATCGAGCATCGAGATCGGCTCGTCGGCGAGCAGCACCCGAGGGTTTGCTGCGATCGACCGGGCGATCGCGACACGCTGGCGCTGTCCGCCGGAGAGCTCGTGCGGGTACTTCGCCAGGAACTGCTCGGGCGGGGTCAGCTCGACCTCGGAGAGAAGCTTGGCCACCTGCTCCGCGATCGCGGCACGACCCTTCGTCCCGCGTTGGATCCGGACCGGGCGCTCGAGGTGGTAGCGGACGGTGTGGACGGAGTTCAAAGAGGCGAACGGGTCCTGGAACACCATCTGGACTTCGTGCTTGTAGTTGCGGAAGGTCCTGCGGTGGCGAAGGTGAACAACGTTGCCGTCGAGTCGGACCTCGCCGCTCGTCAGGTGGTCCTGACCGGCGAGCAGGCGGGCGACCGTCGACTTGCCCGAGCCGCTCTCGCCGACGAGCGCCACGACGCCGCGCCGGTACAGGCCGAATGACACGTCCCTGACAGCAGACAGGACCTGGCCCTTGCGGCCACGTCCGAGCTTGAAATTCCGGCTGATCGACACGGCCTCGAGCACGAGCGGGCCGCGGAACTGCGCTGCAGATCGGATCTCGGTGTTCACTGCTGGTGGCCTTCGGTGCTGGCCGACGTAGACAACTGTTTGTCAGGGAGAACGAACGGGCACGTCGACAGGTGGGAAGGATCGCGCGCCTCTTCGATCGGCGCGAGCCGCATGTCGATCTGCCGGCAGGCATCGGTGGCGAACGAACAGCGCGGGACGAAGGGACAACCTGGTGGCAGGCTGCGCAGGTCGGGCGGGGAGCCCGGTATGCCCGCCAGCTCGCGCCGGGGCCCGTGCAGCGAGGGAAAAGAGTTCAGCAGACCCCGGGTATAGGGGTGCGCGGGAAAGCGATAGATCCGCTGGGCAGTCCCCAGCTCAACGAGCTGTCCCGCGTACATGATCGCGATGCGATCCGCGATCTCGAGCAGGAGCGAGAGGTCATGGGTGATGAACAAGACCGAGAAGCCGAGCCGCTCCTTCAGCTCCACGATCTGGGAAAGGATCTCGCGCTGCACTACGACGTCGAGCGCGGTCGTCGGCTCGTCCATGATCACGACCTCGGGATCCACAGCGAGCGCCATGGCGATCATGACCCGCTGGCGCATCCCGCCGGAGAGCTCATGGGGGTAGCTCCTCAGCCGGTCGCGGGCAATACCGACGAGATCGAGGAGCGAGCTTGCTCGCTCGCGCTTTTCTTCGTGGCTCATCGAGAGATGAGCGTCGATCACGTCGAAGAGCTGGTCCTCGACTCGCAACACCGGGTTGAGGGCGTTCATCGCGCTCTGGAAGACGATCGCGATCTCCCTCCATCTCAGCGCGCGAAGCTGCGTGCGCGTCTGGCGCAGCACAGCGATGCCTTCCGGGCTGACGCGGCGGCCGCGGTAGGTGACGCTTCCCTCGGTGATGACCGCCGGCGGCCGGAGCAGTCGGCAAGATCCGTAGGCGAGGGTGGACTTGCCCGAGCCGCTCTCGCCGGCAAGGCCGACGATCTCTCCAGGGTGCAGCGCCAGGTTGACCCCGACTACCGCTTTCACGTCACCCGAGCGCGTGCGGTAGGAGATCGACAGCCCACGGATGTCGAGTACGGGTTGGACCGCATCGGGTCCGGGTACGGACGGCGACGGCGAGGAAGCGGGCGCCATCGCCCGCACTTGCGCACCTTCCTGCTGCTCGCCCGCGGCGCGCCTCACTGCACGTCTCCTCGCCCACGCCCGGCACGCCTATGACCGCCAACGAAGCGCCGGGCTGTGCTACTGGTGTCTCCTCCCAGCCCCGAGCCCTCTGCGGCCAGCGCTCCGGCCAGTTGCCGCTGCGAGAGCTGCAGCTCCCGCAGCACCGGCGTCGGGTCCGCTGGGCGCCAGGCATGGCCACCTATCTTCCGTTGCCCCGCGGCGTCCCGAAGCCTCGGGTTGCCGAGCTCGTCAAGGCCGAAGTTCAACAGGACCAGGCCCATCCCGAGGAAGGCCACGCACAGTCCTGGTGGGGCGAACCACCACCACGCGCCGAGCACGAGGGCGTTCTGGTTCTGTACCCAGTACAGCATCGAGCCCAGGCTCCAGCTCGAGAGGTCCCCTAGGCCGAGGAACGTCAGAGCCACCGAGGTCAGCACCGCGTAGAGCACGGTCCCGACGAAGCTCGCCGCGATCAGGCTCACCTCGTTCGGCAGGATCTCGAAGAAGATGATCCGCCACGTTCGCTCCCCGGTCTCACGGGAGGCGGCGACGAAGTCCCTGCTGCGCAACGACATCGTCTGCGCCCGAATGACGCGAGCGCCCCAGGGCCAACCAAGGATGCTCAGCACGAATGCGGTGACGATGTTCCCCGCATTCGGCAGGTAGCCGAGGATGACGACGAGAAGCGGCAATGCGGGCAGGACGAGGAAGGCATTGCTCAACAGCGAAAGCCCCTCGTCGGCGAAGCCTCCGAGGAACCCGGCGCTCACGCCGATGACGACCGAGAGGAACGTGGCGACCACACCCGTCACGAGCCCGAGCACGACGGTCGAGCGCACGCCAACGAGCAACTGGGAGAGCACGTCGCCTCCGAACGAGGTCGTGCCCAGCAGGTGGACCCCATTCGGACCGAGCGGCAGGCTCTGGCCGGAATTGATCGCCGAGGGATCGAACGGTGCGATGTACGGCCCGATGATCGCAACGAGGACGAAGGCCCCGATGATCAGCGCGCCGAGCTTCGCCTTCAGCGGAACCGAGCGAAGCGACCGCTTGCGACGGGTCGCGGCCGGCACTGTCGAGATGACTGCAACGGCCATCAGTACGCCGCCCTCGTGCGGGTCCTCGGGTCGGCGATCACGTAGATCGCGTCGGCAAGGAGGTTCGCGATGAGGACCGCCATCGCTATCAGCAGGAAGATCCCCTGCATGAGCGGGTAGTCGTCCGAGGTGACCGCGTTGTACAGGGTGTAGCCGACGCCCGGGTACGAGAACACGAACTCCATCACGAGCGCGCCCGCGACGACGAAGCCGAGGGAGATGGCGAAGCCGGCGATGTTAGGCAAGATCGCGTTACGGGCGGCGTAGGTCCACACGACTCGGCGGTTGGCCAGGCCCTTGGCCTGGGCGGCGAGCACGTAGTCCTCTCCGATGGTCGTGATCATGACGTTGCGCATCTGCAGCATCCAACCGGCCATCGAGGTGACGATGAGGGTGAGCGCCGGCAGGATCGAGTGGTACACCGCGCTTTGGATGAATCGCCAGTGCCAGCCCGGCACAAGCGGCATGACGTAGCCCCCGCCGTTGGGGAAGAGGTGCCAGTGGAGCGCGAAGGCGTCGATCGCCAGCAGCGCGAGGAAGAAGTACGGGACCGCCTGGAGGAAGGTGAAAGCCGGGAGAAGTTGATCGAGCAGGCCCCCGCGGTGCCAAGCGGCGAGAATCCCGAGCAGAGTCCCGAGGGCGAAGCTGATGACCGTCGCGGTGCCCACCAGGATCAAGGTCCAGGGGATCGTCTGAGCGAGCACGGTCGCGACCGACGAGGGGTAGTAGTTCGTCGAGAGCCCGAGGTTCCCGTGAAAGAGATTGACAAGGTAGGCGAAGTACTGGTGGATGAGGCTGCCGGCATGACCGACACCGAACTCGGCCTCGAGGGCCTTCATCGCGCCCGGCTGGAGCGAGGGGAACCTGGCCATCATCGTCGTGACCACGTTGCCCGGCATCAATCTCGGAATGAAGAAATTCACGGTCACTGCGATCCACGCCGCGAAGATGTACGTGGCGAGTCGCCGAGCAATGAAGCTCACGCCGCTCCTCCCTTCGTCCGCTCCGTCGGCTCGGGTTCGATCGCGCCCGGATCGAGGTCCCAGAAAAGACTGTCGCCGAGACTAGTCCGACTAGCTCACCCGTGTAAGCGCTCTCGCTTAGAGGCTCCGGTCACAAACCCGGCGGGTCGGCCGGCTCCACTGTCGCCTCGACTTTTACGGCAGATCCCGCCGGCGCCGGGTGCACGAGGTTGCCTTCGACGCTCGTCCCGTCGACAACGAGCCGCCGGACACGGCCTGTCGTGCCCTGTTGTTGACGAACGACGATCTCGTAGTCGGCCCCCCGCCATCGCCGGCGGGCGGTGAACCCTCGCCAGGACGGCGGCAGTACTGGGTCGATGCGAAGACCGTCGAGCTCCGGCCGCACTCCGAGAATCCACTGCGTGATCGCGGTGAGGTGCCACGATGCCGATCCCGTAAGCCAGGAATTCTTGGCCTCGCCGAAGGTCGCGGCATCGCGGCCGGCGATCGTCTGTGCATAGACGTAGGGCTCACATCTGTGCACGTCACTGATCGGGGCGCGCGCCGAAGGATTGGTCCTCTTGTAGTAGTCGAACGCGGCTTCACCGTCCCCGACCATCGTCTCGGCGATCATGATCCAAGGATTGACATGACAGGTGACGCTGCCGTTCTCCTTGTAGCCGGGGGGATAGGAGGAGATCTCTCCGAGCTCGAGGTAGTACCGGGTGTAGGAGGGCTGCACGAGCATGATCCCATGCTCGGTTGCGAGCCGCTCCCTGACGCTTGCCAGAGCGCTCGCCGCCTTGCCATCTGAGACGCCGATCCCTGCCATGACGCACATGCCCTGCGCTTCCGCGTAGATCTGTCCCTCCGCGTTCGAGTGCGAGCCGACGACCCCGCCGAGCGAGTCGTAGGCCCGGAGGAACCACTCGCCGTCCCACCCGTGATCCTCGATCGCGGTGGCCATCCGACGCCCTGCGGCTTCAAGAGATACGGCCTGTTCGTCGTCACCCCGCAGTCGGGCGATTCTCGCCAGCTCGTTGGACGCAAGCACGAACTGCGCTGCGATGAACAGCGACTCCGCGACGCCCGATTCTCGGTTCTCGGTGGTCTGGAAGGACTCACCGGAGCTCTCCGAGAAGCAGTTCAAATTGAGACAGTCGTTCCAGTCGGCACGTCCGATGAGTGGCAGCTCGTGCGGCCCCAACCGGTCGAGCGTGTAGCCGATACAGCGGTGAAGGTGCTCGGAGAGCGGGGTCTCGCTTCCCGACGAGTTGTCGTAGGGGACGAGCTCGTCGAGCACAGCGAGGTCACCTGTCTCCTTCAAGTAGGCGCTTATCGCGAGGACGAGCCACAGCGGATCGTCGTTGAACCCGGACCCGATCTCGTTGTTGCCGCGCTTGGTCAGCGGTTGGTACTGGTGGTACGCCCCGCCGGAGGGGAGCTGGGTTGCCGCGAGGTCGAGGATCCGCTGGCGCGCCCTTGCGGGAACCATGCTGACAAAGCCGAGGACGTCCTGGCTCGAGTCGCGAAATCCCATGCCCCTTCCGATGCCGGACTCGTAGAAGGACATCGACCGACTCAG
>Ga0326728_10018950_pt1 | contig 13447 bp, 13 predicted proteins | sample MB3enrmetagenome_FD_207602 | JGI IMG/M metagenome (GOLD analysis project Ga0326728, IMG submission 207602) | Lab enriched peat soil microbial communities from McLean, Ithaca, NY, United States - MB31MN | ecosystem: Environmental > Terrestrial > Soil > Wetlands > Peat | place: USA: New York... | reverse complement strand
GCAAAACGAGCGCTTGGCCGTCCACCAGAAGCTGGTGGATGCGTACCGGATAAACCTCGCGCTGGTGCAAGACCAGTTGGAGGCGTACTGGCGCCAGGGCGCTGCTGCGCTGGACGCAGAAGCCGAACACCTCCTGCCTCCGGCGCTCTTTGCCAGACAAGTCCGCGCCGGTCTGGCCGATGCGGTGATCTGCCTCGATCCAGCCGGCAACGTCGCTTATCCAGGGCCGAATCCGACTCCCAAGCCGGAAACGCCCGGAGCCCCGTGGACTGAGGCGGAATACCTCGAGTCGAGGAGTCCTGCTGAGGCCGCCACCGCTTACGCCCGCCTGCTGGAGCGAGCGACCAGCCCCGACCTGGCCGCGCGCGCGTTGCAGGCGCAAGCGCGATGCCTGGCTAAAGCGGGGAAGAAGGACGAAGCGATTTCGCTGCTGACGGGCCCCTTGGAGAAGGAGGAGTTGCAGCACGCCACTGATGCGCAGGGCCGGCTCGTGGTGCCCAGCGCCGAATTGATGGCCCTGGAACTCCTCAAAGACTCAGCGCCGGACCAGGCACGCGCCACGCTCGAACGTCTGAAGAAGCGCCTCCTCGATTACGACGACCCCGCCCTGGCGGCCCCGCAACGGCGGTTCCTGATGCACGAAGTGCGGCGGCTGTTTCCGGAACAAACGTTGTCTCCGATGCTGGCGGCGGAAGACCTGGCGGCGCGTTGCCTGGAAGCGGGTCCCATCCGCGCCGGAGAGCCCGCGTTGCGCCCCACGGCTTTGCCGGGCGTGTGGCAACTTGCTTCCCCCCTTGGACGCGTAGTGGCGTTGCACCAGACCGAAGCGCTCCTCGCCCGGATGCGCGGTGGGATTTCCGCCCAGCTCCTGCCTGCGGACGTGAGCGTGACCTTCCTGCCGCCAGGCAAGGAATTCGAGCGGTTCTTCTTGTCGCAGCCGGCGGGAGCGAGCTTGCCCGGCTGGCGGCTGGCCCTCTCCCTGAATGATCAGCGCTTGTTCGAGTCGGCGGCGGACCAAAGGATCGCTGCCTATGTTTGGATTGGGCTCCTGGTGGTGGCGGTGGTGATTGTGCTGGCGGCCCTGGCCTTGCGCCTGGTGCGCCGTCAAATGGCCTTGACCCAGCTCAGGAACGATCTGGTGGCCAACGTCACCCACGAGCTGAAGACACCCCTTGCCTCGATGCGCCTGCTGGTGGATACGCTGTTGAACTCGCAGCCGCTCGAGGAACGAACCGCCCGTGAATATCTCCAGCTCATCGCCCAGGAGAACCTCCGGCTTAGCCGGCTGATTGACAACTTCCTCACCTTCTCGCGCATGGAACGCAATAAGTATGCCTTCGGCTTTAGGGAAGTCCCCGCGGCTGACATTGTCGAAGGAGCGATCACAGCCGTGCGCGAGCGTTTTAATGTCCCCGGCTGCGAGTTCAAGACCCAGCTCGCCCCCGATTTGCCGGCCGTAGTGGTAGATGCCGATGCAATGGTCACCGCCTTGGTCAACCTGTTAGACAACGCCTACAAGTATTCCGGCGAGGAAAAGCAGATCACGCTAAGCGCCGGCGCGGACAACGGCACCGTCTTCTTCGCCGTTAAGGACAACGGCATCGGTCTGTCCCCGCGCGACACCAAGCGCATCTTCAAGCGGTTCTACCAGGTGGACCAACGCCTCTCCCGGACCGGCGGCGGCTGCGGTTTGGGGTTGAGCATTGTGAAATTCATCGTCACCGCCCATCACGGCAGCGTGCGCGTCGAAAGCCAGCCAGGCGGCGGGAGCACCTTTACCATTTCATTGCCGGGCGGGGTTGCCCGGCCCGATCCGGAACAGAAACCAAACATAGCGGCAGGAGTAACGCCGCGTGAGGGCACGCGGCCTAACGACTTGTAGGCCGCGTGCCCTCACGCGGCGCAAGATCTCATGGCATTCGGTAGCACACACAAAAGCGCATAGACAGGAGGCATGTATGACTGCGAGAAAGATATTGATAGTCGAAGATGACGCCGCCTTGCTGCGCGGCTTAAAGGACAACTTCCAGGCGCAGGGCTATCAGGTACGCACCGCCAACGACGGCGAGAAGGGGCGCGAGGCCTTCTTCCGGGACCCGCCGGACCTGGTCTTGCTCGACCTGATGCTACCGAAAGTGAACGGCTACGAAATCTGCCGCCAGGCCCGGTCGCGTAAGCTGAACACACCGATCCTCATGCTCTCGGCCAAGTGCCAGGAGGACGACGTCGTGCGCGGCCTTGAGCTAGGCGCCGATGATTACGTGACCAAGCCCTTCGGCATCCGTGAACTGCTCGCGCGCGCGAAGCACCTGAGCCAGCCCGCTCCAAGACGCTGACGCGCCGACGCCGCCCCTTATCATGAGCGCCAAGACGATTCTGATCATCGAAGACGACCCCGTTTTGCTGCGCGGCCTCAAGGACAACTTCGAGTCCCAAGGCTACCTGGTCCGCACGGCCAAGGACGGGCAGAAGGGCCTCGACGCCCTGTTGACGGCGCCGCCGGAGTTGCTGCTGCTGGACCTCATGCTGCCCAAGGTTAACGGCTACGAAATCTGCCGGACCGCTCGAGCCCGCCAATTGGACATGCCGATCATCATTCTTACCGCCAAAGGGCAGGAGGATGACATCGTTCGCGGCCTGGAACTGGGCGCCGATGATTACGTTACCAAGCCCTTCAGCATCCGCGAATTGATTGCCCGGGTGAAGGCCTTCCTTCGGCGCCAGGGGCCGGCATCCGCCTGCTATGAATTCGGCGACTGCCGGCTTGATCTGGAAGCCCACAAACTGTTCAAGAAGAACGTCGAGGTGGAGCTTACCGCCAAGGAGTTCCGCTTGCTGGAGTTCTTCGTGAAGCGGGCGGGTCGGGCGCTGACGCGGGACAGCATTCTGGAAGCGGTGTGGGGCGGCGACGTGATCGTGACCGACCGCAGCGTGGACCGCTGCGTGACCACGCTGCGCGGCAAGATCGAGCCCGACGCGCGCGCACCGAGGTTCATCCATACGATCAGGGATATCGGGTACAGGTTTGAGGATGCTAAAGCATGAATACGTTAGCAACGAATCTGGAAGCAGCAGTCGGGTCAACGCAAAGACGCAAAGGCGCAAAGGCGCGGGGAGGTTGATTTCCTGACATTTTCATGCGCTGGGTGAGAGAATTCATACCTGTATTGATCTTTCCGTCTCCCTTTCCTATGCGTCTTTGCGTCATGGCGGCTTTGCGTTAACTTCCACATTAGGTATGAAGCGCTACAAGGCGCCTTGGAGCACGTCGCTGATCGTGATGTCACTGTTCGTCACGGTGCTCTGCCTGGGTGTTTCGGGCAGTGCGTGGTGGGCGGCTGCAGTGAAACACCAACCCGCCGCGCTGCGCTGTGCCGTGCTCTTCCCGCTGGTTCTACTGATCTGCACCGCCTTGTTTACCATCCGCGGATATTCGACCACTTCCGATGCCATCCTCGTGCATCGCTTGCTGTGGTCCACGCCCTTGCCCCGCGTCGGCCTGGAATCGGCGCAAGTCGAACCGGATGCGATGCGAGGCAGCCTTCGCACGCTTGGCAACGGCGGTGCGTTTTCCTTTAGCGGCTCCTCCTACAACAAACGCCTCGGCAGCTACCGGGCTTTCGTCACCGACCCGCGCCGGGCCGTCGTGCTCCGCTATGCCAGCCGCCGGATCGTCGTGTCACCCGACACGCCCGAGAATTTCGTTTACGAGTTGGGCCTGCCGGCGGCACATTGAGCCCCGCGAAGCCCTGGTGGCACTGAATCTGATCGAGCACGTCGGCCCGGTCCGCGTGCGCCAATTGTTGGAGCATTTCGGCCATGCGCCCGCCATCCTGCGCGCGTCCAAAGTGCAGTTGCTCCAGGTCCGCGGCGTCGGATTTCGCATGAATGTAAATGACATCAACGGCTATCTGCAGCAAGCACGGGAGATTATCGGAGACAGGTCTGAGTCCGAGATTGCCTACGACGACTCTGTCGTGGCGCATCTCGGCCGAGGGATGGACATCAAACGAGCGATTCGAGCTGCCAACCAGGAGCACCCGGAAGAAGCCCTCACGCCGGGGCCGGAACACTGGGCAGATTTGGCTGCCCGTTACGATTACATCTCGCAGCAAGGCGATCCTGAAGACCTTGGGGATGAAAGAATAAGCACTATGATGCGCTTCCTTGCCGACCAGGTGACCGATGCAGAGAATAAGACGGGCCAGTTTGAAGTTGAGTGTGACGGGAAACGTTACGTATGCCGCGTCGCGCTGGACCGAACGAGCGGCGCAAAGCAGGCTGAGGTTACATGGAGTTGAGCTTCATTTAAGCCCCCCATCCGGCGTCGGAATGTCAGAGCGCTGAACGCGGAAGTCCAGGAGAAGAGTGCAGAAATGCCTCCGCAAGTGGTTCATCTGTAAATGGTTAGGCCACCCACCTGGGAGATGCACTAGGGCTCCGCCGGGGTCCCTCCGGAGCGCTGCCGGCTGGGAACGCAGTGTGCGATGCAGGCGCGAGCTGGAAGGAAGTGCCTGGAACGCAGGAGGGAGAAGGCAGCGGCATCCTCACAAGCGCTTCAAGATCACAGGGGCACGGGATCCCGGTGGAGGCACTGCTAGAGTATCACTGGGGCAAGACTGCGGTGGGCAGCAGAGCCTTCCCAGCAAGCAGTTGGACCTCTAAGTCTCGAGATTGGACCGGAAGAAGCCCGAAGTCCGAAGTCTGAACCCACAGCAGCCTCCGGCGGATACAGGCCGTTTGAACAGGCCGCCTTTCGGCCTTCGGGGATTTTCGCGCCTTTCCACTTGCCCCCCTCCTACGAACCCGCTATTCCCCTCACATGGAGCCCCGCGAAGCGCTGGTGGCGCTGAATCTGATTGAGCACGTCGGGCCGGTGCGCGTGCGGCAATTGCTAGAACATTTCGGCGACGCGCCGGCCATCCTGCGCGCGTCCAAAGCGCAATTGCTGCAGGTCCGCGGCATTGGAGAGGACACAGCGGAGGCCATTGCCGGCTGGGACAAGACCACCGACTTGGGCGCGGAAATGAAGCGCATCACCGAGTTCGGCTGCCACATCGTGACGCAGGACGACCCCGAATACCCGGAGCTATTGCGCCAGATTTACGACCCACCCATCGTGCTCTACGTCAAAGGCGAGTTGAGCACGAAGGACAAGAACTCGGTAGCCATGGTCGGCTCGCGGATGACCACGCATTACGGCATCGAAGCCGCCCGCAAGCTGGCCTATCAGCTCGCCTACCTCGGCGTCACGGTCGTCAGCGGCGGCGCGCGCGGCATTGATACTGCCGCCCATCAAGGCGCGTTAAGTGGCAAGGGCCGCACCATCGCCATTCTCGGCACGGGGATCAATCTGGTGACCCCGCCCGAGAACGCGAAGCTGTTTGAGCAGATCGCCGCCAGCGGCGCCCTGATTACGCAGTTCCCCTTCAACCGCCCCGCTGACAAACAATCTTTCCCCATCCGCAACCGCATCGTGGCGGGCATGACGCTTGGCACCGTGGTGGTCGAAGCCAACCTCACCAGCGGCGCACTCATCACGGCCAACTTTGCCACCGAATATGGCCGACAGGTGTTTGCAGTGCCCGGGCGCATTGACTCCCCGCGCAGCAAGGGCTGCCATGACCTGATCAAGAAAGGCGCCAAGCTTTGCGAAGGCGTGGAAGACATCCTGAGTGAGTTCGAATACCTGTTCCCGCCCAGCAACCGTCCGCCGTCCGCGAGCGAGACCGGCGTCCTCCCGGCGCTTGAACTGGGTCCGAATGAGCAGAAGGTCTATGACGCGCTGGACCACGAGGAGGTGGGCATTGACGACGTGATCCGCAAGAGCGGCTTGCCCAGCTCGGCTGTATCCGTCGCGCTGCTCAGTCTGGAAATGAAGCGGCTGATAAGGCAATTGCCCGGGAAGATGTTCGTGCGAAATCGGTAAGTATCATCTGTAGTTCACGGGCCTGTTTGGTCCGACAACAAAGAAGCGCCCTCCACAGTTCTGGGGAGCGCTCGCCAAAAAGGATTGGAGACGGCTATTTCTTCGGCGGCGTCGCCGGCTCCGGAGTGGGCGGGATGGCAAGCGGCAGATTCGTGTCCTCCACCGAAACCGCAGTCACTCTCGGCGCGTTACTGCCGGAGACCGCGGCCTGTTTGGTGGCCGGGGGCTGCGGGATGGTCGTCGGGGTGGCCGGCTGGGTCGCCGTCGCTGGAATACCCGGCGCCGCGCTTGACTGCTGGAGCTTTTGCTCGAACAGGCTTATATTCCGCCGATGGTAAACGCTCTGCATGAGGGACAGCACCACCGCCAAAACGAAGAAAGTGGTGGCCGCGTATTTGGTGATCTTGGTCAGGACGTTGCCGGACCCGGCGCCGAACAGGGCGTCGGTCGCGGCACCGCCGAAGGCCAGGCCCATGCCGGCTTCTTTCTTGGGAAGCTGAATCAGCACCAGCAAGATCAGGATCAGGCAATCCAGCACCATTACTACCGTGAAAAGGCCAATTAGAAAACCCATAGACTCTTTCTAGATCGAATTCTTAATTATATCAGCAAAACTGCGCGCTTCCAGCGAGGCTCCGCCCACCAGCGCACCGTCCACGTCCGCCTGGCTCATCAGTTCGCGGGCGTTGGACGGCTTGACACTGCCACCATATTGGATGCGGACGCGCCGGGCAACTGCTTCATCGAACATTTTGCCCAGCACACCCCGGATGAAGGCATGGGCTTCCTGCGCCTGCGCGGTCGTCGCGGTCTTGCCGGTGCCGATGGCCCAGACCGGCTCATAGGCGACGATCGTCTCGGCCATCTGTTCCTTGCTCAAGCCGGCCAAGCTGCCGCGCACCTGGGTTTCCAGGACTTTCTGCGTCTGACCTGCTTCACGCTCGGCCAGGGTTTCGCCGATGCAGACAATCGGCTTGAGGGCGGCGCCGTGGACGGCCAGGGCCTTCCGGGCAATCAGGGCATCAGGTTCTTTCTGGTACTGCCGCCGCTCGGAGTGGCCCAGGATGACGTAACGGACCGAGAATTCCTTGAGCATGACCGAGGCAATTTCGCCGGTATAGGCGCCGACATTGTGCTCGCTCATGTTTTGGGCGCCGAGCCGGATAGTGGAGTCGAGAATCGCCTTGGACACCTCGCACAGCGCGGTGAACGGCGGGCAGACGACGATGTCCACCTCTTTGACGTTGGCCAGCTCGATCTTGAGGCTGCGCGCCAGGTCGAGGGCTTCCGCCACTGTCTTGTTCATCTTCCAGTTGCCGGCAATAATCAGTTTCCGCTCTTTATTCATAAACTGTAGTTTTAACGCAGGGACGCAAAGGGGCAAAGACGCAAAGGGCCTAAAGGCCGTTCACTACTCGATGAATCCCGTTCTTGACGTATTGTTCGCCAAAGTTGATCACGAGGCCAAGCGTCAGTTTGGTCAGGCGCAGGTATGTCAGCATCCTAGCCCCTTTGCGCCTTTGCGTTAATTCTTAATCTACTTGTCGCTTAGCGCGGCCACGCCCGGGAGGACCCGGCCTTCGAGGAATTCCAGGCTCGCGCCGCCGCCGGTGCTCATGAAGGTGACTTTGTCGCCCAGCTTGGCTTTGTTGAGCGCTTTAACACTGTCTCCGCCGCCAATGATGCTCTTGGCGCCGCTCTTCTGCGTCACGTCCGCCACCGCGCGAGCGACGGCGAAGGTTCCTTCCGCAAAGCGTTTGTCCTCAAATAGGCCCATCGGCCCGTTCCAGAGGATGGTCTTGGCCTTGGCTACCTCGTCGCAGTAGGCCTTCACCGTTGCCGGGCCGATGTCGAGGCCGGCGGCATCATCCGGGCAGTTCATGTTCGTGTTGACGCGCAGGTTCTGGTAATCAATGACCGGCTTGCCTTTCTTGTCCAGCTTGTCGGTCTTGACGGGCACCGCGACCACATCATCCACCGGCAGCAGGAATTTCACCCCGCGCTGTTTCGCCTTGGCCAGCGCCGCCTTCGCGATGTCCGTCTTATCCGGTTCAACGAGCGACTTGCCCGTCTTGCAGCCCTGGGCCAGGCGGAACGTGTAAGCCATCGCCCCGCCAATGAGGAGGGCGTCCGCCTTCTCCAGTAACCGGTCAATAACCTGGATCTTGTCGGAGACCTTCGCGCCGCCGAGAATGACCACAAACGGGCGGGCCGGCTTCTCCAGTTCGTCGCCCAGGAACTTCAGTTCGCGCTCCATCAGCAAGCCGGCGGCGCACTGGCCGCCGCGCTTGGCCACAATGCGGGCCACGCCTTCCGTCGAGGCATGAGCGCGATGGGCCGCGCCGAACGCGTCGTTGACATATACGTCGGCCACCTTGGCCAGCTTCTCGGCAAACGCTGGGTCGTTGGCCTCTTCCTCGTTGTAATAACGGACGTTCTCCAATAGCAGCACGTCGCCGGGTTTCATCACGCCGACCGTCTGCTCGACCTTCGGGCCGATGCAGTCGTCGGCGAACGCGACGGGGCAGCCGCGCAAATCCGCCAGTTTGGCCGCCACCGGGCGCAGGGACATGGAGGGCTCGCGCTTGCCTTTGGGCCGGCCCAGGTGCGCCGCCAGGATCAGCTTCGCGCCCCGCTCGATCAGCAGCCGCAGCGTCGGCAGCGTCTCCACGATGCGGGTCGCGTCGGTGATGACCATCCTGCCGTCCTTCTCTTCCATCGGCACGTTGTAATCCACGCGCATAAACACGCGTTTGCCGCGAACGTTCAAATCTCTGACCGTCAGTTTTGCCATAAAACCACGCTTTCTGAATTAGGGGCGCAGAGCATACCCAAGCGGGGGAATGAGTCAAAGCCAATTCGCATGGGCCACAAAGAAGTTTCTATGGACATGCCACTCCTGATCCGTAGCCCCATCGGAGCCCCGCCGGAGCCACACCGTAGCACCTCTGATAACCAATCAGAGGTGCTACGGTGAGGCTCCGGCGAGTGTCCGGTGTGTCTCCCATGCGTCTCCCCGGCTGCTACAACCGGTTTGGCGTCTGCAACTGAGGCTCCCAAGGCGGGAAGAGCGCCTGGCATTGGGGGCGGGGCTGCGTTTCGACCTCAGGTGTGGGACAAAATGGCACAGTTCAGAGTTCTGAGAGGCCTCACCGCCTCGTCCAAAGGTTACCTGCGTGCCTTTTCTCCCTTGCTCAAGGTTTCATGCCCCCAGTCTTACAGCTTTATGGTTAAAAACAGCGAAGAACCCACTTTACAGCCCAAATTCCTTCTGATGCCCCAGCTTCCTCTTGGATTCCGGCGCTTTCTTGAACGTTTCGTCCAGGGCGGCGACGTTCGACGGGCGCTCGATGGGCCTGCCTTCCATCGGTTCCTTCCCCGTGCGGAGCTGGAGACGCGGATACTTCTGCTGAATGGTATGGTGGGCGTAGGAGCTGGCACTCGCGGCTTCGGCGAGCATTTCTCCTCTCGGCGCATGGTTTTCTGGGCCAGCCTATTCCTTCGGGATATGGTGTGCCTCAGCGACTATCATGCAACTAGGGTTGTCGAGGTGTTCAAAAGCAATTACGGTCAGCCTATTCGGATAGCCCTCGATTCGAGCCGTTAGGCATCCTCGGCGTTGCCGCTCCATCTCTGGGTAGCGCGAGTCGCCGTTGGAATCTTGGTCCTTCCAGCACCCCTCTACACCAACATTCTCAACGCCGGCGAGCGCATGCAAGACGAACCGACCATCCACTACCACGCTGACCTGTTGAGTGGTGGGGTCCCATGATTTCTGGAGATCACGTATGCGGGCGAGCCCAGATGCGAGAGTCGGTGCTCCCCTGAGGACACGCGCGCATTGCAGAAGAATATCATTCGCCACAGCCGTGGTCCTGGCGAGCGGCGTACTTGCCTCCACAGCGTGTGGGACCACCGCAGGCCGCCCAGCAGTCTCGACGATCTTCAGCATCTTGCCGAAATAACTCTCCGGGCGTTCTGGACTGATCCCCAATTGATCGCCAAGGTTCCCTACTAGCTGCAGAACATCCGGCTGGTGACTGAGTTTCAACGCGTTTTTCGATTTGAGGGGTTCCTTCAGCACTTCGGGGCCTGCCCCCTTTGCCAAGAGAGGAATGTGTGGGCGACCGGCTCCCCAACGTGCCCCAAGTTCGAATAGCACATAAGTACTCCGCACGGCTGCAGGTGTGAGGATACTCAGGAAGGTTGGCACGTCACGGATCGCTTGGCGCAGGACGATGTCAGTCTCGTCGCCACCCTGCAGTTTTGCTCCATCGACGCTGGTGCAGAGGAAGGCTGCCCTTCTGAGGTTCAGTGCCGTGCAGAGCATGTCCACCAGGGCCTCAGCAAGGTCTTTGTCAGCACTACTGTGACTGATGAAGATTAGTTTTGATTCTTTTGGCATGGCTGTAGGATCGCCGTTGAAAGGAGCGTTTGACGATCTGGATTCTGTCACGCTGCGGCTCTCGGGCCGAAACTGGCTGGCAGCCTCCATTTGTTCCAGTAAATCCTGCCCTCTGGAGGTGAGCTCGGTCATCACAACGGAAACGTAGATGCCGCTACCATCTTGGATGGCCTGTCCGTCCACGTAACCGTCGTTGATCAGTAGCGCTGCATTATAAACCTGCTCTTGTTGGGAGTAGTTGGCTAACTCGGCAGGCTCTTTGCCGTCGCGAACCTGGCGGAGAATAAGCTGTTGAAGGTATTTGTCCCGCTTCATAGTCATGTGCTTTTCTTGTGTTCCCGATGTAGCCTCAACCGCAGTCTTCAGAATCCAGCCGATCCGCAACAGTGCCAGTTTAATGTTCTCAAGCTGTCCCGGGTACCTGCGCGCCAGTTCGGCAGAGATGGCGGTGAGGACTGCGATGCGGTCCTCGCTTGGTAGCCTCGAATAGGCAGCTTGGACTCGCGGCCGGTACGCCCGTTTGCGGGTTGAATGTGAATACCCTTCCTTTGGGTTCAAAGTCCAGTCCACCTCGAGCCCAGCAAAACCAACGATTGACACTATGTCGTCGCTGGCCGTCGCGAAATCGAAGAGAGCGCTCGAAACAACCGGCCACGCCTCCAACTGCGTGGTTCTCACCTTGCGAATGTTGAGCGGTCCATTCATGAAACGGCAGCCTTCCTAATCCGCGTGCTAAAACCTAGCGCCTTCCGCGCGAAACCCGCTGCCGGGGTCGAGGTGCCGCGCTTCTCGTGGAAGAAAGCGTTGTAGTTTTGGGCGGAGTTGAACAGCGGGTCCAGATGCACGAGATCCACCGTCTCGTCATCCTGATACCGCCGCAAGATGTCGAGATTGTCGCCGTAGTAAAGCGTTCCCATGTCGCCAGACTACCGACGAGGGCCAGGGGAATCAATCCTCGTCCGGGGGGCGCCGCGAGGACGGATGCCTAACCTCCCTCTACGCTTGCTTGAGAAAGATGAGGTCGGCGGGCGAGAGGTAGGGGATGCGCACGCTGCCGGTTTCCGGTGCCTTGAAGATGACAGCCAAGCCACCCACCACCGCGAAATCAACGAGGTCCCTATTTCCGTTTACGGGCGACGCCGGCCTGGAGGGCGGCACGCTGCACGGCGGCAGCGACGCGCTGGACTACGTGGCGATTGAAGACGCTCGGCACGATGTATTCGGTGCCCAGCTTATTGATGACTAGTCAACGACCGCCTTCACGGGCAAGGATTTCACGCAGGGCCAGCACGTCGAGCTTGTCCTTCTCCCGCCACGAATCTTGCTTGAGAAAGATGAGGTCGGCGGGCGACAGATAGGGGATGCGCACGCTGCCGGTGTCCAAGTGCCGCGAAGATGACGGCCAACCCACCCACCACCGCGAAATCAACGCGATTAGTGACGAGAGCGGCCAACAGCTTTTCGAAGCGGGAAGTAGTCTCCCTCGGCTCGGGCGAAGGCTCCATGCGAATGCTTCTTGAGAAACGCGGCCAAGTCTCCCAGATAAGCGAGACGGCGAGACGGTGTAGGCGGACGCCCCACCATCTTCCGAATCGGCTGCTGCATTGGTTCCACGCCGGCTTTCATTAAAGCAAACTTAATCCTTCCAGCGGCTGGGGGTCAATCGGCGATTTCAGGCAGGCGGCGGTCGTTATTTCCGTTTACGGGCGACACCGGCCCGGAGGGCAGCACGCTGGACGGCGGCAGCGACGCGCTGGACCACTTGTCGGTTGAAGACGCTCGGCACGATGTATTCGGCGCTCAGTTCTCGCGGCGCAATGCAATCAGCAATGGCGCGCGCGGCAGCCTGCTTCATGCTTTCGGTAATCTGCGTGGAACGAACGTCCAGGGCGCCGCGGAAGATGCCCGGGAAGGCGAGCACATTGTTAATCTGGTTGGGGTAATCGCTGCGGCCCGTGGCCACGATGAACGCGTAGCGGGCCGCTTCTTCGGGCATGATTTCCGGGGTGGGATTGGCAAGGGCAAAGACGATGGCTTTGGGGGCCATGCGGCGGAGGTGTTTGGCCTGCAAGGCCCCTGGGCCGGAGACGCCGATGAAGACGTTCGCACCGCGCAGGGCGTCTTGGATCCGCCCCCGCAGGTTGCGCGGGTTGGTGTGCCGGACTAGCCAGGCTTTGCTCTCATTGAGATTCGGCAGCCGGCCTGCGTGCAGCACGCCTTCACGGTCGCACGCCACAATGTCGCGCGCGCCGCCGCGCAGCAGGATGCGGGCAACAGCCACACCCGCGGCGCCCGCGCCCGAGATGACGATTCGGAGCCGCTCCAGCTTCTGGCGCGTCAGGCGCAGGGAGTTGAGCAGGGCCGCCAGCACCACAACCGCGGTGCCGTGCTGGTCGTCGTGAAAGACCGGGATGTCCAATTGCGCCTGGAGTTCGCGCTCGATGTCGAAGCAGCGCGGGGCCGAGATGTCTTCGAGGTTGACGCCGCCGAAGCCGACGGAGAGGTGTTTCACGGCGGCGATGATTTCCTGGGGGTCCTTTGTCCTCAAGCAGATCGGGTAGGCGTCAATGCCGGCGAACTCCTTGAAGAGCATCGCTTTGCCTTCCATGACCGGCATGGCGGCTTCGGGGCCGATGTCGCCCAAGCCCAGGACGGCGGTGCCATCACTGACGACGGCGACGGAGTTGCCTTTGATGGTAAGCTGCCAGGCCTTGCGCGGCTGGGCGGCAATGGCTTCGCAAACGCGCGCCACGCCGGGCGTGTAGGCCATCGAGAGCGCGTCACGCGTGACCAGCGGCACTTTGTTTTGGATCGCAATCTTGCCCCCCAGGTGCAGCAGGAATACGCGGTCGGAGACGTTGATCACCTTGACCCCTGGCAGCCGCCGAACCCGCGCGATAATGTGCTCCTGGTGATCCGCGTCGCGGGGCCGCACTGTGATGTCGCGCGTCATGGCTTTTGTGTCGGAGGCGACAATGTCCACGGCGCCGATGTCGCCGCCGTCTTTCCCGATGGCGCTCACGATGCGAGCCAACGTGCCGACCCGGTTCGGATACGTCAGCCGCATGGTGAAGCTGTAACTAACCGAGGGGGCAGCGGGGCTGATGCTCATA
>Ga0326728_10018948_pt1 | contig 13448 bp, 11 predicted proteins | sample MB3enrmetagenome_FD_207602 | JGI IMG/M metagenome (GOLD analysis project Ga0326728, IMG submission 207602) | Lab enriched peat soil microbial communities from McLean, Ithaca, NY, United States - MB31MN | ecosystem: Environmental > Terrestrial > Soil > Wetlands > Peat | place: USA: New York... | reverse complement strand
TTCCACGAAATGCGGGCACAAAGGATCCAAGGGTGAGTTGGAAGACGCCTTCCGGCTCGGGAAACCCCGCCCAAGGGTTACGGAGCGTGACAATCCCGCTGTTGGCGTCGTAGGCCAGGACTGTGTAACAGTGGGCATTAATATACCAGCCCCGGGTGTCAGCAGGAAGCGGTTTTCCCTCCGCAAGCTGCTTGTAGAATAAGCTTCCGCCGGAGCATGCCACCACGGGACGCCCCCCTTGCATGGTCTGCTCGAGCGCCGCTCCCGCTTGCGCTTCCGACTCGTCCTGGATAAAACGCACACTCCCCGTCATGGCCTGCATGACGTGCTCCGCAACTCCCCCTTGACCCGCTGCACGGTAGGCACCGAAGATCTCTCCATTCTGCTTTACAAGCTCCGCAATCGAGTCGAAGAAGCCTCCGGACTCGAGCAGTTTGATAACGGAATCTCTGATTTGGTCCGGGATGTGAAGAGGCCTCATCTGCTCGCTCAGTCGCAACTCCAGCCGGCTCCGGTCGATCTTGCCATTCTGGTCCACTTGCGACCTGATAGCCCGATCATAAGCCAACAACAGCGGATCGTTCGAGGCCACAAAGTCCTTCACGTAGGGCTTAACAAGGGGGAAGAGGTCACTCTTCTCAATCCCGGAAACAAGCGCTTGGCGCAAAACGCGTTGCGCATAGGCGCGAAACAAAACCGCAACCCACAAGCCCTCAGAGAGATCGAATCCACTCTGGCGGGCATATTGGATGTCTTCCGGGTAAGCATTTTCCTTGACCGAGTCGGCAAAACGAACCGTGTACGTCCCATCACTATTGGCCTGGATCATTTCCTGAAGGCCGCTGGGCTGGGACTCCGCTAAAGCCGCAATCACCGCGTGGAAATAACAACTCCCGAGATTTCCCTGCCGAACTGCTTGGGGCTTCACACCTAGCCGGCCATAGAGGTCCGCGGCCACACTTTGAAGGCTTACCCCCATCGAGCACAGCAGAAGTGGCAGCAAGAACCATTGGAGTTGCATGGTATGGGTGACCCTTGTGGTTGCCCCAAGACGGCGCATAGGATCAGCGATTCGCGTTGCAGGTGCAACTCTTGTGGTGATTCCCACTCCAACGGCACGGCCCCAAGGGCCGCTCCTACAACGCAACTTCCTCACACCTTCAAGCGGCGGACGCACGTGCAGAAAGATACAAGCAAAGCGGTGTGGTCGTCAAACAAAAGAAGGATTCGGGATCGAGCATTCAAGAGCTGTCCGGGGTTTCTCACCGCAGACGGAAGGGCAGGGCTTCAGTTCCGCCCTTCCAAACCCTCGAATCAAACAGAAGAGCGTGGCGAGAAATCGCGGCCAAGTCAAACGCGCGGCTTCGTGGCTTCTGTTTCTGAGCGTCGTCGGCGGAATGGGTGACTTACAACAAAGCCCAACCTTGTGTTTTCAATGATTTGCCGCCCCCGCCCCGCCAATGGCCTAGCCCCCTGCCCTTTGCTTGACTTATTCCACTACTTTTGTTATACATAGAAGTGAGGCACGGGTGAAGCGCCTCACCTGGCCTCCTATCTTTGGTTGGATCATACTGAAATGAAAAGTCTTATCCGACATCGAAAAGCGGCGTTCAGGACTTCAGGAAAGAGGCGGCTTCGCCCGGGTCGCTCGCCCAGCCATTCGGGTCGTACCCGATCCGCCGGAGTCGCTCACGTACGAGTGGGTTCAAGATCTTCCTCACACTCAATAGCCAGTGCCGTCAATCAGGCAGTGAGTTCGCAAACCACAGATCTGCGGCAATCAGAGGTGCTTTTTCAGGCGGCAGTCAAGAATTTCGAGCTCGGTGCACGCGCTATCCACAAACAAAATTACGAAAAAGCCAAGGAGATATTCGAAAAGCTGGCCTCCTCCGGAGTAGCGGGAGTAGCGGAGAGAGCGCGCGTTCACCTGCGGCTGTGCGAACAAAAACTCAGTCGCCCCGGTCCTGCACCCAAGAAGCCTGAGGAGCTTTACACGCTGGGGGTGGGAGCCTTGAACTCCCGCCGCCTTGATGATGCCATCGAGTATCTCCACAAAGCTCAGAAATCGGCGCCCAAACTCGAGCATATTTCCTATGCGCTGGCCGCTGCTTACTCGCTCCGTGGAGATGCCGAAGACGCTCTGCAGCATCTGCGGGAGGCCATCACGCTTCGCCCTCAGAATCGCTTTCAGGCCAAACGCGACGAAGATTTCCAGGCGCTGGCATCCGATGCCCGCTTTAGAGAATTGGTCTTCAACTCGCAAGCGTAGCCAGAGAGTCCCATGCAAGTCGTTGCCATTGGTGGTGGTACAGGTTTGTCCACCGTCCTACGTGGTCTGAAACCTTACCTTCCAGGAATCACACACCCAGCCGGTTCCCAGGCCAAGGTTTCCAGACTGACCGCCGTCGTCACGGTGACTGACGAGGGCGGAAGTTCGGGGCGCTTGCGGCGCGACTTCCGCATTCTTCCTCCAGGCGACATCCGTAATTGCATGGTGGCGCTAGCAGAGGACGAACAGCTCCTCACGCAACTTTTCAATTACCGCTTTTCGACCGGCCACGGACTGCGTGGCCACAGCTTCGGCAACCTGTTCCTGGTTGCCCTGACGCACCTGACGCGCGATTTTGCGAAGGCAGTTCGGGTCTCGGGTGAAGTCCTGGCCATCCGAGGTGAGATTTTTCCTTCCACGCTTTCCGACGTTCGCTTGAAGGCAGAGCAAATGAACGGCAACATCATTTACGGAGAGTCGCACATCACGAAAACGCGAATTCCCATCAAGCGCCTGCACATTGTCCCCAGCCGCTGCCGTCCCCTTCAGGAAACGCTCACCGCGCTCCAGGAAGCCGACCTCATCACTGTCGGCCCAGGCTCTCTTTACACCTCTTTAATACCCAATCTGCTGGTTCACGGGATTCCCGAACAGATCGCTCGCTCCAGGGCGCTGAAGGTTTATGTGTGCAACCTCATGACTCAGCCGGGCGAATCGCGAGGCTATTCCGCCGCGGACCACGTGCGCGCTCTACACGAACATGCCGGACACAAGCTTTTTGATGTCGTGATCCTGAATACCGGGCCAGTCTCGTCTGCGCTGCTCCGGCGATACGCCGCCGATGGAGCCGCGCCCGTGTTCAATGACCTGGCGGAAGTGCGCGCGCTGGGGGTCACTCCGATGCTGGCGGACGTACTCATCGAGGAGCGTGTCGCCCGGCATAATTCGGATCGCCTGGCCAAGCTGCTGCTCAAACTGGCAAGCTAACGAGTGCGGACGACACTGCCCAAACAGGGGAAGCGAATGAGTGGCTACCCGCGCGAACCCATGTCATCCAGACGACAGGTTGCGGAGTGGCGCGAACTTTCCTTTCAACCTCAAGACTGAACTGTTACGTTCGTCAGCCACGCATAGCCGGAGGCAAATTGGGTTGTGTCAAGGTGGCGCTGGAAATCAGTTCGGCGAGCTGCTGGCTGGTGGCGTTTCCGGCCAGGCGGCGATCTCCCGCCTCGACAACCGGCACGGCGCGGATGCCCTTGGCCATCAAGACTCCTGGCTTGAGCGTGACGTCGATTTCCTCCAGGCGGAAGTCCATCTTTTCACGCAAGGCCATCAGCCGGCGCTTGACCACCGGACAGAACGGGCAGCCCAGCGCCGTAAACAGCCTGACCTCGGTGGGAACACGGTCCAGCCTTTGGGCCGGCTGGTCATCGATTCGGCCGTAACCCATAAGCTGAGAGACGGACGGGAAAACGCGGATGTATGCCCACATGGCGAGTGGGAGGAGCGCCAGCCAGAGCAATGCAAAAACATAAAGACCCTTAAAGATAAGGAAGCCCAAACCGCCGGCCAGGACGATCCAGTTCAAATAGATCATGGCCAGATAGCATTGCTGTTTCACGACTCCTCCTACGGACCGTGGTGCGACGGGATAATGAAATTGACTGCCACGAAGACGGCCACGAGCACGGCCAGAAAAACCCACACGCCCGGGTGTCCAAAATTGATCGTGTAACCGATCCCGAAGCGCTTTTCCACGAACAGCGCCGGGTCGTTGCGGTTAAAGTAGAAGAGGCCCAGCATCCAGTATTTGTCAGGCGTGCGATCGCCGACCGGGGCCGCAGTTCCGGGGGCAGCAACTGCATCGCGGGTCAGGCGCGTCCCACCTTGCCCATACCGCAACATAAGCACCACGATGACTACCGTAAAGGCCAGCGCGAGGACGAGCATGGGGATGAATCCCGGCGGACCGGCCTGTTGGTTTGACAGCGGCAGGAGCCCCGTCCACAGAAACGTCACAGCCAGCAAATACTCAACGGCCACGAGGATCGACATGACCACGAGCCGGAAGCGGCGCTCGCCTTCCCCGGCGGCTCCTCCCACTCGGATGGGGCGCGACCAGCGAAGCAGGGCATAAGCCAGAAATGCCATCAGCCCGCAAAGCAGCGCACCGATCAGGAGCGGCCCATAGACTCCGACAAAACTGCGAGTGGCCCAGTTGTTCGGCTGGCCGTTCGCTCCCCAGTGGACGGGGAAGGTCTGCGGGATGTCGTCCCAGTGCAGGTGCAGCCAGATGGCGGTTCCTGCGAGCAGCGCGAAGGGAGGAAACTGGACCGGCCATCCGCCCGGCAAGCGCGCCTCGCGGGGCACCAGCGCCGCCTCCCGCAACGTAACCGGCGCGACGGCGTGCGGCAACACTCGCGCCCGGGCCCTGTAGTAAGCGAGAAAAAAACCCGCGCCCATCAAGAATAGTGCCGCCATTGTCACCACTGGCAGGTAGGCAGGCTCGTTAATCCGGAGGGCTGCCAAGACGATGAGGAGGGCAAGGACGCCGAAAACCGTCACCTCCATCCGATACCGTCTGAGGATGGAATTGCCCTCAGGCGTGTCGCGAAACTCGGCTGGCACCGTCACTGCGAAGTAGAGGTCCGGACGGGTCAGGCGGGGCATCAGATAAGAGATCACCAGCCAAAGTCCGATCACAAAGACCATCACCACGCTCGGTCCGAGCAACCATTGGGTAGTCATTTTATTTCTCCCTGTGGCGTCGGCAGCGCCGCGAGACCACAAAAAGCCTTCTTATTCCGGATGTTTACAGGGCGCCGATCCAGTTCGCGATGTCTTCAAGCGTACTCTTGGCCACATGACCGGGTTTGTCATAATCGGCCGGCGAAGGCGGATCGCCTCCCGGCGTGAAGAGGTGGCAGAGGCCGGGGTAGGTTTTCACGGTGGTATTGTTATGGCCGGCCAGAGCCTTTTCCCAACCCTCGAGATCCGCTCGTGTGACCTGATAATCGCTCAGGCCCTGCAGCACCAAGATCGGTATCTTCAGTCGGGCCGCCGTCGCGGCGGGATCGTAGGTTCGCAAGTCGAGGACGTAAGATCCTGGCACCGGAATCCCCATCATGCTTACTGTCTCGCCCGGCTTGAGCGCAGGGCTATCATAATCTTGGGCGAATTTCTCGGCCGCTCCGATCTGTTTCTTGGCTCCGTCGCCCACTGGTCCGCTCAGCGAGGAAAGATACTTGACCTGGTCCACAACGATCTGCCCCAGCGGTCGCGTGCTGCCTGCCATAATGATAATGCCGGCGATGTGATCGTCACCTTCCGCGATGCGGGGCGCGAGCATGCCGCCGAGGCTGTGGCCAAGAATATAAATATGGTCTTTCCGCACTTCGGGGCGGCTGGCGAGGAGCGCCGCCGCAGCGCGGGCGTCATCCGTCACTTCCTCTTTGACGGTCAAGTTCCCCAAGTCTTTCGCCAGTTGCGCAGCGTACTTGTGAGTCCGCTTCTCATAACGGAGCACGACGATCCCGCGGCTGGCGAGCCCCCAGGCCAGATCCTTGAACGGCTTGTTCGAGCCTATGGTCTCGTCTTCGTCATGCGGACCCGACCCCTGCACGAGGACGATGGCGGGGAACGGCCCCGCGCCATTGGGCTCGGTCAGAGTCCCCGGCAGTTGCCACGGGTCAGTGCCGATGGTAACGCTGTGCTCGTGGAAGGCGCTGGGGCTTGCGTAATCGGGAGCAGTCCAGGGGGCCGCGACCGGGAGGAGGTGTAACCCGGCGATTTTGCTCTCATTGTCAAAGGCGAGCCTCAGGTTGAGCGGGGTCTTCTCAAACGCGCAGGTCAGCGTGATCACGTGATAGCCCTGCAGCTCTGCCGAGGTCACGCTGGTGACGGCCTTGAAAGCGCCCACTTGGGCGAGCGTGGCCTCCCAAAGAGACTGGAGCTTCTCGGTGGGCAAGGCAGAGGACACCCTCGCGTCGAACTGCGCCTCAACCTTGTCGAACTGCCGCCCGGCCAATTCCTGAACAACACCTTTAGCCAGGGCTTCAAAGTCCTGGGCCGATAGTTGCGGGGTCAAAATCGAAAGCAGGGCCAGCGACGCCGCAGCCGAGGTCAGAATTCGATTCATCCTCGTTCCCCTTCCTCGAGCTTCGCTACAAGCGCCATGAGTTCGCGGCGCAACGTACCAGGCCGCACACCTTCGGCGAGCGCCTTGACAACCAGCTCATCCAACCGTTTCCGGAATTCTTCTTCAGCCTGCGGCGTGGGCGCGGGCGCGGGCCGCTCAATTACCATCGCGCCACGCCCACGCCGCAGGTCGAGCCAGCCTTCCTCAGCCAGTTGGCGATAAGCCCCGGCCACCGTATTGTGATGAACGCCAAGATCCACGGCGAGTTGGCGGACTGAGGGGAGTTGGTCTCCGGGACGGAATCGGCCCGCCAGGAGTGTAGCGCGCAAGCCGCGCACAATTTGCTCGGACGCGGGCAAGGTGGAAGCCAAATCGATCTGCAAAACGGGGGTCGGCGCGGCCATAGTATAATGTACATATACAATGTACCCTGCCGGCCTGGTCTTGTCAAGTCTATTTTTGGTGCCATTGCATAAGGAGGGAATGATGTGTACATTACCTGTTCCGTAAGGAGACGGAACTATGTGGCCGCGATTATTACGCCAAGTGCAAGAAGCAAATAAAGAACTGTGGCTGTTGTTGATGATGTTTGCCATTCTCGCCGGGGTGAATTACTTAGTTGCCTCAGACCGAATGCTGCTGGGTTTCTACGTCTTACCCTCCGTGTATTCCGCTTATTCCCGCGGGCGCCGTCACGCGGTGTTAACAGCCTTGGCCAGCGCTTTGATAGTGGTCCTGATCGTATATACGAATCCCCGCTTATTCAACGTGGAGGGCCCAGTCAGGATAATCGCCGAAAAGTGGTGGGACATTGCGGTCTGGGGCGGAACCTTGATCATCATAGCTTACGCCATGGGCACGCTCTACGAAAACAAGCAAGCCCAAGTCCTCGAGTTACGCGAGACCTATAAGGGCATCCTGGTGATCCTTCGACAGTTTACCGCGAACGACAAATACACTCACGACCACTCGTTCCGCGTGGCTGCCTACGCAACCAGGATTGCAAAGTTTATGGGCTTTGATCAGCAACGGATCGACGACGTATGGGACGCCTCCTTGCTGCACGATCTGGGCAAACTGGAAACTTCCCGGGAGCTTCTTTACAAAGCGGAACGATTCACCGCCAGCGAGTACGAAGAGATGAAGAGGCATGTGGAAAAAGGAACTGCGTGGGCTGAGCCCGTAAGAGGGAGGCTGAACCGTATTATTCCCATTATTCTGGCCCACCACGATAAATTCGATGGCTCGGGGTACCATCCCATCAAGGGCGAAGAGATTCCTCTCGAGGCGCGCATCATTGCGGTTGCTGACGTGTACGACGCGATGATAAGCGATCGGCCTTACGCCAAGGCGATGTCACCCCTGGGCGCTAAAGAGGCTATCTCCAAGGGCTCGGGAGCAGATTTTGACCCCGCCGTCGTCAAAGCTTTCCTCAAAGCGTTTCAGAGCGGATCGCTGGAAATCGATTTCACAGCCTTGGATATGGTCCGGGCTTGAGAAGGCGGGGATCAATTACTTGTCTGGAGGAACTGCCTTCCCCGGCGCCATATGCGACGCCCGCGGTGGAGCATACTTAGGCAAGGGCACCGAAGGCGGATAAGCGCCATAATCCAAAATCGGTTGCGACCGGGGCAGGTTCGGCGGAACCGGAATCAACTGGGCTGCGTTCCGTTCCCGGTCGAAATCGAAGCAGTCCCGCATGTCGTTGGCCCAATGATCTCGCGCGGTAAGATGGCGCATCTTCCACCTTTCTTCAACGAACTTCAACACCGAGCAGAACTCGTAGGTGTAATGCGAGATATAGCCTTGTTTGGCGTAGGGGGAGATCACCAGCATAGGCACGCGAGGGCCAAGCCCGTAAGCATCCATCTCCGGGGGCGGGACGTGGTCGTAGAACCCTCCGTAATCATCCCAAGTCAGGAAAATCACGCTGTCTTTCCAGTAAGGGCTATCCATCAGCGCGTTGACCAGTTTGGTGACATACCACATGCCGTCCGCCACCGAGGCAACGGGATGTTCGCTGTCCTGATAGTCCGGGATGATCCATGAGAACGCGGGCAGCGTTCCATTTCGCAAGTCGCTGAAATACTCTTTCAAATCCACCAGGTGGGCCATCTCAGCGGGATTCTCGCGAATCGCTTTAAAGCCAGGCAAGGGATTCCACAAGCTGAATTGTTTGGGATCGGGAAAAGCCAGCCGGATTCCTGTCTCACTCAACTTCATCGGTACACCCTCGGGCAGGGGCTGTGATTCCACGTAGTACTTCCAAGGGATTTTGGTGTCCGACATTAATTTGGCCATGGATGCGAAACTGAAGCCGTCATCGTCGTCCATGACCTCCTTGAGTTCTTTCAGGTTGGCGACATTCACGATCAGGCCGCCCGATTGAGCCGCCACCGTGTAGGTGTGATTCGGAAGGCTGTAGCCCATTTGGGACGAGAAGAAGCGATCGCAGAGAGTGAAGTAGTGGGCGTATTTCCAATAATTCGGAATGTCCCGTCCGTCGTAGTAACCCATGGTGAGATCTGTGCCTTCCGCCCACACGAAACCGTCCATGGTTCCGTGATTGTACGCCGCATGAATGGTGTCCCAATCATGGTTCAGATCGAGGGCCGGTTGGCCGGCGGGCATGTGGAACGGCCCCACGCAGTTCGTGCTGCCCGGCAGCTTCGGAAGGCACGTCCCGGGCGGAATTCCGTCCGCACCGGGGTAGGTTCCGAAATAGTTATCAAAGCTTCTGTTTTCCTGGATAATCCAGATCACGTGATTGATTTTGTCAACTCCCGCCGGGGGCGCTTGCGCCGTCGCGCGGTTGGGCAGCAGAAGCGATGCAGCGAAGAGACTCGCGAAAGTCAGCACCTTCGTCAGTTGGTCCTTAAACCGGCACATAGGGTTCCTCCAATGTTCATACCGTTACGAGCCATTCCTTTTAAGCCCAGTCTTCCCCGCGCGGGGTGTGCTTGCGCATGAAGTCCGGGTCGATCTCGAGGCCGAGGCCCGGCCCCTCCGGAAGCATGAACATCGAGTTCTTGATCAGTTGGGGCTTACCCACCACCATGTTTTCGACGATGCGCTCGGCGTGGCCCAAGCGGCTTTCGCAGCGGTAGAAATTAGGAATCGAGGCGGCGAGGTGAACGGAGGCATAGGTTCGCACCAGCGACCCCACGTTATGCAGGGCCATCGGCACTCGATTCAGTTGCGCGTAGTCGGCAATCCTCCGGCAGCCGCTGAATCCCCCTGCAAAGGAAATATCAGGATGAATGATATCCACAGCCATATTATCTATGAACGGCTTGAATTCTTTCACCATTTCGACCTTTTCCCCGGTCAGAACCGCGGTCCGTGTCCCCTGCTTGACCGCTTTCCACGCTTCGCAATATTCGACGTGATTCAACGGGTCCTCGATCCACTCCGGGTGGATGGCTTCGGTGGCCCTCGAGACGGCAATCGCGCTGGGGACGTCGTACTGGTTGTGGCAGTGGACTGCGATGTCGATGCTGTCTCCTACGGCCTCGCGGACATTGGCGAACCCGCGCGTGATCTTCGCCAGTTGCGCGGTGGTTACTTCCGGCCCCACGCGCTCGCCGGGCAGAGCCTGCAACGGCTCGATCTTAAACGTCGTGAAACCTTCCGGCTGATCGAGGTTCCACCGCGCCCACGCTCGGCACGAATCTAGACTGCTCATGTCCTTCAGGGTATCGCCGTGCGAATACATCTCGACGGCGTCGCGCAACGGCCCCCCCATCAACTTGTAGGTGGGCAGGTCCAGGATCTTACCGGCCAGGTCCCACAGCGCGATGTCAATACCGCTGATAAAGGGGTAGACCGGCCGGTAGGGATGAACAATCCCCGTCATGGCCTGAAAATGGCGCTCAATGGAGAGCGGGTCAGCCCCGATCAGGTGCAAGCGCGGGATCAGCGCCCGCGCCGTTGCAACATCCACCCCGGTTTCGCCATACCCCGTTATTCCAGCATCGGTTTCGATCCTGACCAGACAGCCATCACCTTGAAAGTCCAGTTGCAGCGCTTTGATGGAGGTGATTTTCATGGCGGCGTGCATGGGCGCAGCCAGAGCCTGGAATCTTTCGAGATATGCGCCTGCCGGCAGCACGAGCGCTACTTTGAAGAAGTCTCGTCGCGTTGAGTTCATATGCGGTACCTCATCCCCGAACCCTTGGTAGGGGCGGTTCGCGAAACGTCCTTACGTCTGTTGCACAGTTATACTGCGGCTGCTCCACCGGCGCAAGTCGGATCGCAATACTTGCCGAGCCTCAGCCCGGCTTTGGAGTGCGGCCGCTTGCTGCCGCTTTTCCCAGGCTGGTATTCGGGCCGTTAGAATTCCGCGATTCCGTTTACTGCGGCGCGAGCAAGCTCGCTCGAGGAAAGCGGCAGCAAGCTGCCGCACTCCAAAGCGCCTTCGGCACACTTCAATGGCGCGCCCCCCGGTTTTGGCAAAGCACAGGCAAGAGTGCCTGTGCTACTTGAAGCGATCACCTAATCGGCGCGTGTATAATGAACAATAAGGCGTTGAATTCTGATTTTTTCCGCATTCTTGCTGGATACGCACGGAACGGAGAGAGAAATGTCTGAGCAAAATTTTTCCATATTGATCCTTGCCGCGGGCAAGGCCACGCGCTTCAAATCCGAGCACTCAAAGATGCTGCACCGGCTGGGGGGCCGCCTTTTGGGCGAGCACATTCTGCGGGCCGCGCAGGGAGCGGGACCTGACTGCCTCTACATGATAATCGGTCACGAAGGGGAAGAGGTGCGCAAGACCTTTGCGCGACCGGGCCTGGTATTCATCGAGCAAAAGGAGCAATTGGGTACAGGCCACGCGGTGAAGATTGCACGCTCGGAACTCGAGAAGTGCCCCAGCCCAACAGTGCTGGTTCTGGTGGGCGACGCTCCTCTGCTCCGCTCGGAAACGCTCCTCAAACTGGTCGAAACCCATCGGCAAGCGCGCGCGGCAGCCACCATTCTGACCACCCGCCTCGCGAACCCCACCGGCTATGGGCGCATCGTTCGCGCCGGCAGCCGCGTGCGCCGCATTGTGGAGGAGAAAGTGGCGACGCCGATGCAGAAGCGAATCCGTGAAATCAATTCCGGTATAATTTGCTTTTCACGTGCGCGATTGCTCGAGCATCTCGAGCAATTGTCGGCGAAGAACGCCCAGAAAGAATTCCTGCTGACCGACCTTGTCGAGGTTTTCAACCGCCACCGCTTGAAGGTAGCCGCCTTCTCCGTGGCTGATTCGCGGGAGGTGCTGGGTGTGAACGACCGCCTCGAACTGGCGCAGATCGAAAAGCTGTTGCGGCTCCGCAAGGCAGAGACGCTCATGCGCGCGGGCGTCACGTTGGTGGATCCCGAGGCCACTTACATCGACCCGGATGTGGAAGTGGGCCAGGACACGGTGATTGAGCCGGGGGCGAGATTGCTGGGGCGGACTCGCCTGGGCAGCGACTGCCACATCCAAAGCTACTGCACTATCATCGATTCGGTGCTCGCCGACCGTGTTACCGTACGGCCTTGCTCAGTGATCGCCATGTCCGAGATCGCTTCCGGCGCCACGATCGGCCCCTTCTCACGCCTGCGAACGGGCGCGGTGATCGGAGAAAACGCGCGCATCGGCAATTACGTGGAAGTGAAGAAGTCGCGCGTGGGCCGGGGCACCAAGGCACAGCACCTGACGTACCTTGGCGACGCTACGCTGGGCGAGAACATCAACATCGGCGCAGGAACAATCACCTGCAACTACGACGGGGTGAAGAAGAAACCCACCGTCATCGAAGACGGCGTTTTCGTCGGAAGCGGCAATATGCTGGTGGCCCCGGTGCGCATCGGCCAGGGCTCCTATACCGCGGCGGGGTCGACCATCACTGAAGACGTACCGCCCGGCTCGCTGGCCATCGCGCGCAGCCCCCAAGTCATAAAAGAGGGATGGGTGAAAGAGCGCAGCCATTTGAAGCCGCCGACGGAAAAGGCCTGAACGAAGGTAGGCGAAGGTCGAATTTCGAATTTCGGCATTCGTCAATCGACAATCAGCCATCGAAAATCACTCAAAGCCGCCGGAAGCAAACAAGCTATTCACTTGCTGGAGATCAGCTTCGGTGTCTACGCCGATGGTGTCATAAGCCGTCTCAGCCACCATGATGGGCACGCCATTCTGGAGGAAGCGCAGTTGGTCCAGCTTCTCCGCCAGTTCGAGCGAGGACTGCGGTAAGGAATGAAACAAGGAAAGCGCCGCCCGCGTGTAGGCATAGACCCCCATGTGCTTGTAGTACTGAATGCCGCCTTGGCCATCACGGTCGTAAGGGATGGGGTAGCGGGAGAAGTAGAGGGCGCGGCCGGAGTGGTCAGTGACGACTTTGACGTTGCTGGGATCCTGCGCCGCCACCGCACCCATGGCGACCTTGAGCGTAGTGACCTGGACGTCCCCGCGCATGAAGGGACTGAGCAACGATTCGAAATGCGCCGGGCGCAGCATCGGCTCGTCTCCCTGGATGTTCGCGTAGACTTCCGCGTCCGTCCGCGTCATGACTTCATGCACGCGGTCAGTGGGAGAGGGATGGCGCGCGGTCAAGGTAACGGGGATACCCTGCGATTCACAGTACTGCTTCACTTCTTCATTTTCCGTTGCCACCAGAAGATCGTCCAGCAGCGGGGAACGCCGGGAATGGTGATAAACCCAATAAATCATCGGCTTGCCGGCGATTTCGCGCAGCACTTTTCCCGGCAGCCGAGTCGACCCCAGCCTTGCCGGGATGACACCCACGATCTTTGGACGAGCGCTCATGATTTGTCCTCAGCTAAATCGACTTTTCCGTATCATAATACAGAAATCTCGAACGAAGGGGATAGCCTCTGAAGGTGGAAGATTGATCGGGCCCTAATCGCAAAGTAGCGCTGGCCTTTAGGCCAGCATTTGCCTACCTCAAGGTGGGCGCTACGCCCAAACTAGGACACCAGCGGACGATTCGGTTTCTTGACACCCCTGAAAAGGGCATGCTAAATTTCCTCTCTTTGACGAAGCAGCCGATAGTT
>Ga0326728_10018946_pt1 | contig 13451 bp, 9 predicted proteins | sample MB3enrmetagenome_FD_207602 | JGI IMG/M metagenome (GOLD analysis project Ga0326728, IMG submission 207602) | Lab enriched peat soil microbial communities from McLean, Ithaca, NY, United States - MB31MN | ecosystem: Environmental > Terrestrial > Soil > Wetlands > Peat | place: USA: New York... | reverse complement strand
CGCCGCGGCGCGGACATCGCCACCGTCACCCTCCACGTCGGCCTGGGAACTTTTCAGCCGCTCCACGCCGAACGCGTCGAGGACGCGCATCTCCATGCGGAGCGCTATGCCATCACCGGCGAGAACGCTGCCCGCCTCCGGGCCGCCGCCCGCCGCATCGCCGTCGGCACTACCAGCGTCCGCACCCTCGAAACCGCCTGGCGCACAGGCGAACTCCGCGGCGAAACGGATATCTTTATTTATCCCGGCCAACCGTTCCACGCCGTCGGGGCGATGCTCACCAATTTTCACCTTCCGCGCACCAGCCTTCTCCTCCTGGTTTGCGCTTTCGCCGGTACCGAACTCACTTTTGCCGCCTACCGTCACGCCGTCGAGGCGGGCTACCGCTTCTATTCCTACGGCGACTGCATGCTGATTGTATGAAAGAGCCCGGCCGTGCGCGCGCCAGCCTCGTGGGGACATCAGGTCTCGGGGATTCGTGTCAACCCTTTTGTTTTCTGCAAGCTCCCCTGGCTTTTGGAGACGCGATGTCCCCAAGCTACGAACCGCGCTCCCCCGAGCTGTCTTCTGCGGGCAGCCGCCGTTCCATTTAAGTTAAACTGAGGGTGTTTTCAGGCGGAATTCCTTTGAAGCGTTTGGTAGTTTCAGCCATTTCGGCAGCCATCCTATTTCTCCGTGCTGCGCCGGCGCAGCAAGGGCAGCTCGATGCCAGCCCCATCCTTTTTACCGTTATGGCCGCCATCAACGCGGCCGGCTACGACGCCGATCTCGACTCGCCCAACAACAGCCCCCTGCGCAAAGCCGTGCGCGCCGAACTCGCCAAACGCGAGATTCCCTCGCTTCCGCGCATCAGAGAATTCCTGGTAATACATCGCAAACCGAATCCGGGAGACGACCTCGGCCAGTACATCTCCTTCGGCCTTTGTATCGGCCCCGCCCCCGATTTCACCCTCCGCAAAGACGCCGATATTCCGCCGGAAGTCCAGTCGATGCGCGATTTTTCCAGGTTGCTCGCGGCATTCTATAAGGAAGCCAACATCGAAGATTTGTGGAAGCGCGCCCAGTCCGGCATCGATCAGCTCATCGCGCCTTACCATCAGGGCGTGATGAACGCGCTTCTCACCGTGAACACCTACCTGCGCCAGTCGAATTCGGGATTTCGAGGGCGGCGCTTCCAGATTTTTCTCGAGCCCCTGGCGGCGCCCGGACAAATGCATACCCGCAGCTACGGGAACGAGTATACGGTGGTGATCGCGCCCTCGCCGCGCCCGCGGATCGATGAAGTCCGGCACGCGTATTTGTACTATCTGCTGGACCCGCTGGCCACGCGCAACCAGGAAATTCTCGAGCGCAAGAAAGTCCTCGCCGATCACGCGCAGCGCGCGCACCTGCTGGGCGACGCATACAAAAACGACTTCCTCCTGCTGGTTACCGGATCGCTGGTGCGCGCCGTCGAGGCCCGCATGGACCACAAACCGGAGGCGGTCCAGCAGGCGCTGCATGAGGGTTACATTCTGGCGCCCTATTTCAGCGAAGCATTGGTGCAGTTCGAAAAACAGGAGCAGTCGATGATGCTGTATTACACCTCCATGGTGCAAGCCATCGACCTGCTGAAAGAAGATCAGCGCCTCCTGCCAGTGGTCTTTTCGAGCCAGGCCCCCACTCCTCCCAAAGTGGAGGCGCCGGAAACCAAGCCCGTCACCCCGCCGGTCTACGAGACCCTCAATCAGGCCGAGGAATTGCTGAAAAAACGCGAGCTGGAACATGCCGAGCAGCTATTTCAGGAAGCCGCCAATCAGTCCGCAAACAAACACGCGCAAGCGGCGGGATATTATGGCCTGGCAAGGATCGCGCTGACGCTGGGCGAAGCCGAAGAGGCCGAAACCCTGCTGGAACAAACGTTGGACTCGGACCCGGAGAATCAGGTGAAGGCATGGGCCTTGGTCTACCTCGGAAAGCTCCGGCTGGAAGTCATGGACAAGGAGCACGCGGCGCAGTATTTTCAACAGGTCATTCTGGTGAATGGCGCCCCCGACGCGGCCGTCAAGGAAGCCCGGCAGGGGCTCGAAAGAAGTTTGAGTAAGTGAAAACTGAAGGAGTTCTTCGAACATGAAACGATTGATTCTCACCGGTATCTTGGTCTTGACGGCCGGTCTTTCGGGCTTGTTCGCCCAAGCGCCGGCGCCGCCCAAGATCAAGTCGAACGGGGAGCGTAAGGCGGTGGTTGCCATACAGACCGCGTTGAAGTCCGCAGATCTTGAGGCCGTCATCAAGGCCTCGGAGGATCTGTTGAATAACTACGCCGATTCCGACTACAAGGAGTACGCGCTCACCATGGAAGCCAAGGCGTATCAGAGTAAGGGCGATCTTGACAACGCGCAGATATTCGCAGACCGCGCCCTGCAGATCAATCCCAAGGCGTACACCATGCAATTGCTCATCGCAGAAGCCATTACTCCCATTATCAAGGAACATGATCTTAACTACGCCGACGAGATTGCCAAGTGCACGAAGCTTTTCAACGATGCCATCGAGAACGCCAAAGTAGCGGTCAAACCCAATCCACAGGTCTCCGACGCGGATTGGGAGAGCAACAAGAAGTTCGCCGTGGCGGAAGCCTACAACGGCCTGGGAATGCTGGCCTCAATCGAAAAGAAACCGGACGAGGCCGTCAAGAATTTCCAACTGGCTGTGGACAACGATCCCGATCAGGATGCTTATGCCACCCGCCTGGCGAACGCGTATCTCATCGTCGGGAAGAAATCCGAAGCGCTCGCTATCTGCGACAAGCTTCTGGCCAAGCCGACTCTCAATCCGCGAATCAAGTCGGTGGTCACCAGCCTGAAGAACGCGGCCAGCCACTAAGAGGGGCTTGGTTATGCGCGCGGAGTTGGCATTGTTGGAGGCGGCGCTCGACTACCGCTTCGCTTCCCCGGATCTCCTGCGCCGCGCGCTGACTCACAGTTCCGCCGCCCACGAAGCGCCAGGCGGATCCGCATTTCCGGATCGGGACAACGAACGGCTGGAGTTCCTGGGGGATTCGATTCTCGGTTTCCTGACTTCCGAAGCTCTGGTCCACCGCTATCCGGAATGCCGCGAGGGCGATCTCTCGCGCTTGCGGGCGCACCTGGTGAGCGCTACGCATCTTTATGGCGTGGCCAGCTCGTTAGACCTCGGCCGCTACCTGGAATTGGGGCGCAGCGAAGAAATGAGCGGCGGGCGCGCCAAGAAAACGCTCCTGGCGGACGCGCTCGAAGCGCTCATTGCCGCCATTTACCTGGACGGCGGGATCGAACCAGTGCGCCGCTTCGTCGCCACCCGCGTGCTCGATGCGCCGCCTGGCGAAGGCGTAATAAACGAGGACGTTCAGGCCTCCCTCACGAATTTCAAGAGCGCTCTCCAGGAATTCGCGCAGTCCCGCAAATTGCCGCAGCCGCGTTATGCGATTGTCGAGGAGCGCGGCCCGGAACATTCCAAGACGTTCATCGTGGAGGTGAGGGTCGGCAAGGAGTGGAGCGGCCGGGGTGAAGGCGCGTCCAAGAAAATCGCCGCCCAGAAGGCCGCCCAAAAGGTCTACCAGCGCCTCCGCGAGCAGCCGCCGGAGATTCCGCCAGCCCTCTGATTTCCCTGTGGGGCGGACCCCCTGGTCCGCTGCCGGCCCCCTGGCCGGCCTGTTCGACGATGGCAAACGTCTGACCGATTGGACGAAAGAGCGGGACGAGGGCGTCCCGCGCGGACCAGGGGGTCCGCCCCACCGCGTAACCTTTTTCCAGATAGGCAGTATGAGTAAACAGGCGACTGCAAGCCTCGAAACGAGGGCAAGAAGTGCAGAATCTGCTTGGCAATTTCCGCTACACCCTGAGACAGTTTCGGCAATCGCCGATATTTACCGCCGCGGCCATATTCACGCTCGCGTTGGGAATCGGTGGAACCACGGCGATCTTCACGCTGATCGATGCCGTGATGCTCCGTTCGTTGCCGGTCTCGAATCCCGCCGCGTTATACCGCATCGGCGATGGCGACGATTGCTGCGTGGAGGGCGGCCCGCAGGAGCGCTGGGGAATGTACTCCTATCCCCTCTACCAGGTTCTCAAGAGCGAGACGCCGGAGTTTGAGGAGGTGGCCGCCTTTCAGGCCGGCGGCGGACGATTGAGCGTACGGCGGGAGGGCGCCGATCTGGCTGCCAAGCCGCTGCGGGCCGAGTATGTCACCGGGAATTATTTTTCGACGCTGGGCGTGAGCGCGTTCGGCGGGCGGCTTTTCACGGCGGATGACGACACTCCCAGCGCCGCACCGGCCGTCGTACTGAGCCATCATGCCTGGCGGCTGACTTACGGCGGAGACACGTCGATGGTCGGTTCCACCGTCATCGTCGAAGGGCACCCGTTCACCGTAATCGGCGTAGCGCCGCCCGGTTTCTTCGGCGAGACGCTGCGCGGCGATCCGGCCGATTTCTGGATCCCCGTGAATCAGGAGGCGGCCATGAACGGCGATGGCGCCCTGCTCCATCAGAGTGTGGCCGCGTGGCTGCGGATCATCGGACGCCTGCGGCCGGGAGCTTCTGTTTCCGGCATGGCTCCGCGGCTTACCGGAGTCCTGCGGCAATGGATGCAGCACGACGCCGGCTATCCGTCGAACTGGATGCCGGATATCATCCGGACGCTCCCCAAACAGTCGATCAACGTAGTTCCAGCGGGCGCCGGCGTGGCGGAGATGAAAGAGGAGTACGGGACCAGTCTCCATATTCTGCTGTCGGTCTGCGGCATGGTCCTGCTGATCGGGTGCGCCAATGTCGCCAATCTCCTGTTGGCCCGATCCGTGACCCGCCGCAACCAGACCGCGGTCCGCCTTGCCCTGGGCGCCACGCAACGGCAAATCGTAGTGCAAGCCCTCACGGAGAGCGTTCTGTTGGCGATCGGGGGCTCGATTGCCGGCCTTGCCGTGGCGATAGCGGCTGCGCGTCTCCTGCTCGCCTTGGCTTTTCAGCATGCGCATTTTCTTCCCATCGGCACTACTCCGTCTCCCGCCGCACTGGGATTCTCCTTCGCTCTGGCGCTGCTGACCGGTGTGGTATTCGGAGCGGCTCCCGCCTGGTTTGCCACGCGCACCGATCCGGGCGAGGTTCTGCGCGGATCGGGCCGCGCCATCAGCGCGCATTCGTCATTTGCCAGCAAGGTGCTGCTGGCCGTGCAAGCGTGTCTCTCAGTGGTTCTGGTTGCCGGCGCCACTATGCTGGCTCGTAGCCTCGATAAACTCGAAAACCAGGATTTCGGATATCAGGTGAACGGCCGCGTGCTGGTTGGGGTGAACAACCCGCCCGCGACCTATACCTGGCCGCGATTGAACGCGCTCTATCGCCAGATCGAAGATCGCCTCAATCGTTTGCCGGGCGTACAGGGATCGGGGCTGGCACTCTATAATCCGCTCACCAATAACTGGGGCGAACTGATTTTCGTGGCAGGCCATCCGGCGCCGAGAATGGATGGGGAAAGCGGGGCCTCGTGGGACCGCGTGAGCAGCAGGTATTTGCAGAATTTCGCCATACCGATCCTGCGCGGCCGTAATTTCACCGAGGCCGATAACGAAACCGCCGCGCCGGTAGCGATTGTCAACCAGGCATTCGTGAAGCGCTTCTTTAAGCCCGGCGAGGACCCAATCGACCAGCACTTCGGATTGGATCGGCCCGAGGACGCCTCCACGTTCCGGATTGTGGGTGTAGTGCGCGATGCCAAGTTTGCGGGCTTTGGCCTGAGCCGGCCGGCGCGTCCGATGTTCTTCGTGCCCCTCGCGCAGAACGTCGCATATCAAGACGGCGACATCATGCAACGCGTCGAGTTGCGCTCCCACTTTATCGGCGGCATCATGCTGGCAACCAACATACCCCCAGGCGCTCTCGAGCCGGTGCTCACCAGAACTTTGGCCGGCCTCGACCCCAACCTTACGATCACAAGCGTCCGGACCATGCGCGAGCAGGTCGCCCTGCAATTCGATCAGGAGCGCGCCGTCGCGAGCCTGGCGGGCCTGTTCGGCATCGTGGCGCTGTTGCTGGCCGCGGTTGGTCTGTACGGTGTCACGGCCTATACCGTAGCGCAGCGGAGGAACGAAATCGGCATCCGCATGGCGTTAGGCGCGGACCGCGCGAAGGTGGTGGCCATGGTATTGCGCGGGACGTCCACCCGCGTGCTGGTTGGATTGTTGCTCGGCATTCCGCTCGCCATCGGCGCCGGACGCCTGATTTCATCCCGGCTATACGGGGTGGTCAACTGGGATCCAGTGGCGCTGACACTGGCGGCTGGCGCGCTGGCGATCTGCGCCTTCTTCGCCTCTATCATTCCGGCCATGCGTGCGGCTTCCATCGCGCCGGTAGATGTACTCAAAATCGAGTAATGCCTGCCAAGAGGCGAGCTTCGCTTGGGCAAGATGAATCATGCCCCACGTGGGACATGCTTCAGCTTGCCCAAGCGAGCGGAGCTCGCCACGAACGCTCCCTTGCGGTCGCGGCTCTTAAGCTGCGGTTCGCGTAAAATGGAGTAATCCCTCTCGTCCATCCCATCGGTATCGACTTTGGCACCACCAACAGCTCCGTCGCGCGCGCGAACGGCGCCGGCGCCATCGAGCTCGCGCAGTTTCCCTACAGCGGCGGCCTTACCGAGGCCTATCGCTCTCTGCTCTACCTCGATAAGGTGGCCGGCAGAATCAAATCGTGGAGCGGACCGGCGGCGATCGACGAATATTTGGCGGCCGAGACCAAGGGCCGGCTGGTGCAATCCTTGAAGTCGTTTCTCACCAGCCGCAGTCTAAAAACCACCGACGTTTTTGGCCGCCGCATGAGCCTGGAAGAACTCATCGCGCGCATTCTGCGCGACCTCCGCGAGAAGGCCGAAGCGCAGTTTGGCGAGCCGATCCGCCACGCCGTGGTGGGCCGGCCGGTGCGGTTCGTCGGCGCCGAAAAGGACGAGGACAACAGTTTCGCCGAACAGCGGCTGGGCTCGGCTTATCGTCTGGCCGGGTACGAATCGATCGAGTTCGAACTGGAACCCGTCGCGGCGGCGCATTATTACGAATCGACGCTCGATCACGACGAGCTGATCCTGATCGGCGATTTCGGCGGCGGCACCAGCGATTTCTCGCTCCTGCACGTCGGCCCCTCCATCCGCAAACGCGGACGGACGCCCGCCGACCTTCTCGGCAACAGCGGCGTGGGAATCGCGGGCGACGCCTTCGATGCGCGGATTGTCCGCAATCTGGTTTCGCCGGCGCTGGGGCGCGGTTCCCAAGCGCGTTCCCTGAATAAAGTGCTGCCCGCCGTGCCGAATTGGGTATACACCAAACTGGAGCGCTGGCATCATCTCTCTTTTCTACGCACCGGCGCGGTTCTGAATATGTTGAGCAGCACGCGAGCGGAAGCGTTCGAACCGGAAAAGATCGACGCTTTGCTCCATCTGATTAGAGAAGATCTCGGGTATGAGCTGCATCGCGCCGTGCAACGCGTCAAGCGCGAACTGTCGGAGCACGCCCAAGCGCCATTTCACTTTTCCGATGGCGTCATCGAAATCGCGGCCATGGTGAAGCGTAGCGAGTTCGAAGGGTGGATTGCCGAAGACCTGGCGCACATCGAGGGATCGGTCGACTCGCTGATTACCGCTTCCGGCATCGCGCCCCGCGAGGTCGACATGGTCTTCCTCACCGGCGGTTCGTCCTTCGTTCCGGCCGTGCGGCGCATTTTCGAATCGCGTTTCGGCGCCGGGAGGATTCGCACGGGCAACGAATTCACTTCCGTCGCGCGGGGTTTGGCGGTGAGGGCCGCAAGCCGCACGCCTCAATCCCAATAACGGACACCGGGACCCCGAAATTGGACGGCGACTCTCGGACAAGCACTGGGGAATCCGCAATTTAGCATGGCATTCGGGATGCATACTAAAGAGAGAACATCATGCGCAGGCTCTATGAGGATCTGCGCTATGCCTTCCGCGTTCTGCGGGGCAGTCCAGGATTTACGGCGGTGGCCGTAATCACGCTGGCGCTCGGCATAGCCGCAAACGCGACCGTTTTTGGTTGGATTGACGCTTTGTTGCTGCACCCCTTCCCTGGAGTGACGGCGGGCAAGCAGTTGGTGGAACTGGAAACGGTATATCCGACGGGCGAATTCTCCACCACGTCGTACCGCGATTACCGCGACTATCGCGACCGGCTGAAGTCGTTTTCCGGGCTGGCTGCATCGCTGTTCAACCCATTCACGGTAGGGCCGGTAAACAGTCCGCGCCGCGTATTCGGCGAGTACGTCTCCAGCAATTATTTCACCGTGCTGGGAGTAAAGGCGCAACGCGGGCGCGCGTTCCTGCCGTCGGAGTTTGCCGATAGCGCGGGCGCATCTCCGCTCACGGTGATCAGCTATCAGCTTTGGCAGAGCCTGCTGCACGCCGACCCGAACGCGGTGGGCCGGACCATTCGCGTGAATCGTTATGAGCTCACGGTAATCGGCGTGACGCCCCCGGAATTTCGCGGCACCATGCCCGGCATGGCGGTCGACATGTGGATTCCCATTACCATGGGGCCGCAGTTGAACGGGCAGGGCAATTGGCTGCTGGACAGCCGTACGGCTCGCCAGATGTGGATTACCGCCCGGCTGAACCCGGGCATGTCGATCGAACAGGCGAATGCCGAAGTGGATGCCTGCTCGCGTCACATGGCGGAGGAATCGCCGCGTACCAGCGAAGGTTACCACGAGATTGTGCTGCCGGTGTGGAAGGCGCATTTCGGAGTGCAGGTAATATTGCTCTCTCCTCTGCGGATTCTGATGGCGGTATGCATCGTACTCTTCCTGATCGTAGGTGCGAACCTGGCCAACCTGCAGTTGGCGCGAGCCACCGCGCGGCGAAAGGAGTTGAGCGTGCGCATGGCGCTGGGCGCTACCCGCGGGCGTCTGATGCGGCAACTGCTCACCGAGAGCTTGCTGCTGGCGGCGATGGGCGCCTTGATGGGAATCCCGGTAGCTTCATGGTTGGGAAGTTCGCTGCTGTGGCTTATGCCGCCGGTGGGGTTTCCCCTGCAGTTCGATTTCAGCCTGAACGCGGACACGCTTGGGTTCACCGTGCTATTGTGCTGCGCCGGCACCCTGCTGACCGGCCTGGCTCTGGCCATTCACCCGGTGAGAGGCGGCATGATGGACGCGTTGAAGGAAGGCGGCCGGGGCGGGAGCGCCGGCGTGGGCCAGAATCGGACCCGTAGTCTGTTGGTGGTCTCGGAAGTGGCGCTGGCGCTGGTAGCGCTCGTCGGGACCGCGCTCGCCATGCGCAGCTTTCAGGCCGCGCGCACGATTCGCCCCGGATTCGACGCGCATAACGTGCTGTTCACGAAATACCACCTCGATACATTTGCTCCGGACGAGGAGTCTCGGATGCAATTCTGTTTGCGCTTACGAGATCGCGTCAGCGCTCTTCCGGGAATATCCGCGGTCAGCTTCGCCGACGACGTTCCCCTGGAGTTAGGCACCCGCGGAGTTACGGACATCGCCGTGGAAGGATATACGCCCGCCCCCAACGAGAAGATCCGCATCTCCAGCGCGATCGTGGCTCCCCATTACTTCGACGTCTTGAAAATTCCTTTGATGGAGGGGAGAGATTTTACGGAACTGGACGATGGCGCCCACGCGGCGGTAGTGATGGTCAACCACGCCTTCGCACAGAGGTATTACAGGGGCGGCAATCCTGTCGGGCGTAGAATCCGCGCGGATGGTCCTTGGGCGACTATCGTCGGCGAAGTGGCGGACAGCAAATATCGCCGGCTGATGGAACCGCAAACGCCGTACGTCTACACTCCCTATCGCCAGACCCATGGCGGCCAGTTCTGGATGGCTTTTTTCATACGCACGGAGGGGCCGTCGAACAGCTTTATTCCGGCCATCCAGCGCGAGGCGACGGCTATCGACGCGAACGCCGGGGTGTCGGAGATCGTGCCGTTCGAGGACGAAATCGCCGGGGCGGTATATGCGCAAAAGGTGGCGGCGGCGCTGCTAGGTGTACTCGGAGCGGTATCGTTGCTTCTGGCGGCACTGGGCTTGTACGGTGTGCTGGCGTTTTCCGTGAGCCAGCGCCAGCACGAGTTCGGCATTCGCCTGGCGCTTGGGGCCAAGCCGTGGGACGTCGTGGGATTGGTGCTGCGCCGCGGCCTGGCGCTGACGGCGGCAGGCATTGCGCTCGGAATTGTCATTTCGTTCTTCGCGACGCAAGCCACGGCGGGCCTGTGGGTGGGCATAAATCCGGACGATCCGCTGACGCTGGCAGGCTCGGCACTCTTCCTGAGTGTGGTGGCCTCACTGGCGAGCTATCTGCCGGCTCGCCGTGCGACGCAGGTCGACCCCATGATCACTCTGCGGGAGCCGTGACAATGCGGTGGGGCGGACCCCCTGGTCCGCACGGGACGCCCTCGTCCCGCTCTTGTCTCGAAGAATCAAGTCGTTGCATCCCAGGATGGGCGGACCAGGGGGTCGGCTGCGGACTAGGGGGACCGCCCCACCTCTATGCCACGGCGAGCGACGCTATAATCTGATTTAGAAGCGCTGGTGATGGAGCCCGCCATCAACTGTCCCGGGGCTGCCTCGGGAACGATGGCTCCTACTTCGAGGAGCCGTAATGTTGACGACACCACCGACACTTTCCCCTCTCGAAATAGTCGCTGAAATCGTGGAGCGCTACCGGATCTCCGCGCTTTCCGGACTGATAGGTACGGTGCGCGCGTCGGCTGGCCAGGACGAGATCGGGGTCGCGGTACTGGGGCGATTCAAGGCAGGGAAGAGCAGCTTCCTCAATCATTTTCTGGGACGCGATGTTCTTCCCGTGGGCGTCGTCCCGGTGACCGCGGTGGTCACCGAAATTCTTTATGGCCCGCGTGAGCAAGCGCGCGTCCACCATCGCAATGGCGCCCCTGTGGAAGTGCCGCTCGAAGGTATCGGCGCCTACGTTTCCGAAAAAGAAAACCCCGAGAATCACCGGCAGGCCGGGCTGATTACGGTGGAACTGCCGGAGTTGCGGCGATTTCGCGGGTTGAAGTTCGTCGATACTCCCGGCCTGGAGAGTGCACTGGAGCACAACACCCAGACTTCGCTCGCCTGGCTGCCGAACGTGGGGCTCGCGCTGGTAGCCGTGAGCGTCGATCTGCCGCTTTCCGGGCACGAGATCGAGTTGCTGAAAAATGTCTACCGGTATACGCCCAGAGTCGCCATTCTGCTCACCAAGGCCGATCTGTTGAGCGGCGGGGAACTGGCCGAAATTGTCGAATTCGTGCGCGGCCAACTCTCCAAGCACCTGGCGAGCGCGCCGCCGGTGTTTCCTTACTCCGTCAAGCCGGGGTTCGAACGATTTCGTGAGGCGCTGGAACGGGAGCTCACTCTCGGGACCTTGCAGCACCTTGCGGCGGAGCGGCGCGCGATTCTGGCGCGCAAGCTCGATAACTTGTTGCAGGAATGCGCCGGATATCTGGCACTCAGTCTCAAATCAGCCGAGTCGCAGGAAGCCGACCGGTCCGCGCTCAGCCGCCAGGTATTGGGCGAACGGGAGGCCATCGACGATTGGAAGGCAACCGTGCGGCTGGTGGTGCGGAATGCTGCCGCGGGAACGCGATCGATGGCCGCCAACCGGTTGGAAGCGCACCAGAGCGATCTCGAGCGCAAGCTGCTCGCGGACTTCGAAAGCGAGTTTCCCAAGTGGCGCAGGAATCTCGCTGCCATGCTTTCCTCGTTCGAAGACTGGGTGGCGAGCGCTTTGCGCGTAGCGCTGGCCGCTGTCTCGGATCGTGAGCGGAGCGAGTTGCTCGCGCCTCTCCAGCAGGTGCAAAAGCAGGCGCAGCGCGCGCTGCAACAATTCCGCGATCACTTGTCGGACAGCACGCTGCGGGTTTTCGGTGTGCCGCTGCGCACTTCGGAGCCGGAAGTTGCGGTCAGAGAGCCGGCCACTCCCGACATTCGCGTGGGACGCGTTTTCGACCGGAACTGGGAATTGTTATCTCCCATACTGCCCGTATGGATGATCGAGGGCGCCGTGCGCCGCCACTTCAGACGAACGGTTTCGTACCTGATATACGAGAACCTCAGCCGGCTCGCGGCGCAGTGGGAAGAGGGAATTCAAGGTGCGCTGCGCGGCGTCGAGATCGAGGCCGGCCGCCGTCTGGACGAGTTGCTCATTACGGTCGAACGGCTGCTGGAAACGAACGGTGAAGAACAGGCGCCGCAACTGCGAGCCGACCTCCATCGGCTGGAACTCGCGCGCCAATCGGTGGCCGGGAACTGAGTTATGCTTGGGTGCGGGAGGCTTCGATATGCTCCGCAAGGGGACCGCGAAAAAGGTCATCATCTTTATCAACGAAGATACCCAGCACCACTTCACCCCGCTCTGCGATTCCATCCTGACGTTCCTGCTGCATAAGGGTGTATCCGGCGCCACCGCCACGCGCGCCATGGCCGGATTCGGCGCGCACCAGGCGCTGCACACCACCAAGGCCGAGGTGCTCAGCGAGCACCTGCCCATTCGTATCGAGTTCATCGAATCCGCGGAGCGAGTGGATGCGCTCATGCCCACCCTGTACGACATGGTGACCGACGGTCTCATCGAGGTGCAGGACACCAATGTAGTGAAGGTAGCCAACAAAGAGCGGCCCGCGCCGGCGAAGGGGCCGCATACGGAGATGCGCGGACCGGCGCGCCTGATGCGCATCTATATGGGCGAGTCGGATAGGTGGGAGGGCGAACCGTTGTTCGAGGCGATCGTCAAGCGGCTGAAGCTGATGGATATCGCGGGCGCCACCGTGTACCGGGGCATTCTGGGGTATGGAGTGAAAGGCCACACGCACAAGAGCGGGCGTCTGCCGTTCTCGCGCGATTTGCCGGTGATCATTTCGGTGGTGGACTCGCCCGAGAAACTGGCGCAGGCGATCGACCAGATCGAAGCTATGATGCAGGACGGGATCATCGTGCTTTCGGACGTCGATGTGATCCGCCTGGTTCGCAGCCAGCCCGAGCCGGAGATTACACATGCGGACCACTAAGAAGGCCAAGCTTTTACGGCTGCATGTTGGCGAGGCCGATCAATACAATGGAAAGCCCCTCTACGAAGCCATCGTGCATCGCTGCAAAGAGCTGAAAATTGCAGGCGCGACCGTGTTTCGCGGTCTCGAGGGCTTTGGCGAATCGGCGGAAACCCACCGCCACCACATGATGCGAAAGGACCAGCCGATCGTTGTCACGATTGTGGACACGGCGGAGAATCTCGAACGCTTAATTCCCGAGTTGGAAGACATGATGGACACGGGGATGATCGCCACGTCGGACGTGGATTACATACGGATCGAGAAGACTCCGGCGTTGTAGGACATGCTTCAGCTTGTCCGGTGCCGCTAACTGGGCGAGCTCCGCTCGCCTGGACAAGCTGAAGCATGTCCTACTTGCAGTATGAAACTCA
>Ga0326728_10018942_pt1 | contig 13452 bp, 14 predicted proteins | sample MB3enrmetagenome_FD_207602 | JGI IMG/M metagenome (GOLD analysis project Ga0326728, IMG submission 207602) | Lab enriched peat soil microbial communities from McLean, Ithaca, NY, United States - MB31MN | ecosystem: Environmental > Terrestrial > Soil > Wetlands > Peat | place: USA: New York... | reverse complement strand
CGGATTCTGGCTCATCACCACCCGTGTCGAGCATGGCTTTTTCGGAAGTCACTCCGGGCTGATCGGCTCCGCTGGCTCGAACTCGCCGCTCGAATTGACTGAGGCTCACGCCGCGCCCGCCTACGACGCCGAAGAACAGAACAACATTGCCATCTACAAGCGAGTTTTGCCGTCGGTGGTCAACATTACTTCGACCACCTTGGTGTTCGACTTCTTTTATGGAACCGTGCCGCAGCAAGGACAGGGATCGGGATTCATCCTCGATAAATCCGGCCATATTCTCACGAACTTTCACGTAGTCGACGGCGCCAACCGCGGCATCGAGGTGATGCTTTACAACAAGCGCCGCTACCCGGCTCGGGTTGTCGGCGTGGACAAGGTGCACGACCTGGCGCTGCTCCAGATCGACGCGCCCGCGCTGCAGCCGGTTACGCTGGCTGACTCCTCGCAACTCAATGTCGGGCAGAAGGTCTACGCCATCGGCAATCCGTTCGGCCTGAGCGGCACGATGACGAGAGGGATCATCAGCTCCATCCGGTCGATCCGAAATGCCGACGGAGCGCCCATCGAAGATGCGATTCAGACCGACGCGGCGATCAATCCCGGCAACTCCGGCGGGCCACTGCTGAACTCGTCGGGCGAGGTCATTGGGATAAACACCATGATCGCGTCCAACGGAGCGGACCAGAGCTCGGGCATCGGCTTCGCCATCCCCATCAATACCGCGAAGGCTGTGCTCGCGGACCTCATTCGCTACGGGCGCGTCAAGCGGCCCTCGCTGGGCATCGTGTCGTATGCGATTGGTCCGGATCTCGCTTCGCAGATGGGCCTCGCCGCCGACTCCGGCGTCCTGATTCAGCGCGTGATTCCGGGTGGCGCAGCGGAGCGCGCCGGGCTGCGCGGCGGCACGGAGCAAGCTTATGTGGGCAACACGCCCATCATGCTCGGCGGCGATCTGATTGTTGCCGTCGACGGCCAGCAGGTCACCGATCCGGAGGACATCAGCGCGCTCATGGACAAACACCAGGCCGGCGACACAATCAGCGTGACGATCGTCCGCGGCAAGAAACAGATGACGCTCAAGCTGATCCTGGGAGAAGCGCGGGACACGAATATCTAGGCGGTGTGTATATTCAAGTGATTCGGAGGAAATCGACGGGCCGCTCCGGTCATGGAGCGGCCCGCGTCGTCAGCAGAATTCCAGAACAAGCAGTTTGCCGGGGTAGTCCCGCGGACAACTTATCACTGGCGACCGCTTTTAGAAGCCGGCGTTCATCTCGGCCTGCGTGACTTGCACCACTTGTGCGCGCGCCAGTTGAGCCGGCTCGCCATAGTGCTCCGCCACAATCTCGGCCGAGCGCGACTCGTTCAAGTACGGCGCGACTGCGGCAAGTTTCACGTCGGAATTGACTGCCATCTGCGCGACCTGAGCCTTGGTCGAGACCGATTGAACGAGCGACAAAATGGCGACCACAATCGTGCCCACTCCCTGAATGGCCGCGAGCGCATGCTGCTGGCTCTTTTGATCAACGATCTTTGCTGCCTGCAACAGTGCTGTATTCACTTGCTGCTGGAAGGTCACGATCTGATTCTGCAACTTGGCCAGCGCACTTCCTGAAGGGTTGGCCAGGTAAGCCTTGGCCTGCGCCACAAGCAGATTGCTGGCCGCGTCAAAGCCGATGGTTGCCGCGGCGAAGATGGGCGCGTCAGCCGGCGCCAGGAGCGCCGCGGTCGAATCGACTGTGGCCACAGCGCTTTGCAGGGCCGGCGTCCAGTTGACGATGTTTTGCGCCACGCCGGCGGCGGTGCAGCCCTCCATCCAGGGCAGCGGGATGAGAAGCGCAATGAACATCCATGCGCCGAGCTTCGCCGTGTTCCCTTGCTGGCTTGCTCCCTGGCTCCCTGTTTCGGGATCCTTTGCCATCAGCCCCAATAGCGCCGTGGCCAATGCACTTGTCAACGACACCACGGTGCCGGTTCCCACTTTGCCGAGCGAAACGCCTTGCTGCGACAACACACCGGCAACACTCGCGACCGCAATGAGCAGCCCCGCCGCCGACGTCTTCGGATGATTCCAGATATTTTTGAAGTTCATGGTTCACACTCCTCCGTGCCGCCGGATCGCGGCGTGCGGGATTTCGATTGAATCGGTGTTCTTGCGTCTCTGTTTTTCCTGCGCAGGGCCGGCGTGATCAACCGCGATCCCCCACCGGATCTGCGCATCCCCTCGAAGCGCTCTGAAGGTCTCGATGTTGCCGTGTTTTCGGTCCGGCATCGAGCGGAGAGCTGCTCCGCGCAGACAAAGACGGTCTCGCGCCCCGGCGCCCATCCGCACGCGCGGTTCTCCGGCGGTGCCCCGATCAAATTTCAGGGCACGAACGCTCGGAGAACCGCGCCAGGAGGGCGAACACCTTCGCCCGGCTCGGTATATCCGTACTTTGTCTGGTTATGAATTAAGGATATGAAATTGGGGGCAAATTACCGGCAAACTTGGCAAAACTTTATACCCATGAAAAATAAGGTAGTTCCAACAAATATTCGGGTTCGCCCTCTTGACAAGCTTTTGGGCGGGGCAAAATCTGCTTCGTTTGCCCTGAGAGGGTGTCGTGCGATCCGGACACAGGCAGGGGATTCCGGAGCGGGGGCCGGAGATCCGGCCTAGGATCTAAAAGGGACGGTTTTGATGCATAAAATCGACAAAAATCAACGAAATTTGTCGACGATTTTGGGCTAGATCTTCTGATTACAAACGAGTTAAGTGGCAAAATATACCCCACTGGGGTATAAAAATCATTTGTTGTCTGTTTTTGGGCTCCATTCGGGAGGAAAACGGGTGGTATCGGATCGTCGAAAAGAAGGGCTAACCCTGGGTCGGCGAACTGTGGTTGGTAGGGGCCGTGTCTCCGACTCGTGGCGAGTTGGCCGCGCTTCAAGCGCATGTTGGCGAGCTGGCAGGTTGGCTGCATATGATACCAGTGTAGCCACTTGGCGGAATTAATCGGCAAACTTGGCGAACGATATTTGGCAAGTGTTTTCAATGGGTTGCGGTGGTTCGAGGTGGGCCAGGGGCTTGACATTGCGCAGCGTTCGGCCAGAGACGCGGGCTACGAGTGAGTCTTGACGTACTTCCGGCCGCGGACTTCGAACTCGCCGCTGACCACGCGCGCAATGGCCTCGGTATAAGCCAGGTGCTCCTCTTTCAAGATCCGGTCTGCGAGCGAATGTTCATCGTCGGTTTCGAGCACCGGAATCGCGCGTTGCACGATGATTGCGCCGTGGTCGAGCTCCTCGTCGACAAAATGGACTGTGCAACCCGTGACCTTCACGCCATAGGCGAACGCCTGCTCCTGCGCTTCAAGCCCAGGGAATGCGGGCAGAAGCGAGGGATGGATATTGAGAATTCGATGCGGAAAGGCAGCGACAAACTGCTTGGAAAGGAGCCGCATGTAGCCGGCGAGGCAAACCAGGTCGACTTGGTGCGCACGCAAGCAGGCGATCACATCGGCGTCGTGCTCATCGCGCTCGCGGCCGCGGGACTCAAGCACTGCGTGCGGCAGACCAAGTCGCTCCGCGGCTGATAAACCTGCGGCGCCGGCGACATTCGAGATGACCACTGCGATCTCGGCGCGCTGGAGCCGTCCCGCGCGAATCGATTCGGCGATGGCGAGGAAATTGGAGCCGCGACCGGAGAGGAGAATGCCGAGCCGCATCACCTTGTGCGCGGCCGCCGCTCCCTCGCTCACGTGTACTGTACCCGGCGCTCGCCCTTGACCACGCGGCCGATCACGTAGAACTTTTCCTCGGATCGGTCGAGGAGGTTTTTAGCGCGCGTGAACTTTGCCGCAGGGATGGCTGCAATGAGCCCGATGCCCATGTTGAACGTGCGCATCATCTCTTCCTGTGGAATGTTGCCCAGCTCACGGAGGTGCTCGAAGATGGGCAGCACCGGCCACGAGCCGATTTCGACCTGCGCGGTGACGCCCTTGGGCAGAATGCGCGGAAGGTTTTCGGTGATGCCGCCGCCGGTGATGTGGGCCATGCCGGTAGTCATCCCTCCAGTGACCAGCTTCTGGATGACGTGCAGGTAGCTGCGATGCGTACGCAAGAGCGATGCGCCGGCTTTCTCTTTGATCGCCGTGACATATTGCGTTGCCTTGTAGCCGGCCACTTCAAACAGGAGCTTCCGCGCGAGCGAGTAGCCATTGGTGTGCAGGCCGGTCGATGGCAGGCCAATCAGCACGTCGCCGGCTTTGATGCCCGCGCCGGTCAGCATCTTGTCGCGGTCCACCGCGCCCACGATAAAGCCGGCCAGGTCGTACTCGCCGTCGGCGTAGAAGCCCGGCATCTGTGCCGTCTCGCCGCCAATCAGGACGCATCCGTTCGCCTTGCATGCGTCGGCGAGGCCGCTCACCACGCTCTCCACCACATCCTCGTCGAGCTTGCCCGTAGCGAGGTAGTCGAGGAAGAAGAGTGGAGTGGCACCCTGCACCGCAATGTCGTTGACGCAGTGGTTCACCAGGTCCACGCCGACGGTCTGGTGCAGCCCGAGCTGAAAGGCCACCTTGAGCTTGGTACCGACGCCGTCAGCCGAGCTGACCAGGATGGGGTTCTTCCAGCGCTGCATGTCGAGCCGGTAAAGAGCGCCGAAGCTGCCGATTCCGCCTAACACATTGCGATTAAAGGTCTTCTGCGCCAGGTACTTGATGCGCTCCTTGGCGTGGTCGCCGCTGCGCAGGTCGACCCCCGCGTCGGCGTAGGTCACGGTTTTCGGTGCGGTCTCTTGTGCCACGGTCCTGGCTTTCTTATCAGTCGATTGGTTCGGCGCGGATGAGCCGGAAAGCAGAATTCTAGCAGCAATCAACGAGGCCATTTCCCACAAATCATCGAGTCGGGTACCACTTCAGTCGGGCCGTCCCTGCGGGGCGCCCGGCGAGCATTCTTTGAAGAAAAATGGAAAGCCGGCTTGACATGGAAACCGATCCGGGCTACTCTGGTTTGGAAAGTCAGCTTTACATAGTGCGGACGCCGGAAAACGTGGCACAGACCATTACAAATCGCGTGAAGGAACTTCGCATGGCGCTTGGCTGGACGCAGGAAGAGCTTGCCAAGGCCGCAGGCGTCTCGCGGCAGAGCATTAACTCCATCGAGCGCAACCGCTACGTGCCCTCGCTCGAACTTGCGCTTACATTCGCCCGCATTTTCTCGTGTTCCACCGATCAAATCTTTCAGTTGGAGAGCCAACGATGACCCATCCGATTCTCAACCGTATTCTCATGCTCGATCAGGTGGCCGACGAGCGGTCTCGCGAGCATCAACGCCGCTCGACCAGCGCCGCGGCCATCATCGGTACACTCATCGCCTTCGTGATGCTCGAGTATCACCTGCTGGTCGAGCACCGCGTGCCGTGGGATCTGATTGCCGTGATCTATGCGATGGGCCTGACAAAAATCGCACTCGTACGATGGTACCGCTATAGAAACTAGATTCTTCGGCAGTTCTTTGCCGGAAAGGAAGTTCGATGCTTACGATTGACAGTTGCAGCCTGAAAAAAAACGTGCCGATTCTCATTGCCCTGCTTCTGGTTGCGCAGGTGGACCTGGCGAGCGCTTTCGGGTGGCCGCAGACGCTCTTGTCGCTGCTGCATCTGACCGCGGCAAATAACGATCTGTGCAGCGGTGTTTGTGCGGGGCTGGGATCATCGATCGACGTTCTTGTGATCTTCCAACTTGTGCGCATGTGGGCGAAACGCGCCATGCGGCTTGCCAACGAAGCTGAGCACGGTTGATGCCGATTTTCGTTGAGAACTGCTCGACCACTTCAATACAAACAGGAGATTCTGACATGCATGCGTTGTTTAGTCGCCTTGACCAGAAACACCGCCGTCTTTTTCAAATCGCCAACGCCGCACTGGTTCTCGGCCTCGTGCCTTGGGTCTTTCGCGAGTACGTCACGGTCAACCACGATTGGCTCGATGCGTGGTGCGGGTTTTTCCTCGGGCTTTCCGTCACCATCAACCTGGTTTGCTTGCGGGCCGCGCGACGCTGCCGACCAGACGGGGTCTAAAGCGGAACGGATCTGAGGCCGCAGTTATTTTTCTTGCGATTGAAGCACGTTGCTCAAGTCAACGAAAGGAATATGAAACCATGATTCTCCGCCAACTCGAAAACTGCCCCGAAAAGAGGATCCCGGTCGCCATGGCGTTGATCGTCGCCGGCTTGTCAATGACCGTGATCGGCACCTCCTGGTCCAGGCTTTCGCCCTCACTTCCGCACCTGGGTCCGAACTGGAACGACTTTTTCCGTGGCGTGCTCTTCGGCGTTGCCATTGTGCTTGAAATCGCGGGGGTCGCGATCGCCGCCAAGGCTGCCGCACTCAGGAAACGCAACTCGCTTTAAAGGCCGGCTGCGATTGCATCGAGTTTCCTGCAACTCGCAAACCGCGCGGAATCGGAGCGTTTGCCGCGAAAGCTTGACGGCCTTCGGCCCTCTATACTGAAGCCACCATGTGTGCCGAGACTAAAAGCGCCGAAGTTGGCGCTACGCAACACGCCCACTCAAAGGCACTGCAAGAGCGCGCCGAAAGGTACTTTCCGGGCGGCGTGAACTCGCCGGTGCGGGCGTTTCGAGCGGTTGGCGGCTCGCCCCCATTCATTGAGCGCGCCGAGGGCGCGTATCTCTACGACGCCGACGGCAATCGATATATCGACTATTTCGGTTCGTGGGGTCCAATGATTCTTGGCCACGCGTTTCCGCCGGTCGTCGAGGCCATCGAGCGCGCGGCGCGCAACTCCGCGAGCTTCGGCGCCTCGACTGCGGCCGAGGCCGATCTCGCTGAACGCATCGCGGCCTGCTATCCCGCGATCGAAAAGATGCGCTTCGTCAGCTCGGGCACTGAGGCCACCATGTCGGCCATCCGCGTGGCCCGCGCAGCGACCGGGCGCGATGTGATCGTCAAATTTGAAGGCTGCTATCACGGCCACGCCGACGGCCTCCTTGTGAAAGCCGGCTCCGGCGTTGCGACTTTTGGCATTCCAGGCTCGGCAGGCGTTCCTGAAGAAGTGGCTCGCCTGACGGTGGCTCTGCCTTACAACAACCTCGACGCAGTTGAAGCGGCGTTTGCCGCGCATGCTGACTCAATCGCCGCCGTGATTATCGAGCCCATCGTGGGTAATGCAGGCTGCATTGTGCCTAAGCCGGGCTATCTTGCTGGTCTTCGCGCGCTGACCGCGAGCCACGGCGCGCTGCTCATTGTGGACGAGGTCATGACCGGCTTTCGCGTCGCGCTCGGCGGCGCCTGCCAGCTCTACTCGCTCGATCCCGATCTCGTGACTCTGGGAAAGATCGTTGGTGGAGGGCTTCCGGTCGGCGTCTTCGGCGGGAAACTCCGTTTCATGAATCTTCTGGCGCCGCTGGGGCCGGTTTATCAGGCCGGAACGCTCAGCGGGAATCCGCTGGCCATGGCTGCCGGCATTGCGACCGTTCGTTATTTGCAGGAGCACGCCGGTGAAGTTTACCCGCGCCTTGCAGCGACAACCAAAGCCGTCACGGAGGGCGTTGCACAGGAGGCTGCGCACGCCGGCATTCCGCTAACAACGAATCGTGTCGGCTCGATGTGGACCTGGTTCTTCAACTCAGGTCCAATCAACGACTACGAGCAGGCCGCGAAATCGGACACGGCCGCGTTCGGAGGGTTCCACCGCGCCATGCTCGATCGCGGCATCTGGCTTCCGCCATCGCAGTTTGAAGCAGCATTCGTCTCAGCGGCGCATGGTGATGGCGAGGTCAAAGCTACTATCGCAGCTGCGCGCGAGGCGTTCGCGTCGCTCGGTGCGAGCTGAAGCGCGCGCTCAAGCCCACGCATCGAGCGTTACAAACCGAACCTTACCTTTATATAGCTCGATCATGTTCTGCGCGGCAGTTACGGATGCAACACGGTTTGCAGCAGGGTCGGAGTAACCGCCATCGTGCAGCACGATGTTTGCGGCGCGGCCCATCTGCCAGAGCCGCTCGATCCTGTCGTTCAACCGCTGTGCGATCCGCTGCGGCGAGGGATCGCTCCAGTCCGTGGTCATTGCGTTCCACAGCACGACATTCAGGCCGATCTCTCGCGCAATTTGAAACACGGCCGGCTTCCGCGCGCCCCAGGGAGGGCGGAAGAATTTAACTGGCGTGCCCGTGATCTGCTGCAGCATGTCCTGTGTGCGCGTCAGCTGTTCTCGAATGACTTCAGGAGAGCTGCGCGCCATGTTGGGATGGTCCCAGGAGTGATTTCCAATGAGGTGACCGGCCTTTGCCGTCCGCTGCACCAGTTCCGGCTGCACTTTGGCGCGCCCGCCGAGAACAAAGAACGTTGCCCGGACATTGTGGCTGGCAAGAATGTCGAGCAGCTTCGGCGTCCATGTCGCATTCGGCCCGTCGTCGAAGGTGAATGCGAGCTCGCCGGGCCGAGCCGGCGCAGTAAGCGCTGTACCAAAAAGCCGTGAATCCGGCCACCTGGAAGCGTAGGCATACACGCCTGCCGCAACGCCCGCGCACGCGGCCGCGCCAAGTGCCGTATAAATCCCTGTCGCAATGGGGGTGATCATTCTGCCTGCAAGTATGGGCGTGCGGTGCCCAGGCAGGCAACTCGCCAAAGTAACTGCCGAGCATTACCAGTTCACAGCGACCCCGCGGGAATCTTCCCATCGCCCGGCTGCTGAGCCTGAGCCGCGCCCGCTTCCATCCGCTGCCTGGCGCGCTTTTCACTCGAGCGCCGCTCCTGCCGCCAGGTCGTCATCGACGTTACACCGAAGTTCCAAACTGCGGTAAACAGCAAGCCCGTTATCGCCGCCAGCACCCACGGGACTCCGCGACGGAACGCCTCATTGGCAATGGCCACGTTGGCTGCCACGCCCAATCCACAGGCCAGGCAGAACGTGATCAGGCCACCCCAGAATCTCCATCCCTTGAGCCGACGGTCGCGGTAGGTGACGGAGTTGTTCAGCACAAAGTTCAGAATCATCACAATGAATGTTGTAATGGCCTGGCCCGCGGCGAAGCTCACCCCGGTAAGCTTGAGCAGCGCGCTCAAGATCAGCAGGTGCACTCCGACGCCGAGCGCGCCCACCATGCCGAAGAGCACGAAGCGCACATTGACCACGCCGCCGAGATGCTTATCCACCAGCAGCTCGAAATACTCGAGGCCGACCAGGAGGTCAAGCTTGCTTTCGCCATGCTCACGCAGCCTGAATCGATAAGGCACTTCGCCGATACGCAGCCCTGGTCCTGCCGAAAGCACGATGTCGAGCAGGATTTTAAATCCGATTCCGGAAAGCCTGTGCGCGAATTGCTCGAAGGTCGCGACGCGCACCATGAAAAAGCCGCTCATGGGGTCGCTCAGCTCATGCTCGGCGCCCATAAGGCTCAACCGCCGGCCCAGTTGGCTCAGCTTGACTCGCGACTTGGTAAACTCGCCCATGCTGCCGCCTGCGATGTTGCGCGAGCCCACCACAAGGTCGAGGTTCTCTTCACGGATGCGGCGCAGCATCTCGGGCAGGATGCTTTCATCGTGCTGCATGTCGGCATCCATCACGGCGACAAAAGGCGCCGCTGCACCGAGAATCCCCTCGATGCAGGCTGACGCCAACCCTCGCCTGCCTATCCGTTGCAGAACACGCAGATTATTGTGCTGCTCGGCCAACCGTCGCACCACGTCGGCAGTGCCATCAGGCGAGTCGTCATCGACAAAAACCACTTCGTAGCGGATGCCCTTGAGCGCCGTTTCCAGCCGATCCAAAATCGGACCCACGTTTTTGCTCTCGTTGAATGTGGGCAGCACGATCGCCAGATCGTAGGCCATGGTTTCCTCCGCGGCGCGGTTGCATGCTAGGGGCAGTTCGACTTGGCAGCCGATCCCGTTCTCAAATGTATAGCACCTGCGAAGAACTTTCAGCGGGCGCCAGGTCATTGAGGAACCTCCGGCGTATACTGGAGTTGTTCGGGTCGCATCCTGAGTCTTCGGAGCGGCACTGGAGTCCATGATGAGCCTCACCCAGCCTTCTGCGGGCACGCCGCCCGGAGTTCCCGTCCCCAAAGTCACAATGCCAGCGCTCACCGAGATGAAGCGCCAAGGCAAGCCTATCTCCGCGCTCACCGCGTACGACTACTCCACGGCGCGTCTCGTCGACGAATCCGGCGTGGATCTGATTCTCGTCGGTGACTCGCTGGCCATGGTCGTGCTGGGCCAGGAAAACACTCTTGCCGTCACCGTCGACGAGATGCTGCATTACACGCGCGCGGTTCGGCGCGCCATGCGTCGCGCTCTGGTTGTTTCCGACATGCCCTTCGGCAGTTATCACGGGTCGATCGCTGACGCCGTCGCCAACGCCGTGCGCTTCGTCAAGGAAGCCGGCGCCGAAGCGGTGAAGATCGAGGGCCCGCGCATTGAGCTTGTTCATGCTCTCGTCGAAGCGGAGATTCCCGTCGTCGGCCATCTCGGCCTTACGCCGCAGAGTGTCCATCGCATGGGCGGATATCGCGTGCAAGCCCGCACTGCCGAAGCCGCACGACAGCTTGAGGCCGATGCACATGCCCTGGCTCGCGCCGGCGCCGGCGCCATCGTGCTTGAAGGCGTTCCTCGCGAAGTTGCCGCGGCCATCACAGCGGCGCTGCCCATCCCGACGATTGGAATTGGCGCTGGACCCGACTGCGACGGGCAGATTCTGGTCTTTCACGATCTGGTCAATCTGACCTTCGCGCCCGCCGCCAAGTTTGTCCGCCGTTATGCGGACGGCGCTGCGTTTTTCCGCTCTGCGATCGAACGCTACCGCGAAGACGTCGAGCATCGCGCCTTTCCATCGGACGCGGAGAGCTATCATCTGCCTGCGCAGCAGGCGAAGAGCAAAGAGGTTGCCGCGGCTGACTTCGATTCCGACGATGCCGTCGTGAATCGGGACGCGTTTGAGGATTGGGCGAACTAATCCCGATGCAGATCCTTCGCACTGTTGATGAGATTCGCCACTGGTCCCGCGCTTCACGTTCAACTTCCGGGAGCACCGTCGGACTCGTGCCCACCATGGGAGCACTTCACGCGGGTCATGCCTCGCTCATCCGCGCCGCTCGCGCGGCATGTTCCCACGTAGCCGTCAGTCTTTTCGTGAATCCCACGCAATTCGGCCCGACGGAGGACTACGCCCGCTACCCGCGTTCATTCGAGGCCGACTGCGCGCTCGCCGAGCGGGAAGGCGCGGATGTGCTTTTCGCTCCTTCGGTCGAAGAGCTTTATCCGAACGGTCCCGCGTCAACCTTTGTTGAAGTTCCGGACCTCGGCGGTCGCCTCGACGGCGCATCACGCCCCGGCCATTTTCGCGGCGTCGCCACTGTTGTTGCCAAGCTGTTCATCGCTGCCGAACCCGATCGCGCATTCTTCGGCCAGAAGGACGCGGCACAGGTCGCCGTGTTGCGCCGCATGGTCGCCGATCTCGGCTTTGCAACTGAAATTGTTGTCTGTCCCATCGTCCGCGATCTCGATGGCCTCGCCATCAGCTCCCGAAATGTTTACCTCAAACCATCCGAGCGCACTCAGGCCCTCACGTTGAGCCGCGCCGTTCGCCATATCGAGGGACTTGTTGCGCAGGGCGAGCGCCGGGCCGGCGTTTTGATCGCCGCCGCGCGCGAAGTTTTCGCATTTGACCCCGGGGTCCGCATCGAATACATCGCGCTCGTCGATTGGGCCACTCTGCTTGCGGTTGAAACCGCTGCTCCGGGCACGCTCTTCGCGGTGGCCGCATTCATCGACACGACGCGGCTGATCGACAACGCGATTCTGGACTGAACTCCATTCGCCGCAATTTGAGGTGCCCCCTCGCCGTTCGCCGCCGCGGGCTGCCCAAGTTCTCAAGATTGAAATTCACGTAAAAAACGAACCCGGCGAGCGAAACAGGGCGTATATTTGGCTCGTGGACGGGGAAGAAACACGGATATCTCTTAAGAATGCAATTGAGGGTGTAAGTGTGCAGCCGCAGTCCTTCCATCACAAAGCGAACGGAATTTGCCCGAGCGCAGCAAGGCAGAAAGGGGGTTAACCTTGGAAGCAAAAATCCTCGAATCGATAGTGGCGGCCGCGGGCATCATACTAGTCGCCGTGATTCTTTTTCTCGTAACGTTCAAACATATCATGGACGTGTTCGAATTTCTCAAGAACCCTCAGCAGGTAGTTCTTCAGAAATATGGGCAGATCATCACTCGCGTCATCTCCGAAACGTGCCAGGACTTAGGACTAATCGGGCTGCAAGAGCGTTTGAAGGGTGTGCGACTGATCGACGAAAGCGCCTTGGATCTACCCGAATGGATCGACCAATATCAAGAACGATTTATGGAAATCATCAAGCGGGAACTCCAAAGGATTCCAGCGGAAGTTGGAACTCAGCGAAAACGCCACTACCGCTACTACCTTGACCTGCGGCGCACACTAACGGACCCGGGAAAGGCAGCGGAACTGGGCCTCGTAATGATCGCATTCATGCGCGAAACCATAGAGAAGCAGCGGATTGCGTTTGACTACATCGCTTCGCATAGGAGTGGCAGCACGATTCTTGGCTACCTGCTTTCTGCTCACTTCAAGCGCCCCCTCTTGCTAATCAATACGCAATCACGCTGGCGACTCGATAGAAAGGACGTGTTCGTTGACGGGATTTACGCGACCACGGGTGCCGAGTCTCCGCCCGAGGTCGCTCTCGTTGACGACAGCTGTTCCGGGGGGGGATCATTGTTGGAGGCGGCAAGCCGTCTTCGCGATGAGGGGCTGACCGTTCGGCACGCATTTGTTCTGTTCAATCGAGTTGAGGCAAACGCGGAGCTGAGACTGGCTGAGGCAGGGATAAGGTTGCACGCCATATCACAGTTTTCTGACAAGGAGCTGAGCGAGATTATGTCTACGACCGAAACCAGTTTGCCAATTGTGCGCGAGGTCCGAAGTTTCGCTAACACCCGCTGGGCGGCTAAGAAAGAGCCAAACTTCTTTCCCTACAAGCTCCACAGGCTGAACCTGTACGTTACGCTGGCTTGCCCTCTACGCTGCAAGCACTGCTGCGTCGGCCCAATGTTAAACGCAGCGCAGATGGGTCGCGATGAGGCGATCCGCTACATTCGCATGGCAGGTTTCGAAGGCGGACCTCAGGAGCTTTTGATCCTAGGGGGAGAGCCAACCATCTACCGATACCTTGAGGACGTTGTGCAGGAGGCAGCGCAATATAGGAACACCAAAGTAAGCCTATGCACCAGCGGCATCAATCACGAGCGAGTTCTGGATTTGTCGAAGCTGTTAGACCACGTCAATATAAGCCTCGACGGCTTTTCCGCTGAAACGCACGACGCTGTACGCAGACCTGGCGCGTACCGAACAGCTTTAAGAGCAATAGAAGCGCTTCGCACCGCAAACCTACCGGTTCATGTGATGTTTACAGCGAACGCCTTA
>Ga0326728_10018939_pt1 | contig 13453 bp, 16 predicted proteins | sample MB3enrmetagenome_FD_207602 | JGI IMG/M metagenome (GOLD analysis project Ga0326728, IMG submission 207602) | Lab enriched peat soil microbial communities from McLean, Ithaca, NY, United States - MB31MN | ecosystem: Environmental > Terrestrial > Soil > Wetlands > Peat | place: USA: New York... | reverse complement strand
AAAAAATAGTCCCAACAGAAAAGATGGCGACTGGTGGAGTCCCTGCAGCTCCCATGGAGGATCAGGGTGAGGACTTCCACAGAGGAGAGAGCTCAGCCCCTGTTGACCTAACGACTGACCCGCCTTCCCAAATGCCGCCTGTGACTGGCGGCGAGGCTGTCACTGAGCTGGATAATATCGAAGTCTCAAGAGGACTTGCCCATGAGCCTGTTGGGTTACCCAGTTCCATCGGCGCAACATCCACTGATCAACTCCCATACTCTCCGGCCCCGGAGTCATCAGGAATTGTGACCATGGTTGCGACGTTTCAGGGCACGCTCGACGACATCAGCAACACCTTGGCCCTGGGCCTGATCGACAACAAAGACATTGCGAAGGCCCTTTCAAGCAATATCAATGCTGCTTCGAATGCCGCCGCCGGAGGAAATAAGAAAACGGCAGAAAACATCATAATTGAACTTAAGAATGAAGTTCAAAAATTACCTGCCTCATCGTGGAGGGCTGTTGCCCTCAGCCTTCCATACTCCGGTACGATTAGTGTTGATCTAACGGTTGAGAGGGGCAATCCCCTGGACGTGTTTCTTACGACTCCCGACCAACTCGACAACATGAAAACGGGGCAGCGGAATCAAGTTACAGTCTATTCAGATTTCACCGCATCGAAAGCCAAAATCTACAAACGAAGTGGGCGACTTAGACAGGGGAATTATTATCTGGTGCTTCGCGACACATCATTAGGAGTGCTGTCTGCATCCTCTTCCGATATTGCCGTTAAAGCACAGTTGAACCCTTAAAATTGGGGTGGTTTAGAAGCAAGGTGAGTGGATTCAAATTTGGAGTGGGGCCGGGCTAGGAGCCGGGGAAATTCCCACGCCTCCTTACGCTGTAGGAAACGAGGCCATAGGGGAGATACGGGATGGTGCTGAGTAGGAACACGGTCAGTCCGCGATTAGCTCAAGATCATCGTCCCCAATTGACAACAAAAAGCCGCGGACCTAAACGACAGGTCCGCGCTACGCTGGATGGGGTGATGGGACACTGGAGTGGCCACCGTGCTGAGAACTTAAGCGGGATACCGCTGACCGTGGCCATTGTGCGAGCAGCCGCACAGTCAGATGCGGAGTTCCTTTGAAGCAAAATAACTCAAGCGATTTGAACACATACTCAGCACCACTAATCTCCATTGCAGTTCGCTTAAGAGCTTAAAAGTTACGTAACATCTGGCTACTTTCTGACGGGAGAGAATGCTGCGAGAGGGAATCATGGCACCGTTTTCAGAGGTTCTTACCAATCAATTAAATGACCTGGAGGTGAGCTTCAAGGTCCTGGCAAAGCGCCTTCCAGAGGCCGGTGAACTACTGGAGAGTTTGGGACGTCCCGTGCCTGAAGAGCTCCTTCGGGAACTGGCGAATTCTGCGGAGCAGTTTGAAGAGATTAAGAGGGAGGTGCTCAAGCTCTCGGAGTCAGTGGCTGGACTTCCTCAGACATCCGAGCTTGGCTCGATCAGAGACCTCCGGTCATTCATGGAGTTTTTGTCGGAGGTAATCGAGAAACAAACTGCACACCGGAACATTCAGCAAGCCGCCAGCGGCGTTTTGGAAAAAGTCCTCTCTATCACCCACGTAGACGGCGTTGAGTTTGCCCCACTACTTCAGTGTCAGGAAAAAGCGCGAGAATTGCGCCGCAGTATCGCCGCAACAGCTTGGCCTAACATACATCCGGATGCCGACGCCCTTGCTCGGGGGCAGCACATCTTCTCGGAGTTTGTGAAGCTCGTCAGTTTTCACGACAGGCTGGAAGATGAGGAGTGGGGACGGCTCCAAGACCTCGTGAACCATTCCTTGGGCAAGCCTTTGGGGCTTGCCGCTTCCCGTGGAAAACTTATCCTATCTACATCTGTCTCTCCTCTACCACAAGTCCCCGTTTCTGTTGCCCAACCGGCGACTGCGACGGGGCCAAAAGAAAAAATAGTCCCAACAGAAAAGATGGCGACTGGTGGAGTCCCTGCAGCTCCCATGGAGGATCAGGGTGAGGACTTCCACAGAGGAGAGAGCTCAGCCCCTGTTGACCTAACGACTGACCCGCTTTCCCAAATGCCGCCTGTGACTGGCGGCGAGGCTGTCACTGAGCTGGATAATGTTGGGTTACCCAGTTCCATCGGCGCAACATCCACTGACCAACTCCCATACTCTCCGGCTCCGGAGTCATCAGGAATTGTGACCATGGTTGCGACGTTTCAGGGCACGCTCGACGACATCAGCAAAACCTTGGCCCTGGGCCTGATCGACAACAAAGGCATTGCGAAGGGCCTTTCAAGCAATATCAATGCTGCTTCGAATGCCGCCGCCGGAGGGGACAAGAAAGAGGCAGAAAACATCCTAAATGCTTTTATCAACCAGGTGAATGCCCAGACCGGAAAGCACATCTCTGGAGTTGCACCACAACTGTTGCTGGCAGATGCAAATTGCCTGCTGGATCAACTTCAGTGAGGTGTCGGAAATCCTAGGCCGTGATGTGGATTGATTTCATGCTCTATGGGATTGGCGACAATGCCGGAGCTATGCTAACTTAGACGTAAATGCGAAAGGCTCGCTGCCAGGCGGGCCTTCTCGAAGACACTGTGTGTCGGACAAACTCAGAGTAACACGTGAGTGTGCCCGATCCAATCCCCCAATAGCCCAGAAACCGCCGGCTGGCACAGAGCGCAGCTCTGCGGCCAACAGGCGATCACTCTCAAGAAGCTTGGTGCGGCGATAAGTGTTGCTGGTGAGGAATTGCAGGTCTCTGGGCACAAAATGGCGTTTGTGGGTGGGCATCACCTGCGCTAATCCAGCACGCTGAAGCGCAGAGTTGCGCTCTGCGCCGGCCAGCGAGTTTACGTCGATATCGAGAACGGCAAACAAGCAGGCGCGGGGGTTGACGAAAATCCCACAGGTGGTAAACTTGCAATGGGCCTTCGGCGGCGCAGTCTAAGGGCGGGCCAGCGGCGTTATCATGCGAACAAAACGGACTCACATTGTCATTGCGGAGCAACTCGCCGCGCAGATCGACAGGCTGGTCAGTAAGCGTGGCCGTAGCCGCTTTCTTGCCCAAGCTGCCGAGAAGGAGCTGATGCGCCTCCGTCAAATTAAGGCCCTTAAAGCTGCTATCGGCGCCTGGAGAGACGAGGAGCACCCGGAACTCGAGCGGGGCGCCGCAGCGTGGGTGGCCAAGGTGCGGAGGGAGGACGAAAAGCGGTACCGCAAAGTGAGCGCCCGGCGTTAACATGAGCATCTACCTCCTCGATACGAGCGTCATCATCGATACGCTCAACAACAAGCGGAGGCGCGGGAGCTGCTCACCGGCTTGGCGGAGCAAGGCCACCTGCTTGCTTGTTGTTCCATCAACGTAACGGAAGTATATGCCGGCATGCGGGCGGAGGAACAAGCGAGCACCGCAAAACTGCTGGACAGCCTGCAGTTTTATCCTGTGACGTTTCCTATCGCCCGCCTGGCTGGTCTCCTGAAGCGTGACTATAGCCGCAAAGGAATCACGCTGGCCCTTGGTGACGTTACGGTCGCGGCCGTGGCCCTTTACCACCATCTAACTTTGATCACGGACAATGCGAAGCACCATCCCATGAAGGAAGTGTCGCTGTACCCGTTGCCGGGTGCTTAGGTGCCCAGGTTGTTGGAATTAGTGGTGAGCCGCCGACTACTTCCGCGCAACAGTTTCAGGAAGCGCATCAGCCTGTAGCACCCTGTTCCGCGCTGAGACCTCGGCGCGCATGAGTTCGGACTGCCGGGCTGTGAACAGCAAGCTGCCTTGACTGGCGCGGCGCAAATCTTCCTGGTTCCACCGAACGCGCATGAGTCCAACGGTTGAATGTTGGTTGTTCCGCAGCAGCAGATGGCCGATTTCATGCGCTGCAGCGTAGCCCAATATCTCGGACGCGGAAGCCACGCGATCTTCGGCGAGTGTCTCGACCCGGTCGAAGAAAACGCTAGCGTAGGTCCCCCATTCGTTCCCCTGCGGCACAAGGGAGAAACCCAGCGTGACCCCTTGATGCAGTCCGTGTCCGGGCGCAAAACGGGGAAGAATCCTCAGAACGATCTCCGCTGGGCCTACTGGCTGTTGACAGGCCAGAGGAGCAGCGGCTCCTGCCGCCTCGATCGGGCAGTCAAGCCACGCGGTCTCGATTCCTGCTTTGCGAAGGATCTTTGCGGCATTGAGTTCCGCACCCTGCAAGGTCGCGCGTGACACTCGCGCATAATCGTGAACACGCACGGTGATTACTAACCTCGGCCCATCGCTTCCGCTTGCGGGGTCGGCGGCCAGGCCTGCCGCAATCAGAATAAGGAGAAACCCTGAGCTAACTGACCTTCCCCATCCCCCGCCCCTAGTTCCTAATCCTACGCACCTCGGAACCGAAATGCTTCCCCCAGCCCCCGCGATTAAGGCAATGGGATCCACCGTTGTTCACCACACCTTACTTCGGCAAAACGGGCGGGGGGTTAAGGGGCAAGGCCCCAAGTTGCAGAGCCTTTGAGGGTTGCTGTCATGAGCGAGGCTGCCAACCAGGGGATCTGTCGTGCGCCTTGCTGGGCGGGGCTTGTGCTGTGCCCGCTGCCCACGGGTTGCGTCCCAACCAAGTTTCTCGACCCTGAAGAGTCTTCAGCCGCCGGCTGGCGCACAGCGCAGCTCTGCGGCCAACAGGCGTTCACTCTCAAGAAGCTTGGTGCGGCGATAGGTGTTGCCTGTTCGGATACTAAGAAAAACCCTTGACAGGTCCATCTGTATTGCTGTATCAATACAGCATGCTGCTTCATGTCAACCCCTCTTCCGGCGTTCCCTCCTACCTTCAGATCGAGACTCAGGTAAAGCACTATATTGCCGCAGGGGCCCTGGCGCTCGGAGATGCGTTGCCCTCCGTGCGCAAGCTAGCCGCAGACTTACGCATCAGCACCAATACTGTTGCCCGTGCCTACCAGAACCTGGAGAGGGATGGTGTTTTACGGACGGTCCCCGGCGGCCGCACCTATGTAGCTGAGAATTCTCCGGGCCTGCTGAAATCGGAAAAAATCCGGCGCCTGCGGCCTTATGCCCGGCAGATCGCAGTCGAGGGCACGCAACTGCGGCTCGATCCACTCGAAATCATTGAACTCGTACAGCAGGAGTTAGAGGCATTGGAGGAAGTCAATGAACGATCTGGCGATCTGGACCGAAGAACTCGTTAAGACCTATCCCGAGGTGAGGGCTGTCGACGGCCTGAGCATGAACGTCCCACGTGGTGTGGCCTATGGATTCTTGGGACGCAATGGCGCCGGTAAGACATCCACCATCCGGATTCTGCTAGGGTTGACGCGCCCTACCGCGGGGCGCGGTGCGGTTCTGGGATTCTCCATCGGTCGCGACCAAGTGGCTATCCTCGAGCGCACGGCATTCGTGAGCGAGAGCAAAACGCTCTATGGCAACCTCACGCCTCGGGAACTCGCGCGCTTCACACAGGGGTTCTACCCGAAGTGGTCCGACCAAGCGGCCGCGAAGTATTCGCGCCTGTTCGAGATTCCGATGGACCGTCCTTTCTCAAAGCTCTCGCAAGGAAATCGAACGAAAGTCTATCTCATGTTGGCGCTGTCACAAGGGGCGGATTTACTGGTCCTCGATGAGCCGACGATGGGGCTCGATCCCCTCATGGTGGACGAATTCCTGCGCGTCCTCGTTGAAGATGTGGTGGGAGAGGGCTACACCGTCTTCGTCTCTTCTCACCATTTATCCGACGTGGAGCAGATCGCCGACTGGGTCGGCCTCATCGACCACGGAAGGCTGTTGCTCGAGGCGAGACTGGATGATATCAAGAGCCAGTTTCGATTGATTACTGTCGCCGGTAATGCCCTGCCACAAACGCTATCGCCCGAGATCTTGTTGGTGGCTTCCGAAGGGAACTTCTGCAAATACCTCGTCAAAAAGAACGCCGACGCTTTTGCCGCAGAGCTCAACCGGCAGGGTGCAACTGTGGCGGAAGTTTCTCCGCTGGGGTTGCGGGAAATCTTTCTTGAGCTGGTCCGAAAGGAGGAGGCATGTACTTCTGGAAATGTTGGCGGGATAACCGCACGCATTTCATCGTCTCTCTCATAGCGCTTCCAGCGCTCTGTGTTTTCTTCACAGTTATCGCCGTCAGGCTTGGTGATCCCGACGCGGTGCGGAAAGGTACGCCGCCATCGGTGATTCAAGCGTGGTCGACAACCACCGAATTCATTCTCGGAGGTTGGGCTTCCGTTTTCACACTGATGTGGGGATTGGTTCTGGGCGCATCGGGCCTGGGAGAGGAGTTCAAAGAACGGACGGCGGATTTCTTGCTGGTTCGACCTCGTCGCCGGAGATTTTGGGTGTGGGCGGGTTGGTCTGTAGGGGTCACGGAGCTAAGCGTGATGGTTTTTCTGGCGGTAGGGGCGACCTTCGGAACACTGACCTATATGACCGGCCATGTTCACACGTGGCGGCCGCTGGCCACAACCCTGCCTTTGGCCATAGGTGGCACGGTGGTCTACGGCTTGACCTATTTTATGACTATCGTCGCACGGAGCGGCCGGCAGGGGCTGAGTTACGGTATCGGAATACTCTTCATCGACTTACTGCTGCCTTCTGCCGTGTCCTACTACTGGAATGTCAATCTCCCTTCGATCTTGGGGTTCATGATGGGCGCATGCAAATGGGTTACGAGTCCCACGGCGGTTTTCCCAGTCGGCGGTTTGGTCCTTTGGACTCTCGTTGCCTTGGCATTTCCAGTTGCTGCACAGTTGGTTCTGGAACGTGCAGAGGTATGAGGGAGGGCTCAGATGTGGAGATGGAATTCCGTTGGAATGCTCTTTCAGGACCTTCGCCGGCTGGCGCAGAGTGCAGCTCTGCGGCCAACAGGCGTTCACTCTCAAGAAGCTTGGCGCGGCGATAAGTGTTGCTTGTGAGGAATTGCAGGTCTCCGGGCACAAAATGGCGTTTGTGGGGGGCATGAGCTGCGCTAATCGGGCACGCCGAATCCTTCCCAGATTTCACATGGGGCGCGAGACTCTATCGGGGCATCTGCTCCGGTACAAGGCTGACCGACTGGTTTCCGTCTACGTAAGCGTTCAGCATGGTGCCCTTATGGATAAACGCTACCGGCCCAAACCACGCGGCCGATTCTAAGGTCGTTGCTCCTCTGCTGCCGCCTTTCACTTTCGCTTCGCCCCGTAAAAGAATTTTGGCCCCACTTGAAGCAAGCGCATATTCTATAGATAAGCCAAGTGCCCCCGAGTGCCCCATTATTCGACTGCGCCCGATCGCGACAACTCGACCGACAACCGCCGAATCCGCAGGTATGACGACGATCCCCCCGACCTCGACACCCTCCCTCACTTTGAAGTGGACAATATCTCCCACTTTATTCGTCTTTGATGTGATGTCGTCCATCAGGTATAGGTGTACGGGGGTCCCGTCGGCAATCGTGAGCACTTTTGCGGCGGACCCTTGTGAGTAAATAGGGGCGCGAGTGCTCAAGAGGTGAACCAACGCGCACACCGAAAAAACGATTGGAGTTTTGAAGGCGAGCCTATTGCACAGTAAAGTCATAGCCCCTACCAAAAATCCCCTTTTCGAAGTCGGCTGACCCAACGATGTAGAGAATGTACTCACCCGGCTTGAGTGGCTTTTCAACGGTCACCTTATAGACGCGGCCTCCAATGGGTTCGTAGGACGTCCTCTCTACCCGGTCAGAGCGGATGCCAGTCTTTTGCCCTACGGCGCCCCCGCCGGACGCCATTTCTAGCTCGCGCCGGTCACCTTTCCCATCCATGCGTACGAGCATGTAATCATCAATCGTGGTGTTGGGAGGCAGTTCGACTTGGATTGCTGGTGTGGATTTGGCGAACAGGGAAGCGTGTTGTCCTTGGAGATAAGCTTTCTCCTTAACCGACTTGATATGTAAACTGACGTCGTGGCCGAGTCTACCGCCAACTTTCTCTTGGCCAATCGTGTGCAGTTCGGCAGGATTGCCGTCAATTGTGACACGAGGCTTCGTCAATACTGACGCATCCAGCATTGCTGCAATGACTTTGTCTGATACACCCGCCTTCTTAAGTTCCGCCAGATCGCTATCGCCCAGGGCGAACGCGCAGTTCCCGGTCTTAATTCTGGCTATGATGATGTCGTCTCCTAACGCTAATTTGGTCATCTGGACGATACGGGCGTTGTCGATATTTGAGTCCGCAGGTGCCCGGCTAGTATTGGGCGCATCTTTCGGATAAACCGCCGTCGTCGTAAGCGCTAGGACAATGGTGATAATGGTTAAGCTCTTCATCTTGACTTTCCTCCTGCGATAACATGTGGGCAAACGCCCGGGGCTCCGCCCACGAGCTGACCGCGAACATCAGCCGCGTGGGCAGGGTCCAGAGCGGCACTCTGCTCCAGCCAGCGGAGAATATAAGCGTGGTACATCTTGATGCTGGTGAGCCGTGAGGGAATCGAACCCCCAACCTACTGATTAAGAGTCAGTTGCTCTACCAATTGAGCTAACGGCCCATCGATTACTTATACGTTTGTCACAAAGAGTGTAACACAAACTGGACTTGTCTTAGGCCATTCTGTTGGGGGGCAGTCAAAGAAACTGCAGAGATTCTTCGGCCCCCAAAGAACGGGGGCCTCAGAATGACAGTGGGGCGGGTCTCTCACCCCCCAAAGAACGGGGATCTCAGAACGACACGGGGGGGCGGGGCTTTCGTTCCCAAGAGGCCGATGGGCTCTCCCGAAATTCACCCGATGCCGGTCATTCCCGCGAAAGCGGGAATCCAGCCCTATTTTGACGGACCTGGACCCCCGCTTACGCGGGGGTGACAACGCCCGCGATTCCCATCTCGTTAGGCGGGCCGCAGCCCCATGGACGCTCGGCCAGAGAACTGCCGGGTCCAGAAACGACTCGAGGCTGCTACAATGGCCGCATGCTGAACATCCGAAACGCAAGCGCAAACGACATTCCTCTTATCCTTCAATTCATCCGGGAGCTTGCCGAATATGAAAAAGCCCCGGAACAAGCGGTGGCGACAGCGGAAGATATACGCCGCGACGGCTTCTCCACGAATCCCAAATTCCGAGTGTTAATCGCCGAATGGGAGGGCGAGCCATCGGGGTTTACACTTTTCTTCTATCACTACTCGACCTGGGTGGGCCGGCCGACGCTGTTTCTCGAAGACCTGTTTGTGCAGCCGCGATTCCGCGGCAAGGGAATCGGCAAAGCGCTCCTGCTGCGTCTGGCGAAACTGGCCGTGGATGAAGGCTGCCGACGCTTCGAGTGGCAGGTGCTCGACTGGAACACACCCGCCATCGAGTTCTACGAATCGCTCGGCGCCAAGGTCATGAAGGAGTGGCTCACCATGCGCGTGAGCGGGGAAGAATTGAGGGTACTCGCCTCCCAGGCCAAAGACTGAACTTCACCTGCGGCGGAAGAGCGGGGACGATCAGAAATCAGAAGTCAGAAATCAGAAGCCAGAAGTCAGAAGTCAGGAGTCAGAAGCCAGAAGAAAAAGCTTAGCGCTACAACGCGGCTATTGGCCTCAGCCCAACAAGGATTTCACCACAGAGGTCACGGAGGTCACGGAGGAGAAACGCAGGCAAAGACTGTGGGTCAACAAACAAGGAACCGTAACCCTGTAATCCCCGCTCGCGCGAGCAGAAGTACTTTTCTCCGTGGTCTCTGTGCGCTCCGTGGTGAATTTTTTCTTCGCGGCAGGAGAGGAAGATGGGACCTCGTGCTACAGTGCGTATTGAAGCGTCAAATTGCCCCTTCCCCGAAATCAATCTTTTCGGAACATTGGCGCATCATTATAAGTGGAGGTCTTTTTTCCTAATGACACAATTTGTAGCTGAATACCTGGGACAGGCGCACCAGCAACTGTCTCAATTGTTGAATGAACTTCAGGAGGAACTGCAAGTGCTCCGCCTGGCGCGTGATTTGAAATCGACTTCTGAGCGCCTGCGGAGGCTATCAAGGAAGATTACGCTTGTTCTTCATACTCATATTGAACAGCAGGAACAGATTCTGTATCCCGCGCTCGAGGGACACATGCAGGGCCTCGCGGCAACTTTGGAACGCATGCGGTGCGACAACGACGCGGGCGAGGTTGCGGAGAAGGCGTTTCTCCAGTGCATCGAGCAGTGGGCGAAGAATGGCAAGAACCGGCAGGAAGTGATGAAGCGAGGCCGGAACTATGTTCAGTGGGTGCGCGCGCATCTGCTGAGAGAAAACGGGCGTCTGTTCCCGCTGGTGGAACGCGGTCTCGATCCGGAAACTCAACAGAAAGTTCGCCACGCCATGGAGGAACTGAGCCAGGAGACCTCTTCTGCTGTGGCGGAGGGGACGCTTTCGGCGCAGGCCTAAACAGGTTTCAGGTGTCAGGTTTCAGGTGTCAGAAGGTGGTCGGGGGCGAGTTCGCAACAACGGACCACGGACAGCAGACGATGGACAACTGATTACTGACTTTCCTCCATCAAGCGAACCAGAGCGCGCGGAGCAGAGTCCGCAAGCAAGACCATAATCACGGAACGCCATCAGCAACGCGGCGCAGGGGTTCTCCGGTCCAAATTACGGGTGCTGTCGGTCATAGCCATCAGCTCTCAGCTTTCAGCCCTCGTAGGCCACAAGTCCCGATTTATGCCTACCCGCAGGGGGTACCCCCATCACAAGGCACCGCGATTACCACTGCCGAAGCAGTTGAGTCTCTCGGTTCAATTTGGTAGGGGGTCAATTTGGTGCTGTAGCGGCGATCCCGCGAGGCGGGATCGCCAAATGGCGGCGTAAAGCCGCCTCTACACCAAATCGAGCCACTACCTTCAATCCCTCGGTATAGCCTGCGGCTCCCATTTCGTGTATGGTAGTGCCGATCCCTCGGGAGGTGACCCTTGCCGTCGGGGCTCGAATCTTCGCCGCTCGCACCAGAATCAATCCGCAGCCGCCAGCCGGTCGCGCGCAACGTCGCTGTGGACGCATATCGCGGATTCGTGATGCTGCTCATGATGGCCGAAGTGCTGCAATTTTCACGCATAGCCCAGGCTTTTCCGGGGAACTGGTTCTGGAGAATTCTGGCCTTTAACCAGACGCATGCCGAGTGGGCGGGCTGCTCGTTGCACGACCTGATTCAGCCGGGGTTTTCATTTCTGGTGGGCGTCGCGCTGCCCTACTCGATTGCCAGCCGCTTAGCGAAGGGCGCAACCTTCGGCAGGATGTTCGGGCACACGCTGTGGCGGGCGCTGCTGTTGATCGCACTGGGAATCTTTTTGCGCTCCCTGCATAGTCCGCAGACCAACTTCACGTTCGAAGATACGCTCACTCAGATCGGGTTGGGCTATCCGTTCTTGTTCCTGCTCGCCTTTCGTTCTCCGCGCTGGCAATGGACGGCGCTCGCCGTGATCCTGACCAGCTATTGGCTGGCTTGGGCGTTGTATCCTGTGCCGGGTCCTGGATTCAATTACCAGGCTGTGGGAGTGCCGCCGGATTGGGCGCATCACTACACGGGGTTCGCCGCGCACTGGAACAAGAACAGCAATTTGGGGGCCGCCTTCGATCAGTGGTTTCTGAACCTGTTTCCGCGCCCGGAGCCGTTTGTCGCCAACGAGGGAGGATATTTGACGCTCAGCTTTATTCCGACGCTGGGCACGATGATTCTTGGCTTGGTTGCCGGCCGCTGGCTGCGCGCTGCCGCTCCCCGAATTCCGATGAAACGCCTGCTGATCGCAAGTCTGATCGGCATCGCTGCCGGTCTTTTGTTGCACGTGACCGGCATCTGCCCGGTGGTGAAGCGCATCTGGACGCCGAGTTGGACTTTGTTCAGCGGTGGAGCGTGTTTTCTGCTCCTGGCGGGGTTCAGTTGGGTGATTGATGTAAGAGGGTACAAGAAGTGGTCCGTTCCCCTGGTGGTCATCGGGATGAACTCGATCGCGGCCTACCTCATCTCGCACTTGTTTGAGGATTTCATCGTCGATTCTTTCCACATTAACCTGGGCCCCCATGTCTTCCAAATTTTCGGGACTGCGCTCGAACCCTTGACGCAGGGCGCGGTGGTGCTATTGACGTACTGGTTGATTCTTTTCTGGATGTATCGCCGGAAGTTATTCTTGAAAATCTAGGTGGAGGACAGGTTTCAGGTGTCAGGTTTCAGGTGTCAGAAGGCGGTCGGAGGCGAGTTCGCAACAACGGACTACGGACAACAGAGGATGGACAACTGACTCCTGACTACTGACTTTCCTCCATCAAGCGAACCAGAGCACGCGTCACTGCACCTGCCACTTCTTCTCCGGCAGAGTAGCGTGCTCCTCATTTCGAGAGCCCTCCGCACTTCCAACCGGGGAACGCGGGTGTACTCTGACACAACCCCTGGCCCTGGTTCCCTGTAACGCGTGGGAGATGGAGTTTACTCAGACAGATTCTTCGACGAGTTTAACGAGGGCGTGCAGGGTCTGATTGACGGGCGTCGCAACGCCCAGCTCCGCGCCACGCCGCACCAGATAGCCGTTCAGGGAATCGATCTCGGTGCGCCTGCCACGGGCGAGGTCCTGCGCCATCGAGGAGGTAGCGTTGGGCATGGTTTCCGAGATTTTCAGCACGGTCTCGACCATGTTGACGTCGGACAATCGAACCCCGGCGGCGCGCGCCACGGCGATGGCCTCTTCGATGACCTTTACCATCACCGCCCGCGTCCAGGGATTACCCGTCGCGCGGTAGTACGGAGCGCGACCCAAAGCCGAAACCGGGTTATAGGCGCAATTGATAATCATCTTTGTCCAGAGATCGCCCGCCACATTCTCTGAGACACGGCACGGAACACCGGCGCGCTCGAAGAGCGTAGCAATGCTTTTCAGTTGGCGCTGGCGATTCCCTTCTCCCTCACCGCGCCCTGGAAGATCCCCCAGGATGAGATCGCCGCGGCCGGAATGCTTCACGCGCCCCGGCGCGGTCATGGCGGCAGCCACATAGACGACGGCTGCGAACGCATCGATTTTGGCCGCAGAGCGAATTCGCTCCACGTTGTCCACCCCGTTTTGAAGACTAATGACGGCGGCGCTGGGCGCAAGATGCGGCGCGACGGATTTCGCGGCCTCTTCGGTGTCAAGCGTCTTCACGCAAAAAAGCACAATTTCCGCGTCCCGTACGGCGCTGACCTGGGTGGAAGCCGCAACCGGAATCTGTTCTTGAAAATGCAGGCCGTCGAAAAATAAGCCGTGGCGGCTGATGGCTCCGACGTGCGGTGGGCGGCCAATCAAGGTGACAGGCGCACCCGCGCGCGCCAGCATCCCGCCGAAATAGCAACCCACGGCGCCCGCACCCAGTACGGCAATCCGTGGCCAGAAGTTTCCTTCCACTGTGCCTCCCCACCCCGCAGTTGATAGAGAACATTGTAATCGAGTGCGAGAGCAGAAGTCAGTAGTCAGAATGAGGAACAAGGCAGTT
>Ga0326728_10018938_pt1 | contig 13453 bp, 10 predicted proteins | sample MB3enrmetagenome_FD_207602 | JGI IMG/M metagenome (GOLD analysis project Ga0326728, IMG submission 207602) | Lab enriched peat soil microbial communities from McLean, Ithaca, NY, United States - MB31MN | ecosystem: Environmental > Terrestrial > Soil > Wetlands > Peat | place: USA: New York... | reverse complement strand
GCAGCACGATGGCGCAGTAACTCAGCGCGAGGACACCTACGACCAGAAAAAAGAATCGTGCCCATCGAAGAAACAAGGCGAGTCGCGTCGGCGGTCGTTTAATTTTGAACATCATGGCCGGTTGCTCAGACTGCCGGCTACGGGAGCTATGGCTTGAGGAGTTGAGGGGGCGTAATAACCGGTACGGGTGCGGACGGACAAGTGTCCGTGACCCGGGGCCACCGCCTTCACGAGGATCACCCGATAAGCCCCGTCTGGCCTTATGTTCGTGGGTGAGTACGCGAGGGTATACTGTTCGCGGATGTCGTGAGCGATGCGAACACAAAGGGGGACGACGTCCGCTGCGGACTGCGGAAAGAAAGCCTCGCCTCCCGTGGCCTTGGAAAGCTGCCGGAGCGCGCCGGGGTTCTTGTCGGGATCTTCCTCCGTATAGATTCCAATGGTATAGATGATGGCGTCGGACTTTTCCGCCATGGTCAGGATTTGGCCCAACGTGTGTTTGCTTGCGTTGTCGCCTCCGTCGCTCACCACGATCAGCACTTTCTTGTCCCGATTACCCTTCTTCAGGTGATCGAGTGCAGCCGCAAGAGCGTCATAGAGGGCCGTCTCACCGTTCGTTTTAAATGTCGACAGGGCAGCCTGCAATTGTGTCGTTTTGTCCGTGAAGGGGGTGTCGGCGGGCAGGCCAAAGGAAACGTGCTCATTGAAATTGACCACGAACATCTGGTCCAGAGGATTGCTGGAGCGGGAAAACGCCATGGCTGCGGCGATCACTTCATCGCGCTTGGGTCCCATGCTTCCGCTATTGTCCAAAACCAAGCCCACCGTGACGGGAATATCTTCATGACTGTAATACTCAATCTTTTGAAGCGCGCCGTCCTCGTAGACCTGAAAGTCATCTTCGGTGAGCCCTGAAACCGGAGCGCCTTTGTTATTCTCCGCGGTAGCGTGCAAGACGACGCTCGAAACACTTACACTGATTTTGTAGGGGGTAACCGGGCGAAGTTCGGAAGTCGGGGCTTCTTGCAGGCGGACAACACTGGGCAGGGTAAGCAAAAAGACAAGCGCCGCCAAACATCGGCCGGTCGTGGCGCATGGCTTCACCCTGCGTACTTCCGTGCTGAGCGACGCCGCTGCTTGCGACAACCTGCACCTCCACTAAACCGTAGCGCGTCAATTTGATGCCATAGGAGCGGCGAGTTTACCTCGCGAAATGGCGGGGTGAAGCTGCCTCTACGCGCGAGGTTCATCCGTCCATCTTCCCGTCAGCCAACTGGGGACGAGTGCCAAGTCTCGACACCATCGCCATGTAATACCACCTGCTGACCAGAGCATGACGCACATCGCGCTTGCCGCAAACAGAAACGTCCCACCAAGCAATGCCGCGAGCAAGCAAGCGGTATATTCGTACATGATGAACAACATTTCATCCCCAATCCAGGTTACCTATCGCCTTCCACTCGATTCCGCCAGTTGGCAGAAGGGCGATCTTCCAGCAGTTCCAGGTTTGGGCATGAAGGGGAGGTGATACTTGTGTATCGCCCCCCTCTCACGACCCGACGCACAGTCAACTTCGCCCGGGCCAAAACTAGATGCGGCCGAAGCGACCTCACTTAGGCCCCCGTCGTGGAAGGTCCACAGAGGAAGCCGCAGCGGCGAGTTTACCTCGCCAAATGGCGGAGTAAAGCCACCTCGACTCGACTCAAACAACCCGCTTCGAAAGGGCGGAAAGTCCAAACCACGCGCCGAGCGACAGCAGCCCAACCAGCGCCACAAGGAACAAGGGGCTGGCGGTGACCGGCAGGGTCGCCGGGACGGGTGTTTCCGCGGCGGCGACTTCTACGGGCGGAGCCTCAACCACTTCCGTGACGGCTACCTCTTCTCCCGTAGGTTTAACCGCGATGACTGGCGCCGTCTTCAAAGTTTCGACCGGCGCAGGCAGTTCAACCGTCGTTGCGAGAACGGGCTCATTGACGGTCTTGGCGAGCTCTAGAGCCCTGGTCTTGGGGTAAACAAATTCGTCGCCCCACTCTTTTCCCGGATAAAACCACGCATGGATGGCTTCCGGCTGTCCTTCGCCTCTTTCCCTAAATGTTATTACCGTTTTGCCCGTCGCCTTCAGACGATAATTGGGGATGGCGAGGATGGTGGTGTACACATGGTCTTCGGCTTGGTTGAAGATTTGGACGATGTGGCGATCGGATGCGGAATCAGCGAGCTTAAAAACATACGTACCCGCCGGCAGGATCTGAGCACCCACGCCCGGAACCTCCACGGGCTCGCTGAAGGTCACCGTCGTTTTGTTGTTCCACTCGTCTGCCTTCGCAGTGGGTAGAACCGCTAGAACCACCAGGGACAGGCAGAAAATCATCAGTACTACTCTGAATCGATCTATCTTTTTCATCGGATTTACCTCGATACTTTCTTGGGGCGTTCGATTCTGCCCCGCGTTTTGGGGTCGCATCTACAAATGGAATGAATTTATAAGGCACCAGAACAGCAGGAAACCTCGGCCCTTGGTGGCCCGCGCGGGAGCCACTTGGAAAGGGCGCAGGGCCGACTGATAGACCCTAAGATCAGCCGTTGCCTCAATTCCTTCCCCTTGGTCTGTTACTTGCGCCAGGGGGTGCAATGGGGAATTCCCGACCTCACACGCTTGAACTGCCGATCTCCCCAATGCGACTCTGGCAAGAGCTGTCAAGGCACCAAAGCCACCGTTGAAGAATCGTCTTGAGGTCTCCTTTTGATCCCAAAGGCTTAAGGAGAGGGCTTCCGTTCCGTCAGGGAGGGTGAAGGCGAGGAGGCCCCGAAAATCCTTTTCCTTGCGAAACCGCGGGATGACTTCCTGCTCGAAAGTCCTGGTCAGTTCAACCTGGCAACCGGGTTGCACCTTGATGACCACCACTCGTGCGAACATTTCACTTTCCCCTGACCTTCGCCTCCCACCAAATCCCGGCTGGCAGTTCGAAGCACACCACCTATACCCTGGGCTGATTTGCGTGTCTGTTAAACATCGCTCACGTGTATGGTCAAAATTGCTCATCGAAATTGAGGAGGTGGAAGCTACCGTGTGGGAGCAGGCAAATTTAAGCGTGGAGGGCTGCCCGCGCTGACCGGAACGGGAGTCAGCGCCTTCAACTGTGCAAGTGACTTCAGGACGCTCCGCCAACGAACGTTGTCCTTTTTCGTTTCGATAGGAGCAGAGAGATCCGAATAGAAGTCCAGGATATTCTGGCGCAGCTCCGCTGACGTCCGATCGAACTTGCAGTCGGAAAGTTTGGCCAGCAACTTGGCATAGGAGTCGTCGGTCAGTGGGTATTCCGCTGCCTCGGTCTTTTTGCCCGTATCTAAATCCATGTTGGAGAGTTGCAGAGAGTCCGTTCGCAATTCTTCCAGAAAGGCTCGGTATTGATCCACAGAGATATTAATGCTCTTAAAATACATTTCCTCCGTCTTCGGGTTTGGGTTCTTGAACGCCATCGCCTTAAAAGGGCCTATTTTCGGCATGTAATACATGAACACTGACAACACCCGGGCGACGAATCCCGGCCTTGTATAATCCTTTCCCCAGTTCTTTTCATAATCGGAGCGCGATAGACGGTAAAGGAACTTGCGTTTTGAGAAGGTGGGTTCTTCGCGCATGATGTCCTTCTTATGGGTCCGCAGCGCGACCTTTGTCATTTCCGGGATCAGCCGGCTGACAGAGTATCGGTACGTGCTGATCGTGAGATTCTCGCGGGGAAGCACGTCTTTCAGTTCCACTCCGTAAACCCCCGGAAAAACGCGCACCAGCAGGGGTAGGGACACCTGAAACCCGATGAAATCGTGATATTGTTGCGGAGCATAACGTTTCTTCGCCACCTGCACCATGTCGAACCCAAATTCCGTTCGGATATGCGCCGTATTGTCCTCCGCGTAGTTGACGGAGTTGCCGTACTTCGCCCGCAGCTTCGGGTATTCAATCGCGACGGACAGGTTGACAGCCGGGTGACCGGCAATGTCTGACGCATAGTGTGCCAACGCGCCCATGGCGAACGCATACTCGTTAGCGTCCTGACTCTCGAGTAGCATCGCGCGAACGAAGTCCCCGCTACGAACATAATGCGTCAGATCGCTGAATTGCTTACTGCCGAATGGGTAGTAGCCGAGGTCCTGGATGACGGCGCCGCCATAGGCATAGGCATGCGCCTCCCTAATCTGGTCTTCCGTCAGCGCCGGAAATCGCTTGAGCAGCAGAGGCCGGATCTCATCTTTCCAGAGTAGGTCGACAATTTCCTCATGCGTCAGGACGGAATATGCAAACGAGCCACCGCTGCACATCAGTAAGACACACAGGACGAGTGCAACAATTGACGATTTTTTCATGCTTCGTTTTTCCTGAACGAGGGGCCGCCTGGAATTCGCGCACCAGACCCTTGTTGCGTCTGGCGCGGTGGCTGTTTTCTTTTGATGTCTTAAAGTGCTCCCCATAGATCGCTTGTAACCGGGCTAACGTTCGTCCACCCGAGGGAGAGTATTTCGTGAGCGTGCCGTCAAGGCGCTGACCCGGATGAGGAGAGGGCACGGTGCCGTCGATCAGAATTCCTTTCCCGGTCACTCTGCGTCCATAGACCTTTTGGTTATCGCCTTCATCTTGCTTTGTACACGGCTCCATCAAGCGAGGCCCCGGCATACAAGCCACGTGAGCGCGAGAAGCTCAGAATCTCCGCATGAAGTTGAGCGTCGGTCGGCCCGTCTGCGAAACGACTCACCGGGCCAGCCGTGACGGATAATTCCGCGCCCAGCTTGATGCTGTCCTGGACCACGTACTTTCAGCCGCACTTTTCATGGGTTCGGCGGCGGCAATGGGCCCGGTCAACATGCTGGCCATCCACCGCGGCTTGATCGGCGGTTGGCGCCATACGCTCGCTTGCAGAGTCGGCTACGTCACCGGCGAGTTCATCCTCTTCTCCCTGGTCCCCCTCGGCGGTCACTATCTCTTTTCCGACCTGTCCAACCCGACTCTCCAGACCGTCCTGGCGGCCATCGGCGTAATCGTTCTGCTTCCACTGGGAAACGACTTCCTTGTCCGCGTCGTCAACGGGGCCCCGCGGGCCCTTCGCCTGCGCTCGCAAAGACTGGGATGAAGGCAAGGTCCCCGCGCATCTGGCCACCGATGTCGCCTCCTGTCCCACCCTAACCATGTTCAATCCCGTGGGGGACGAGGGTCAAAGTGGCGTCTCCTTGAGTCGCCGGTAGCGCCGGATCAGAGTGTTGGTTGAGCTATCGTGCTGGAGATGGGACTCTTTCTGGCTCTCGAGTTCGGGGATGATGCGTTGGGCAAGCACCTTCCCCAGCTCGACTCCCCACTGATCGAACGAGTCGACCTGCCAGATGGAGCCCTGGGTGAAAACGCTGTGTTCATACAGCGCGACGAGTTTCCCCAGCGCCGCCGGAGTTAGCCGCTCCAGCAAGATCGTGTTGGACGGACGGTTGCCCTCGAAGGTGCGGTGTGGCACGAGCCAAGAGGGCGTGCCTTCCGCCTGGACTTCCTGCGACGTTTTGCCAAAGGCCAGCGCCTCCGCCTGGGCAAATACGTTAGCCAGGAGTATGTCGTGGTGCCGGCCGAGCGGATTAAGCGCCTGGGCAAACGCGATGAAGTCACAGGGAATGAGCTTGGTCCCCTGATGGATCAGTTGGTAGAAGGAATGCTGGCCATTGGTGCCCGGCTCCCCCCAGTAGATCGGCCCGGTCTGGTAATCGACCTCCGTCCCCTCAAGCGTCACGTGTTTGCCATTGCTCTCCATCGTCAATTGCTGGAGGTAAGCCGGAAAGCGCTTCAGGTATTGCTCGTAAGGTAGGACCGCCATGGTTTGCGCGCCGAAGAAATTGTTGTAATAGACGCCCAGAAGTCCCATGAGTACGGGCAGGTTGTGCCCAAAAGGGGCCGTGCGGAAATGCTCGTCCATCTGGTGAAAACCGTCGAGCATGGCGCGGAAATGTTCGGGGCCGATGGCGATCATCGTCGAGAGCCCGATCGCCGCGTCCATCGAGTAGCGCCCGCCGACCCAGTCCCAGAACTCAAACATGTTGCTGGTGTCGATGCCGAATTTTGCCACCTCGGCGGCGTTGGTCGAGACCGCGACAAAATGCTTGGCAATGGCCGCATCCTGTTTCAAAGTCGCGAGGGCCCAGGCGCGCGCCGTGTGCGCGTTGGTCATCGTCTCCAGAGTCGTGAAGGTCTTTGACGAGATAATGAACAGCGTCTCCTCGGCATCGAGGTCACGGGTGGCCTCGGCGAAGTCGGTGCCATCGATGTTGGAAACGAACCAGAAGGTCAGGTTACGCTGGCAGTAATGTCGCAAGGCTTCGTACGCCATCACCGGCCCCAGGTCGGACCCGCCGATGCCAACATTGATGACATTGCGGATCGGCTTGCCGGTGTGGCCCTTCCACTGGCCACTGCGCACCCGGTTGGAGAAGTCGACCATCTTATCGAGGACGGCATGCACCTGGGGCACCACGTCCTCACCATCCACCAAGATGGATTGCCCCTTGGGGGCGCGCAGGGCCACGTGCAAGACGGCCCGCTTCTCGGTAACATTGATTTTCTCCCCCTGGAACATAGCATCGATGCGGGAACGCAGGCCGGATTCCTCCGCCAGTTGTAGCAGGAGCTTCACCGTCTCGTCGGTGATGCGGTTTTTGGAGTAATCAAGGTAGATGCCCACGGCCTCGGCGGTCAGGCGCTCCCCGCGTTGGGCATCTTTCGCGAATAGCTTCCGAAGGTGCAGCTTCCGGATCTTCTTGTAATGAGCCTCAAGGGCCTTCCATGCCGTGCGTTGAGTGAGTGGTGGTATGGTTGCCGTCATGTTCGTATCACCTCCGACGTTCGTTTGCCCTTTCCAAGGGCAAGGCCCAAAACGCGACAGACCGTGTTCGCGATCATCCATTCCTCGTCCGTAGGAATGACGCGGACGGGAACCCGGCTGGTCTCCGCGGAAATCACACCCTCATTCGCCGCGTTTCGCTCTTCTTCGAGTTCGATTCCAAGAAATCCCAGCCCCTCGCAAATCCGGGCGCGGACGACGGGCGCGTTCTCTCCGATGCCGCCCGCGAACACCAGCGTGTCCAGTCCGCCGAGCGCCGCCGCGAATGCGCCGATCCATTTCTTAACCTGGTAACAGAACAGGGCAACCGCTTCGGCCGCTCGCACGTCTTGCGTTTCGTGCTCCAGCAAGTCGCGCATGTTGGAACTAGTCTCCGACACACCGAGCAGTCCAGATTTGAAATTGACCATCTCATTGAATCCCTTGGCATCGAGGTGCTCGGTGCGTGCCAGATACCAAACCAGCCCGGGATCGAGGTCGCCAGAGCGGGTGCTCATCGGGACCCCGGCTGTCGGGGTGAAACCCATGCTGGTATCCATGGATTTGCCGCGATGTACCGCCGCCAGGCTCGCGCCATTACCGAGGTGGGCGAGGATGACCCGGCCTTGCGCCACTTCCGTTCCGGCCAAGCGGGCAAGTTCACCCATCAGAAACGCGTATGACAATCCGTGAAACCCGTACCGTCGAACCCCCTGCGCTTCGTAGCGGCGCGGGATCGGCAAGATTTGGGCCACGCGCGGCAGGTCATGGTGGAAAGCCGTGTCGAAACACGCCACTTGGGGCATGTCAGGAAATCGGCGATGAAACTCCTCGGTCAACAGAATTTCCTCCGGCAGATGCTCAGGGTCGAATGGACTGAGCCGCCGCAACTCCTCAACCATTTCCGCCGTGATGCGCTGTGGCTGAGTATATTTCGGCCCGCCGTGCACAACGCGATGCCCCACCGCCGTAAATGCACCATGCCCGCTGCGTTCTTCGATACCGTCGATCAGCGCGCCCACCGCCGCGGTGAGATCCGGCGCCGTCACTGACCGCGAAATGTTGTCGCCCGGGTTCAAGCCTTTCACCCGCAACGTAGCCCCCGGTTGCCCGATCCGGTCAATCCCGCCCCCCAGAATCCGCCCGAGCGAATCACCGGTCTCAAACAGGGCGAACTTGATGCTCGACGAGCCTCCATTAATCGTCAGGATGCGCGAATTACGGGGTTTCATGGATCACTCCATTGTCATTCCTCAATCCGAACGAAGCCAGTTGTGCGCGCGTGGACGAGTAATCCGTGTGGAGAATGCTCCGAATCCCCAAGCCTTCCGCGATCTGGACGAACATTGGGGTGTTTTCGATATAGACGACCTGACGGGCTGGCGCCTGGGAGATATCCAGCGCCAACCGGAACATATCTCGGTCGGGCTTGCGGATGTGGACAAAACACGAGGAAATGAAGGAATCCACAAGCCCGTCCAGCTTGAACTTTCGAATCCTATGCACATTCAGTTCGCGCGCTTCGTTGCTGACCACGACGATCTCCAGCCCATGCCGCGCCTTGAGCTGAGCGACCAACTCGATCATCTCGGGGTGAGGTTTCGATTGCGCGAACATGAAGCGCCGAAACTGAGCCCGGGTGAACGGCCGCTTTTGGTAGAAGATCACCCGGCCCAAATATTCCTCCAGCGTGAGCTTCCCCTCCTCGTAGGTGTCGAAAGTCAGTTGATGCCGTGCCTCAATCTCCGCCCACTCCAGCTTGAAGTTCCTCGCCGCCCGTTTGCGGGCATGATGATCCCACCCGTCGGTGAGCAGGACGCCGCCGATATCAAGAAACAGCGTTCTAATTTCTGTTGAGCGCTTCATTTTGGTCACCGTTTCGCCTCCGCGTTTATTTCCCGTTCCGCCAGAAGCCAATCTTGATCAGCTTGGCCGTTCTGGCGGCCTCGCCGCTCGTACAGTTCATAGGCCCGCCTCGCGGTCATCGTAACGAAGGGGTCTAGGAGAAGCTTGTGGAAATTGAAACGATGGCCCCCCTGGGGTTGATAGGGGCCGTCCACGCGGTAGGCATACAGTTGACCGGGACAGATCCCCTCCACCCAAATGTGCCACACGTCACCAGTGCGGTTGCGCTCGGGATCCAGATCAATCACCCGGGTGGCCGCGGCATCTTGGGGATGATCAAACAACTCCAGCCGAACGCGGCTGGCGTGTCGGCTGAAGAAGGCGAAGTTGACTCCCCCATCTTGATGGGTTCCCATGGGTAACGGAACGCCCATCCGAACTTCCGTGCGTTCAGAAACCTCTGCCACATAATCATGCAGAGGACGTTCGGACGAAATTAGCTCTGTGGCCGCGAGTGCGTTTTCCGCGGCCTGGCCTGAAACACAAAGCTTCTGGCCGGTAGGACGATGCTTCCTTTGCAGTTTTGCCACCTTCATAGCTTGTCTTCTGTCGTCCTTCTCCCCTTGGAGGTTGATTCACCGTTGCCAGAAAATGGGATCGACTTCCAGGGGTACCGCAACGCCGGCGCAGTGCGGTATGATGCGCGCTGTATAGTCGGTGACCGGTCGTGTCGCGGGCACCTGTGCGACATAAGCGTGGCCGCTGTCCGCGCCTGCCAATTGGCGGACGCGCGTCATCTCCTCTCGGACTGGACTGCCGCCATTGATCCCGTTGGCATATAGCTCGACTCGCACGGCGTTCGGATCGAGGTCATTGAGATACACTTCTGCCTCAAAGATGTGCTGGGCGGCATTGGTCTGAACCTTCACGTCGCCAAACCGGAGCGCGCCCCACATCTCTTTCAGAGTATGTTCCCAATGGACAATGTTCCTACCCACTGCGCCTTTATCGGCAGCGCGTTCACGGTAGGTTGCCGCAGCCGGGAGGTAGTGTTGCTCGGTGTATTCGCCCACCGCGCGGTTCGCGGAAAAACGCGGTGTCAAACTCGCCATACTTTCCCGCATCCGCGCCACCCAAGCCGTGGGGATACCCTGCCCGTCGCGGGCATAAAACTCGGGAATCACTTCCCGTTCGAGCAGGTCATAGAGGGCTTCGGCTTCGGTCCCGTCCAAAGCCGGATCGTCGCCATGTTCCCGACCGTCCCCCAACGCCCAGCCGACTTCCGGCGTGTAGGCCTCCGCCCACCAGCCGTCCAATTCCGAGAGATTGAGGCCGCCATTGACCAGCACCTTCATGCCGCTCGTCCCGCAGGCTTCCCAAGGCCGCCGGGGCGTGTTGATCCAGACATCCACGCCCTGCACCAGTTGCTCGGTCAAGAGCATGTCGTAATCGCTAAGAAAGATCACATGGGGGCGCGCCTCGGGCTGCCAGATGAAATGCATCCATTCCCGAATCAGGGCCTGCCCCGCCTGGTCCGCAGGATGCGCCTTGCCGGCGATGATGAGTTGTACGGGGCGCTGCGGATGGGTCAAGAGACGGAGCAGTCGCGCAGGGTCATGGAGTAGTAAATTCGGTCGCTTATAGGTCGCAAAGCGGCGGGCAAACCCCAGGGTAAGGGCGTTCGGATCAAAGAGATGCTTCGCGGCTTCGACCTCCTCGGACGGCGCGCCTCGGGTGTCCATGTCCAGCGACAATCGTTCGCGAACATATAGCACAAAAGACTGGGTGGCGGCGGTACGAAATTGCCAGAGCCGGGCGTCGGAGAGCTGGCGAATGCCTTGATCCAGGCCTTTCGTCGTCCCCAGCCAGCGTTTCCTTCCACAGGCTTCTGTCCAAAGATCATCAGCGGGGGCCGAGTCCCAGGTCGGCACGTGGACTCCGTTGGTCACGTGTCCGATCGGGATTTCGTCCTCCGACCAGCGCGGAAACAGAGGCAGAAAGAGGCGCCGGCTGACCTCCCCGTGCAAGCGGCTTACGCCATTCACCGCACCACTCCCGCCGATGGCCAGATACGCCATGTTGAAAGGCTCCGACGAGTCGGCCGGGTTCTGGCGGCCCAGGGCCAGCAAATCGTGAAACGCAATGCCGAGCTCCTTTTCAGCATATCCCCGAAGGTATCGCTCGATGAGGACAGGATCGAAACGGTCAAAACCCGCGGCCACGGCCGTGTGGGTGGTGAAGAGATTCCCCGCACGGGTAACCGCCAGTGCTACTTCGAAGGTCTGCCCGGTCTCTTCCATGAAGTTGCGGGCACGTTCCAGGACGGCGAACGCCGCGTGACCTTCATTCAGGTGACAAACCTCCGGTTGCACCCCGAGCGCGCGGAGCAGCCGCCATCCACCGATCCCAAGGAGCAGTTCCTGCTTGAGGCGCAAATCCGGCCCGCCCCCGTAAAGCTCGCTGGTAATCCCCCGGTGAATAGGGAGGTTCGCCGCGTCATTGCTGTCCAGCAGGTAAAGCTTTACCCTGCCCACCTGAACCTGCCAGGCGCGGAGCCAGACCGAGTAACCTGGCAGGGAAATCTCCAACCGCAACCACTCCCCGTTCGGTTGGCGCAAGGGCGCGATCGGCAACTGTCCGGGATCGTTATACGGGAAAAGGGCCTGTTGCCCTCCGTCCTTGTCGATCTCCTGGCGAAAATAACCCTGCTGGTAAAGCAGGCCCACGCCCACCACCGGCACACCCAGGTCGCTAGCGGCTTTGAGCTGATCCCCCGCCACATTGCCCAGCCCGCCCGAGTAAATGGGCAATGCTTCACTCAACATGAATTCCATGCTGAAATACGCGGCGCAGGTTAGGGAACTCTGCGCATGATTCTGCTGAAACCACGCGGGCGCCTCCAGTGCTTTCCGCCTAGTCTGCACTCGGCTATCAACATTCTTGCGAAAAACCGGGTCGGCCAACCTGCGCTCGATCTGGTCGCGCGAGACCGTCTGAAGGAGCCCCCAGGGGTTATGCGTGATCCCCCACAGTTTGGGATCAAGCTGCCGCCATATTTCGTCGGTGGCATGATTCCACGACCAGCGCAGATTCAAGGCAAGCTCAGCCAGGGAATCGAACCCCTCGATTTCCGTGGGTAGAAGGTTGTACGTCGGGTGGCTGGCGCGAATTTGTTCGCTCATGTTTTCTCCTTGGATTGCGGCGCCGCCAGAGTATCGCTGACGATCGCCTGCGCTTCCTCCAGAATGCGGCGCAGATGGTCATCTCCACGGAAGCTTTCCGCATAGATCTTGTAGATACTCTCAGTTCCTGACGGACGCGCGGCGAACCACCCGCTCTCCGCTATAACCTTCAACCCGCCGATGGGAGCGTCGTTGCCCGGCGCGCGAGTGAGGATAGTCTGGATTTTCTCGCCCGCCAGATCCGTGGAGCGAACCTGTTGCGGCGATAGTTTCTCCAGCATCTCTTTTTGCTCCGGCGTGGTGGGTGCCTCGACGCGGTCATAAACAGGCGCCCCGAACTGGCGCGTCAATTCGCCGTAAATCTCACCGGGATCGCGGCCCACTCGCGCCGTGATCTCCGCCGCTAGCAAAGCCGGCACGATGCCGTCTTTGTCCGTCGTCCATACGCTGCCATCCAGACGAATAAAAGACGCGCCCGCGCTCTCCTCTCCGCCAAAACCCAGCGAGCCGTCGAGCAAGCCATCAACGAACCATTTGAAACCCACCGGCACCTCGTAGAGCTTGCGGCCAAGCTTCGCCGTGACCCGATCAATCATCTGGCTACTCACCACGGTCTTACCAACCGCGGCTTCTTTGCGCCACTTTGGGCGGTGTTGGAAGAGATAGAAGATGGCGACCGCAAGGTAGTGGTTGGGCGGTAGTAGTCCTGCGCTTTTGGTGACAATGCCATGCCGGTCATGGTCCGTATCGCAGGCGAAGGCGATTTCGAAGCGATCCTTCAGGCCTATTAACCGCTGCATCGCATAGGGTGAGGAGGGGTCCATGCGGATTTGGCCGTCCCAATCAACCGTCATAAAGCGGAAAGTCGGGTCGACGGCCTCGTTCACGACCGTGAGGTTCAACCGATAGCGCTCGGCAATCGGTCCCCAGTAGTGGACCCCCGCGCCGCCGAGCGGATCTACCCCCATGCTGATGTTCGCGCCGCGAATAACATCCATGTCGATCACATTGCCGAGATCCTTGGTGTAGGCGTCGAGGTAGTTATGCCGGTGCGTCGTGGAGGCGCGAAGAGCTTTCTCGAAGGGAACCCTATTCAACCCCCGAAGGCCCGTCTCGAGAAATTCGTTCGCCTTCGCCTCGATCCAGTTGGTGACGTCGAATTCCGCCGGCCCGCCGTTGGCGGGGTTGTATTTGAAACCGCCGTCATGGGGCGGATTGTGGGAGGGCGTAATCACAATACCGTCGGCGAGTCCAGTCGTGCGCCCCCGGTTGTAAGTGAGAATCGCGTGAGAAATAGCAGGGGTCGGGGTGTATTCATCGGACTCCGCAATCATGACTTCCACCCCGTTGGCCGCCAGCACCTCAAGCGCGCTGGCATGAGCCGGCACAGAGAGCGCATGTGTGTCCATACCAAGAAACAGCGGACCATCGATTTTTTGTTGCGCTCGATACAGGCAAATAGCCTGACTGATGGCGAGGATATGCCATTCATTGAATGCCTTGTCGAATGCGGAACCACGATGTCCCGAGGTGCCGAAGGCAACCCGCTGTTCCGGCACGGAAGGGTCAGGGGTCTCG
>Ga0326728_10018935_pt1 | contig 13455 bp, 12 predicted proteins | sample MB3enrmetagenome_FD_207602 | JGI IMG/M metagenome (GOLD analysis project Ga0326728, IMG submission 207602) | Lab enriched peat soil microbial communities from McLean, Ithaca, NY, United States - MB31MN | ecosystem: Environmental > Terrestrial > Soil > Wetlands > Peat | place: USA: New York... | reverse complement strand
CATGTGCCTTCCATGGTCAAAAAGAAATGCCTCGGTCGTGCCAGAAATACCTTTGACGAACCCCTTGGCGTTAGCGGGCACAGGAATCGAACCCAGCTTCGCGCGTTTCGGTATTCCCCTAGAAATCTCATAAAAGTTGAATTGCTGCACACATGCCTGTTTTACTTCCTGAGAACAAGCGGGAGTAAGCCTGAAGTCGTAGTCAAAGGTAAAAGTAATCTTGTACTTGGGCTGCGACGTTTGGAGGCTCGCGTAAAGCAGACTCACCACAACCGTTGACAATAGCTTATGCAGCATGTTCGACCTAACCGGGATTTCCGTTTGGATCTCCGGGAGAAATACACATATACACCAACGGCTCTTTCGAGGATACCAATATATGTGTGCGGTTGGTTCGCAAGTGTCAGGCAGCGCTCTTTTCGTGCGGACCTCGTCTGGAAGTAAGCGAAAACGGCGGCCCGCCACCGGCGTATGTGCAACCGCCTGCGATGAGTGACCGGCCTAATGCCGCGGCGATTTCTGGCCAGGGCCAGTTTGGAAAATAAGAGTTTTGCCGTGGCGGACTCATGGCTGCCCGGCAAAAACGAGCTGAGTTCGCGGGGAAAGGTGAGTTGGGGATGCTCACCCGACCCGCCTGATTGGTGAGACATAGGCCGCGGGCCCCGAGAGCTTTGACTCAGCCATGGGTGCAAGCTCGCAACCAGCCGGATTCTTTCTCTCTTCGCTTGGACCAGTGTTCGGGGAGGACCTCACTAGCGGCTCGGAATTTCCGGAAGCCAGAACCGTCAGAGTGATTTATCCGCTCACGGTGTGGACCAGTCTGGAAATTCTCTAGCGCCTGCGCTACTCGCGGCCAAAAGAATAATATTCGAGGCCAAGCTCGCGCATCTTCTGCGGTGAATAGAGATTTCTGCCGTCGATGACGAGGCCCCGCGCCATCAGGGATTTTCCACGCTCCCAATTCAGTGTGCGGAAGATGTCCGACTCAGTGAAGACCAATGCAGCATCGGCACCTTTAAGCGCTTCGTAGGGATCATCATGGTAAGTCACCTCGGGTAAGAGAGCCTTTGTCCTCGGAATGGCTTCGGGGTCGCTGGCGTGAACGATGGCTCCCTCTTCCAGTAAGCGCTTGACCACTTCGAGCGCGGGTGCAGAACGAATGTCGTCGGTCTTGGCTTTGAACGCCAGGCCCAGAACCGCCACTTGTTTGCCTTTGATGACCCAAAGAGCCTTGCGCACTTTTTCAAGAAAAACGTCGATGCGCTGCTTGTTGACCCGCTCGGTGGCTTTCAGAATGTCAAAATCGACGCCAACCGAGCCGGCTAGATGGATGAAGGCTTGAACATCCTTTGGGAAACCGAAACCGCCAAAGCCGAGCCCGGCACGCAGGAACTGCGTCCCGATCCGGGGATCCAGACCCATCGCATGCGTGACCTCCTCGACGTTCGCGCCGATCTTCTCACACAGGTCCGCGATGACATTGGCATAACTGATCTTCAAAGCAAGGAACGAGTTCGAGGCGTGTTTGATCAACTCGGCGCTGTTGATCGTGGTGACTAGGAATGCGGCATTATGGCCCGGAGGGCACATTCCATCGTGCAGTGGGCAGTGAAAGCGACGCTCAAGGATGGGGCGGTAGATCTCGCGCAAATCGGCCGCGGCGGATTCGTCTTCAACACCTACAACGATGCGATCGGGATGGAAGAAGTCTTCGACAGCGTTGCCTTCGCGGAGAAACTCTGGATTCGAGGCCACACGGAAAAAATTCTTGCTGCCACCGCTGTAAGCGATGAGCGCACGCTGCAAGGCGAGGCCGGTGCCCGCGGGAACGGTACTTTTCTCGACCACAAGCTTGGGAAAACGGGCCTCCTCGGCGATTTGTCGGGCCACGTGCTCAATTGCGGAGAGATCCGCCTCACCGCTCACTTTCGGTGGAGTGCCCACGCAGATGAAAATGACGTCGCCGGCACGGATGGCTTCGCCAGCGTCCGCGGTGTAGGAGATTTGGCCAGCCTTGCGCGCGGAAGTAAGGATTTCGTCGAGGTACGGCTCGAAAATTGGCACGACGCCGGCATTTAGGCGCGCAATGCGCTCACTGTCGATGTCCGTGCAAGTCACTTCGTGTCCCGCCGCGGCGAGACACGCGCCCGTCACTAGTCCTACGTAGCCACAACCAATCACGGAAAGATGCAAACTTGAATCTCCTTGGGAGCCCTTCCAGAATGCAATCCCATGTCCCCCCGAGAGGAATTTCAGCACTTTATTCTGCCCGACTCATTGCGCTCAGCAAAGCATTTCATTTTATACATGTGCGCTAGTGGAGATTTCCTGTCCAGCTTTTTCGTCGCGCCGTGCGGACTGGATTGCGAAGTATTGGAAACTTGTCCGGCAGAGATACCTCTTTGGTGGAGTGGTTTAGTGTTCCTATTCAAAATGGTACGACGCCCGAGTCGGGCAGTCTTCCTCTGCTTCAGCTTGGATTAACACTGATGGGACTCGTAGGGCCATTCCGCCACAGGTTCTCGGTTTGCCCCTGAACAGGCTATTCACCCGGTCAGTCGTCCGCAAAGGGGAATCCCGAATTGGCAAAAGCCCTGTCCCCGCAGCGTCGCAAGTCACTTTCCCCTCAACTCACGCTCGCGAAGCGCCCCGGCCATCGGCTTTGCGGCTGATTCAGAACCGTTCGTATGTTGATGATTCCGCAGAGGTTCTCAAATTTCTCGCTGCCAGTAGCGCAGCACATTCCTGGATTAAGCAAAAAAACGCGTTTTATGAGGCATCGGACAAACGGTAATTGAGAGGCACGGACTGGCCTAATTACCAACAGATTGCACATCTGTGCCAAGGATTTCGCCACGTGACATCTCGCCATCGACCGTCAAATCATCCTGCTTCCATTGTATGTTCCTCATTACCAATGTCTTGCCTCATGTCCGAGGGCTTCGGGCAAAACGGTACAGAACGTGCTTCCCTAGACGCAGGGAGAGTTACCGAACCAACCCACCCCAAAGCGTGGCGAACAGACCCGGCATTTCGAGGACACGGTCTATGCGGGAAGAAACATCCACGGCGGTCGGATATAATCCGATTCTGAAACGGGAAGTTGTGGTGCATCTGACTTACAGCGTGGGTGAAGGCCCCAGGCCGGACATCATCCGGTGGTTTCTCGTAAGGAAAGAAATGCAGGGGTTACCAGACAGCCAAAGCTCGACCGCAGAACCCCTTGGGACCCCTCCCTCGGGGTAATGCTAAGGGTTAAACTCGCGGCGCCGCGGCCTGCATTCTTTTCAAATCGACCCTTCTCCTCTTCCTGGCCGGGGAAATAATGAAGAGACGGGTGTGTGCCTTGCCGCTATGACTGGCGGGCCTTGGTTTGCGCCCGGACCACATCTAGGACTTGGCAGTCCGGCACCAGCTCGCAATCGCCAACAAGAAAAACAGCGCTGCTCCATGAAAGAAACTCAAATGGGAAATGGTATTGCCGCTGGGAGCACCTATGTGCAGGACAGTAATTTGAAGAGCATTGAGCATCTTAAAGATCAACGCGAGGATAGTACAGATCAAGCCTAGCCAATAACCTATTACGGAGAGTTGTTTTTCCATTCTTATCTCCTTGGTTCAAGTTACTTGCGGTTTGGCCCGTGTTCACCTGTACGCTACCCTCGGCCATCCAGGGAGTCAAGCGTGGGTCCCCGGCAGAACCAAAAGACTGACCGGCCCGAGGCTTCAATCCAGGAGAACTGAGAGAGTCCTTAGCTCACAGCCATGGGCTGTGAATGTCACAGCGCTATCGAAATCCGCGCGGAATGGGAGTGCCGCAGCTTGCAATCCAGTTGGAACAACGCAATGGCCGAGACCTCGTAGCGGTGGATATGGACCTCTCCATATGCAACTCATTCCACCTGCGGGAGTTGTCAGCTGAGTTTCAGGAACGCGCGTCATGATTCGGGCACCATCGCCACAGTGACGGAGAATCGGCTCCTAATTCAGAAGCAACTCGAGAGAATCACTGTCTCAAAATGGGACGTGCTGAAATTGGCTGCATGGCCAGGTCACCCCATCGTGAAGGGCACAACTGGATGGATCAGCGGACCGTAAATACTCATCTCAGGAAGTCATTTGCAGAGGATAGTGAATCGAATGGGCCGGTCAACGAGGTTCATGAAAATAACCCCTTTGAATTCAATAAGAAACGAATGGCAATTGGATTGCGTTGATGATCTTGGCTGTCGAGTTGATCTGCTATAGAAAACCATTGAGGGAAGCCATGGGCCATCGGCAGGATACACCTTTTGAAAACATCGAGGGCGCTCTTGAGTACGTAGGCTATCTCTTAGAGGCTTCGCGGGAGGCGCAAAGGCACATTGAGACGGAAATCGCCCGCGCGAGCAATCCCCAACTAGCTCGGAAAAAACAAGCACTGCAACTAGTGAAGCACAAACTCGCCACACTCGATTTCCACCTCGTCAAGAGTAATCGTCTCCTCAATGACTTGCGGAAATTACGCCGATTGATATTAGAGGAGGCAGAAGCGCACGTCAGTTCCGCCACCGCCTGATCAAACGCACCTCTTTTCAATGCAATGAATCAGCACGTATGCCTAACTTTTCGGATCACTTCCGTTCGCGGGTCGCTGGGGAAGGGCTTAGACGGAAGCGGGAGAGGGCTTCGCCCAGGTTCTGGATGAACGCTTCCGAATTATAGACATCTGTATCGATTCTTGAAGCGCCATTTGGCGCAATGGGTTCGACTTCGTCAAGCTGGAACTCTCGCGCGACATCCTCGACAATCTTCGGCTGAATCGGGCGTTGTTGTTCGGCAAAAGCGTTGACCAGCGAGTGCTCGCACAGCAGATTGATAACGCGCGGGATGCCAAGAGAATAGAGATGAACGGTGTCCACAGCCTGCGTGCTGAAGATGGGTTCCCCTGCGGCGCCGGCGATTTTCAGGCGCTCCACGATGTATTCCTTTGTCTGTTCGTGAGACAAAGGCGTGGTTCGGCAGCGAAGCATAATGCGCTGCCGGAGCTGGCGAAGCTGGGGAAGCCTGAGCTTATCCTCAAGTTCGGGCTGGCCGGACAGAACAATCTGCAAAAGCTTATCCGTAGAAGTCTCCAGATTTGTCAGGAGACGGATCTCCTCGAGTACCGGATAGGTAAGGTTCTGGGCTTCGTCAATGATCAGAGCGACGGTTTCCCCCATGCGGTAGCGCTCGAGGAGCCAGTGATTGAGCTTCATCAACTGCTGGCTCTTGGATTTGGAATCACAGGCGATATCAAATTCGGCGAGGATGAAATCAAAGAGCTGATTGGAATTCATCCGCGAGTTAAAGAGAAAGGCCGTGCGTGCCGGGCGGTGGTGCAGCCAGTCCAGAAGCCTGTTGATGAGCGTCGTTTTGCCAGTTCCGACCTCGCCAGTAAGCGTGATGAACCCCTTACGCGTTTGAATGCCGTACATCAAACCGGTCAAGGCTTCTTCGATCTCCTGCGTGAGAAAGAGGAAACGTGGATCGGGATTGACGTTGAAGGGGTTCTCTTTGAGGCCGAAAAAGCTCTTGTACATGATCTGGGTTCTTTCGTCCTGAGTTCCGACTACTATTCTACCTGTGAATCGAGCTCCATGCGCTGCGGGTCGTGGCCAAGCCCTCCCCTGAAAACCAGCTGAGAAACTAGGGCAAAACGAAGGGACGTAGGTGCCACTGGAAATTGACAGTTACAGTGTTATAGGTCTTGGAAGTGTTGCAACCCGTACCCGTGCAGCCGGTTCCAGAATAGTTTCCAATGGTTGCGGTGTAGGCGACGGCAAAGTTGAAATTCCGGCCAATGGGGCGACTCACACCGCCACCGAGAAACCAGTCGTCATAGGCTGGGTAACTGGATGTCGCAGTACCCCCCACGGGGTTGTTGCGCGAGTAGCCAAAATTAAGGCTTCCTGTCCAAACGCGGGTCAAACTGCGGGAGGCACTGGCCGTGGCCTGATCCAAGATGGAGCCAACCAACACACCGCTGCCGCTAGATAAGCCGTGGATGTAACCGAGTGTGAATGCTCCCCGACGGAAGCCGTACGTCAAGTTTGCAGTGGTGGAGATGCCTGTTGTTCGCGATGCGGTGCCAACGGGAATGCGGTAATTCGTAATCTCCGGGCCAATAAAGAGCCGGAGGGCAAGGTGGCCTGTAACTTTGCGGCCATACGCAACACTCATAACGTTAGAACCGTAGGCCTGGGGATTACCAGGAAACTGGTAGGAGCTGAAGCGATAGACCAAACCGACGGTGTCGCTAAGACTCAGTGCGTAGTTGTAGCCGATGCTCCCTACCGCGGTGTAGGAATCGTAGTTACCTGCCTCGACAAAGCTCAAAATGCCATAGGAACCGGCAAGGGTTATGGAACTGCGACGCGAGAGGGCATAGTTAGCCTGCAAAGCAGCGGTGTTGTTGTAAGAGGCTCCGACGCCGTAAACGCTTTGATTAGGGACGTAGTTGCCACCAAGACCCGGGATGGTAGTACCGAGCGAGCCACCGACACCGGGAATGCCCAGGTTCGTGCCACCGCCATAGCCGAAAGCACTCTGCGGGATGTAGGAGAATTGATCGACGATCTGTATGAGCCAGCGCGCTGTCTGAAAATTCTGAGCCAAGGCCAGTTGCTGATAAAGTCCATTTCCCAGTTGGGAGTTCGTGGAAATAAATCCGCCGCCCGAATAGTTAACAGCTAACGTGCCGCGATTCCACGCTTCTAGCAAACTGAGATTCCCGATGAAGTAGTTATTGGCATACCAATTGGAGCCGCTGGACTGACCGTAGGAATTGGATAGTGTATTGGAGCTAAACTGAAGTCCGGGAACCCAATAACTATGGCGAATTTCGGGGAGGCCCAGAGTACTGTTTTGCATGCCCGTGAGGGGGGTAAAATCGGGTTGTAGTTCAACCTCTGCCTGGCCAATTCCTAAACTGGGAAATGAATAGCCTGCTGGCTTCGGGGGAGCTTCGGGCATCGGCTCTTGCGGAGCGTCGGGCACAGGCTGCGGCTCTTCCTGCGCATGAGAAGCCAGCGCCCCAAGAGAAAGGGCAAAGGCAAAAAGCCAAGTTCCGAAGATGACTGTACGGCAATTCATGGGTCCAGGCCCTACGGCACCACAATTACGTCGCCCGATTGCAGGGGGATGTCTTCCTTTTGGCCCTTGAGAACATCCTTGTAGTTATAAGGTAGCTTCACCTGTTTTCCGTTTTCGTTACGGAGAATGTAAATGCCCTTTTCCTTGGCAAATTGCGTGAACCCGCCGGCACTCGATAGAGCTTGCAAAGCCGTCATGCCGGGAAGAAGAGGGAGAGCACCGGACTTGGCGACCTCACCGGTGACGAAAACTCGCCGACTGTTGATCTGGGTAACCATGACCGTGACCTGCGGATTATGCAGATACTTGGCAAGGCCTTCCCGGATGCTGCCGGCAAGTTGCATGGCCGTGAGTCCCGCAGCCTGCACATCATTCAAAAGAGGCAAGGAAATCTTGCCGTCGGGACGCACCGGGATGGTGCGTGTGATTTCCGGCTCCTTCCAAACGTCAATCTGTACCACATCCTGTGGCCCGATGTAGTACTCCTGATCGGTTGTTGTTGCGGGTGTCACAGCCGCGGCAGCGGGTTTACTTTCGGCTTCGCGCTTCTGCCCGGAAGTCGAGTCAGTGGACTGAGCGGCGCCATTCCAACCAAAGCCAAACGGCATAATAAGCAGCAAACCGAACACAATGTGAAGTCTCAAATGCATATTAATCTTCTCCCCCTCCGTTCTCGCGATCCCCCTGAAAGGCCTCCATCTGTTTGATCTTGTAGAGAAGTGATTTGTAACTGATTTGCAATTCGCGGGCCGCTCGCTTGCGGTTCCAGCGGGTGTGCTCGAGCGCCTGCATGATCAATTCCCGTTCCGCCTGTTTGGAAGCGGCTCGGGCCGCCACCTTGAGTGAAGCGCCTGGTGCAACCATGGCTGGCTTGCTCGTCACGCTGCTGGAACTCCGCAAATCATTCAGGGCGATCTGCACGTCCCCGAGAACCACAATCTTGCGCAACAGGTTTTCCAATTCACGAATGTTGCCCGGCCAATGGTAGGCCGTCAAGGTCTGAATCACTTTATTGCTAAGTGGCGGCGCTTTCCTTTTCATCAGCGTCGAATACTTATTCAAAAAATACTCCGCTAATACTGGAATGTCTTCCGTACGTTCCCGGAGTGCTGGTAGGCGCAGGCACGCACCATTGAGCCGGAAATACAGCTCGCGGCGGAAGCGGCCTGCGGCGACTTCGGACTCCAGATTCCTAGTGGTCGAAGAGATGAATCGCGCACTCGGTTCGTCCTTGGAACCCGCGCTTTCGCCATCTGGTAGTTGTGAGAGCAATACACGCTGGCCGGCTAAATCCAGTTCTTGAATGTTGTCGAGGTAAACGCTTCCAAATATTTCCACGTTTGAGGCTGTACCCGAGGTTTCATTCGCGTGGCTGAGCAAGTCACCGGACTGAAACGCGGAACAATTGATTTTCCGAAACTGTGAATTCCCCTGGGGGGACAAGCGGTGAATAAGCCGGGCGTAAGCATCTTTGCCACTGCCGCTCTCGCCGAGAATGAGAACAGCGATGTCAGTCCGAGCAATCTCTGCAGCCATGGCGTTCAAGTTGAGCATGGCTGGTCCAAGTCCGTAAACAAACCCGGTCGTCGCCGAATCTTCAGCAATGACCGTTTGGATTTGGTCCATGTACATAGTAACTCCTGATGTAAAAGCCGACCGGCTTTTGGAGGGACAAAGATTCTTGCTACCAAGGAGATTGCAAGTCTCTCTCCAAGGTGGGGATGGACATGAGGAACTGTGGAATAGATACTAACTATTTTATATTCTGATAGTTAGGGGCATTGCCTTAGTAAGTCGTGGTTGAGCCGGGCGAAGATAAGTCCCCGAAAAGTTCCACCAAATGGCAAATGTCTATCCTTTTCTAATGGTGACCTGAGGAGAGCATTATGACATCTGCAAGTAACAGAAACTGAAGGCATTGAAGTCTACAGGCAGGAATGCGCCGGCTAGAGAGGTTGTTGCGGATTGGGACGGAGAACGCGGTCGGTGCGGGCGTCTCCGGGCGGCAAGTGGGCGTTGCTGTTGGCGGCAAGACTGCGCCACGTGGCCGGCACAACGTGGGGGCAGGAGACGCTACCTCGATAAGAACCGCCTAGCCGAGGCGATCGAAGCGGCATGAATAACGCCACAAGAGCTCTCGGCTCCGCCGAGAGGGAGCAGAACACCACTAGCCCTATCTATGCCTCAACAAGTGATGTGGGAGAACCCTGGACACTGCCGGGATAAGAATCTTGGCCGGATGAGCGACGCGAAAACTCTTGCTTCTCGTGGACTAAGTCCTCGGATCGGTCCATCAGGCTTGAGCAAGCCTTTATAGGTGGATAGTTTTGCCCTTCTGTTCAAGGGACTGGTTGGCTGCTTCCAACACCCGCACGACACGCAACCCAGCATGCCCATCATTAAAGGGATTCTTGTCGTTGAGAATGCAATCAGCAAAGTATGTTGCTTCGACTCTGAGCGCTTCGATTTGCTCAACTTTGGGGGCCCACATGTCCCCGGAGCGGTAACTCACCAGCAGTTCATACACTCCTTCTGTATTGGTAACCTGTACGCCCTTGTCATATACCTTGAGTTTCTCATCAGCCTCAAGATCATTCCAGACCAACATCTTCTTCTCGCCCCCGATCAACGTAGTGCGGACTTTTACAGGCGAGAGCCAGTTCACGTTGACATGACCGATGATGTTCTTGGGGTAATAGATGGTCACGAATCCAATGTCGGCCACTCCATTCAGATGGCGCTCGCCCGTGGCAACCACTGCCTGCGGTTTTTCCGTGATGAGATAATCCATGATCGAGAGATCGTGCGGCGCGAGGTCCCAAATGACGTTTACATCATGCTGGAGCAGTCCCAGGTTTACGCGCGTCGAATCATAGTAATAGAGATTCCCGAGTACACCGTCGGCGATGAGCTGGTGTATTCGCTTCACCGCACCGGTGAAGAGGAAAGTGTGGTCCACCATGATCCGCAAGTTCTTGCGCTCTGCCAGTTCGATCAATATTTCAGCTTGGGCACTCGTGCAGGTAAAGGGTTTCTCGATGAAAACATGCTTACCGTTTTCCAAAGCTTTTTTTGCAAGGTTAAAGTGAGTGTGAACTGGAGTGACGATTGCCACTGCGTCGATGTCAGTCGCCTCTAGTATCTCGTCCGCATCCCCAGTCACAAGCATGTCTGGATAGGACTGCCGCACACGCCCGACCGACTTCGGGCTCTTGTCGCAAACCATCATGACGCGAGAATGTTCCTGCCTGTGAAAATTCCGGACAATGTTCGGTCCCCAATAACCGTAGCCGATTACCCCCACGCGGATGACATCATCTGCCACCGCGCTGTCGACTTGAACAATTGGGGGATAATTCAAGCTCACCCGCACGTTCATGCTCGTTGTCATCTTTCCACCTTGCGCTTGGATTCGCTGCCCCCACCGACAGTTTCAAAACCCTGAAACACCGGACTTGACAGATGCACACCCCGGAAATCGATTATGGGCAGAACAATCAGCAGCAATGGTGAGAAACTGCACGACCGGGGCCAATCCTCTCTAATTGGCAAGTTGCTGTTTTTAAAGCACTTACTTTTCACATAAGCACTGGAGCAACGGGGTCCGGAGGAGTTGCGACGCCACAAATTTGCAAATGTTTTCCCTCATAAGACCTTAATGTCTTAGATCCAAAAGGAAGGTTGGTTGGCGGCACAATCTAGGCCTGGAAAGGGGCATTTGCCGGGAAAAAAAGTTTGCGGCGGAATAGATCGTGACCATTTTGATGTAAGAAGAACTGGGAGTACTGGTCGCAGAGTTGATACGGCAAGTGAGTATAGCAGCGGTGCAAGCAGTGATCGAAAAGGCTCTGGATCTGAGTTGTTTCGATGTCGAAGCCGTGCTTCCGCCCCTGGACGCCGAAGGAAACGGGAAAGGAGAACCACGTGAGGCGGTCGAGGTCGCTGCCTTACGCGTGTATGACCGGCCACAAACGATCACCAGGAACTACGACCAGTGGCTGGGGAACTATTCTGTTCGCGAAGTGCTGCAATGAGCGTGGCAACAGTTCCTATGCAACAGGTGGCGAACCTGTAGTATGCCAAACAACTGCAGCTTGCGACGGTGGGTGGGCACTTTCTGTCGATGGCCGAAAAAGCGGTCAAGGAGAAGCAGGACCGACTTTTCGGACATGCACTTACGCGCGTTCCCCGGACACGCGGGGAACCATCCTCGACACGATGGCAGTGGGGGAGGTCTCTCCGGCAAGTCTTAAAGATGTTCCCGCGCTGCATCTGCTCTTGAACAATCTGCCAACCCTCTTCCGGGGTCCAGTCCCCGCGCGGTTTCCTGCGCCTGTTGCCTCCAGTTCGGAGGCCCTGAATCACACCGCATTCGGCATTCTAGTTTCAGTGGGAAGCACCACAGCTGAATTGCGTCATCCAATCACCTTTTCCTGGTACGGGTCAGAGCGAACCGTCCCAATCATAAAACCGATTGTTCCACCCTTTTCCCTCAACAACCGCCGCGGCGGTGTATCCCTCCGCTGGGCAGAATGAGAAAAGAGTCCAACGGTCCGAGTCGGCCGCTCGCAGCGTGGGAGGGCAGCCTGGGGTCAGGGAAACGTCGAAGCTATCCAGGGGAACGTACAGACCCTCTCCTGTGGCCTTCACGTAAGCTTCTTTCCGGGTCCAGCAGTTGAAAAAGCCTTGGACGCGACTTTCCGGCGGAAGGCCAAGCAATTCTTCCTGTTCCTTTGGAGAGAAGAATTGCTCGGCTACCTCTTCAGTTGCAAACTCGGGCTGGAGCTTTTCGAGATCAATGCCCACCTGGCCGGGCCGGGCAAAGGCATACAAGGCCAAGCCATGGGAGTGAGACATGTTGAATTGAAGAGGTGGTTTTCCGGAATCAGTCGAGACGAAAGGTTTTTTGTGGTGACCTTTTTGAAGAGGAAGGCTACGGGGAGGCATTCCAAGATAACGTCCAAGTATGACACGGAGCATGCCACGACCTGCGATGAAAAGGTTTTTGTCGCGAGGAAACACGAAGCGCTCGGCTCGAGCAGCTTCTTCAGCAGACAGATACGTCGAAAGGAGTCCGAGGGGCACGGGTGGATGGTCGAGGGGCACACGCCAGATTTGCATTTCCCCATTGCAGAGGGTGAGCGGTTCTGAGGGCAGCGCCCAGATGGTAAGTGGATCCATGGTCTGGCAACTGGTTAGGCCTGGCAGAATGGGAGCTCAGCGTCTCCCAACCCTTCCTATTCCTGCTGTCTTCTCCGCGACACTAGCAAATCACAAGAGTTTTTGCCATGAGTCTAGAACGTGCTTACGAGTTCCAAACTGGGTTCATGAACAGCCAACGTCCAATTCTCTATGGCCCGCTCGGGGTAGCCACATTCCTGTAAGATAATCTCGAGAAAAGCACGCATTCCGTGTGTCTTCGCGCACAATTTGAGCTCTACAAATTTTGGCTGGACGATATTTCCTTCTCGGGAGAAGGATGGAGCTATGCAACAGAGTTCTTCACTTCCCGAGTTTTCGGAAACTTGTACCGGCTGTCCCACAAATTCGGTCGTCCTCTTTTCCAGAGTGTTGGGAGTCTGAGAGGCATTCATCGGTTCGCTGCTCGATGTACAAGCCAACGGTCAATCCTGAGAGTTTAATCATCTTTCGCTCGATGACTCGGCGTGCACTCGAGGGAAACGATGAACTTTTCGGTTGGGAAGGACTGGCGGCAGCGGGTATTGAGGTTCAGGATATTCCCGGCAGGCACCGCGACAAACTCTGCAAGGATGAAGTCAAGAAGGTGATATGAGTTCCGCCGCGAGTTAAAGAGGAAAGCGATGCGGGCTCCCGTCGAAATAACCAGTCGAGCAGGCTATTGATGAGAGTAGTCTTACCGGTTCCGACCTCACCCGTGAGGGTGATAAAGCCTTTACGAGTCTCAATGCCGTCTATCAATCCAGTAAGTGCTTCCTCTATCTGAGTTGTGCGGCACAGAAAACGTGGATCGGGATTCACGTAGCCAGGGGCGCTGCGCTTATTCTTCAGGGAGCTGGTATCTCGGCGCGCTCCTCGAAGAGAATCGCCAATAGATCTTGTTCGTATACGTGCTTCTTGCTGTCGGCGAGCCGGATAAATTTATGGTAGATGCGGTTAAGCTCGCCATCCGAAAGTTCGTGGCCCATTTCCTTGAGCTTATAGGCAACCGCGTGCCGGCCCGAGTGCTTGCCAAGTACGATGTGGTTAGGTGGTACTCCCACCGTTTCCGGCGTCATGATTTCGTAGCACAGCGGATTGCTGAGGACACCATGCTGATGAATGCCTGCTTCGTGCGCAAAGGCATTCCGTCCCACGATTGCC
>Ga0326728_10018934_pt1 | contig 13456 bp, 10 predicted proteins | sample MB3enrmetagenome_FD_207602 | JGI IMG/M metagenome (GOLD analysis project Ga0326728, IMG submission 207602) | Lab enriched peat soil microbial communities from McLean, Ithaca, NY, United States - MB31MN | ecosystem: Environmental > Terrestrial > Soil > Wetlands > Peat | place: USA: New York... | reverse complement strand
TACCTTCCGTGGCCCAGTCCGGCAACCTTCGTGGCGGGGCCGCCAAGGTCGACATCTCGCCCACGCCGGATCTGTTCCCACTGGTGGACCCGATTCCCTTCATTAACGGCGGAGAATTCATCGATGTGCACGATCCGCTGTGGGCTCGCGCCCTGGTGCTCGACAACGGTTCGTCGAAGGTGGCGATGATCACCGCCGACTCGTCGGGGATTCCGTCCAGCGACGAACTCGTAAAGGAGGTCGCCGGGGAGTTGAAGATTCCCGTTGCTAACGTGCTCCTGCTCGAGACGCGCCTGCACAACTGTCCATGGGCTGAGAGCGGGTCGAACGGCCGCCGCACGGAAACTCCGTATGCCGCAATCCTCAAGCGGGGCATCGTCGAGGCCGCGCGCCAGGCCATCGCCAATCTTCAGCCGGCGCGGATTGGCTTTGGTACAGGCAGCGTGGCCATCGATGCAACCCGCCCCGATTCGCCCCCTGATAAGACCGTATCGGTGCTGCTCGTCGCCAAGCCCTCGGGCGAGCCGATTGCTGTCTACAGCAGCTATGCAGCGCATCCGGTAGTGATGTTTCGCGCGCTCACCAAGCAGGGAAGGCCTGAGATATCGGCCGATCTCGGCGGCGCCACCTCGAACTATATCGAAGCCCAATTCAAAGGGGCTGTGGCGATCTGGAACATAGGCGCGAGCGGTACCCAGCGTCCTGCCGGTGAGATGAACTTCAGCCCGCGCCCGCCCGACGCCCGAACTGTAGACGCCGCGGGCTGGGCGAAGCTCGACGCGCAGGGGAATCTGCTGGGTGAAGAGATTGTTCGCGTCGCCCGCGGTATCCACGGTACCGAGAGCCGCGCCGTGCTGTGGGGAGCCCATACGGAGTTGACTTGCACCCGCCAGAAGTGCAGCGACGTTGGGCCGCCTCCGCAACAAGGCCAACCCGGTCAAGCTGGCCGGCCCGCCCAGTCCTCTCCGCCCGGCCAGCCCGGCCTTGATAGGCAGGGTGGTGGTCCGCCTCCGACGATGGGCAACGACACCCTCAAGATTCCGATCGCGCTCATCATGGTGAACGATATTGCCATTACCAGCGCTGGATCGGATGTGCTCATCGAATCTGCTCAGCACCTGAAGCGCGACTCGATTTTTCCCCGCACCTTTATGGTGGGCTGGATACCAAGCGATGCCGGCAATACGCGCATTCCCAGCGACGTTGAGCCGGCCATGATCGACGCCTTCGTGACCATGGAACGGAGTTATCAATCCATTTGGCAGGCCGCAAAATAGATAGCCGCCAGAAGCGCAGGTGCTAACAGCGCCTGCGGTTTTCGCAGCATCTTTTTCCGGTTCTGGCACCCAAAGCAGCGCCTGCGTCAATCTGCGTCGTTTCCAATCCCAAAACATATGCCGTTGCCCGCCACTGCTGGGATTTCAAGCTGAGAGATTGAGCTGCAGTGTAACGATTCAATGATTGCATGCGGTCAAATAATTCATCCGTCATTCCTTCCCAGGAGATTTTCCACGATGAAACAAAACATCCATTGCGCTCTCACAATCGTTGTGATTGCTCTTGCTTCGCTCTTCTCCGCCGGCTGCTCATCGGGCAGTACCGGTTCTTCCTCAGCAACGACGGTGACGAACACGGCGGCTACGACGACAACGCTTACGAGTTCGACATCGGCCGCAAGCGCTGGTACGAATCTAATCTTGATAGCGGCCGTCTCGCCTACAGCCGCAATCGGCACGGTGACCTTTTATAACGGATCGGCCTCTCTTGGTTCCGCGGCATTAAGCGGCGGCGATGCGACGCTGATCTCATCCTTCGGGACAGCGGGCACCTATACGATTACTGCGGCCTATGGCGGCAGCACCAGCTATGCCGCGAGCACATCCGACTCGATAACTCTGAACATATCCAGCGCGGCAAGCGGTGCAGCCCCCGAAGGCTCCGTCGTCAGCATCGAAGAAAAAATGGCACTTTTGTGATCAACGACAATGGAACGGATATCACAATCGATACGGTTTCGGGAACCACCTATCAATTCACCACTACTGGGACCACAAGCGATGCAGCAGTTGGCAACTGGGTTGCAGCTCAGGGAACTTTGTCCAGCACGCAATTGAATGCCGTCGACCTCGCCTTCATTCCCATTCCGCCAACAAACATTATGACTATAGGGGGGGTACGGAGGCTGCAAACGGACAGACCATCTACTACGGGCCCATTACGGCGATCTCCAGCGGCGTGCTAACAGTCCCGACAAGCAGCGGCTCGGTCGAGATCAATACTGCTTCCGCCAGCAATATTACGTTGACTACGAGCAGCAGCTTTGCCGCCATAACTGTTGGAATGGCAGTCGAGGTCAATGGGCCAGAGGTCTCTGCAACGGAGTACACGGGACATCAAATCAATCTCAATGGAACGCCAGCGGTAGTCGGGCAGTTTGATTGAAGACAGCACTGGGCACCGCCCGGCGCCTGCCTGTTGGTGGAGGCACCGCCTTACGGCCCGGGAAGTACTTCGACAACCGCTACGAACCGCAAGCTTTCTCAGGACAAACTAATGCCGGAAACTGCTGCATATCGAAGGAAAGGATCTAATGAAGAAGATACTTACTTTCTCCGTTGTTCTCTCTGTCGTCTTCTCTCAAGGGCACGCTGTCCGCGCTGCGGGACAAACCGGTCCCCCGGACCTTACCGGAAGATGGAAGCTCGACCTCGCCATCAAGGCTAGGGCCTTCGATCAAGACTGTGCCTTTGCGCATTTGGACAATACTCTGACCGGAATCTGCAAGGGCGAGCAAGGGTTAACCAGGATTGAAGGTTCTGTCGACGGCAAGAGGGTTACGTGGTCCTGCCAGTCTGACTACAATGGCTCAGCGGTCACTGTCAGGTTCGACGGCACTCTGTCAGACGGCAAGGTGACCGGCAAAGTTATAGTCAATCCAATCGGCGCGGGAGGCGACTTTGTTGCCGTCCCAAATCAATGAGGTGAAGAAGATGAATCGAAGACTGATTCTCAACCCCATTGCGGGCGCGGCTCTTTTACTGGCTGCCGTACTTTGTCCTGCACAGACAGGTAGCCTGCTCGCCGGAGCAGCAAGAGTGGAGATTACTCCCCCAAGGAGATGTTTCCGCTTCAAAATACGCTGCTCTTCAGCGGCGTTCACGATCCGGTCTACGCGCGGGCGCTGGTGCTCGACAACGGCAAGACGAAGGTAGCCATCGTGGTTCTTGATCTCCTGCACTTGATGATTGACAACGGCCTGCAAAGAGACGTGGCCAACGGGTTGAAGATTCCAGTTGAGAATGTGCTGCCGAACGTCCCGCACGACAATACTTCTCTCCTCATCAGCCATAACCTGGCGAACTCTGTCGGGAAGGATCCTGACCGGGACAGCCCCGCGTTCGCGTTGATGCGAAAAGGGGTGATCGAGGCGGTGAGGGAGGCCGATGCCAGCTTGCAGCCGGCGCGGGTTGGATTCGGTACGGGCAAGGCCTACGTGAACATTCAGGGGAACAATCCCGGTGGACCTTCAGACAAGACAGTGTCAGTGCTGGCGTTGATCAAGCCGACGGGCGAGTCGATCGCATCCTACACCAGCTACGCGGTGCACTCCATTGTAATGTACCGTTCGGTGATGGATGGAGGAAAGGTATACATGAGCAGTGACCTCGCCAACTGGACGTCGAAGTACGTCGAGGACCACTTCCCCGGAGCGGTCTCAGTGTGGGATTTAGGCTCTGGCCTTGACCAGTCGCCCTTGTTCACCTCCAGAGCTGGCCAGGGCGAAGAGGATCACAACGAAGATTCTGCTGGCTGGGCGCTCTTGGATTCACAGGCGCGCCGGTTAGGCGCGGAGTTTGTGCGCGTGGCGAAGACGGTCCAGAATACGAACAGCCAGACCGTTCTGTGGACGACGAGTTCGGTGGCCTGCCCTGCGCAACCGCGCCCGCCACAGGCCGTAGGTCAGCCTCAAGGACAGAGTCGGATCCCCTCGGCACTCGCCGGATTGCGGGAGCCAGGTGGCGATCCCCTTCAACCCCGCTGACAGCTCTCTGATGACAATTCCCACTCAGCTGTTGATGGTCAACGACATCGCTATCGCTGGGATCTACGGGGATACCGGAGTCGAGATTGGATTGCAGGTCAAGCAGGGCTCGCTCTTCGACCGAACGATGATCGTTTCGCTGGTTCCTAACAAGGCCGGCCACGTGCAATCGGATAAGGGATGCCTCAATCAGGCAATCGACAGCGAGTTCCAGAAGATGATGAGGAGCGACCTGCCGGTATGGAAGGCCGCGCAGTAATGCGAGGCCCTGTTGCGATTTCGGCATCTTTGCGCCCGTGATCTGGAATTCAGCTCAAACACTTCCATTGCTCTCAAGACACTTTGCCGGGGAGAAGGACGAATGAGAACAGCTCACTAGATTCATATCATGGTTGCGATCAGCGCACTGTGCCTGCTCCGCCCCATTCCATCCATGGGGCAGGGGCCGAAGATGGAACCTGACGAACATAGCGGTTCTGCACTCACGCCTCTCGACCCGAGCATCAAGTCGACTTTGGTGCCGCTTGGCAATGGCACTCCTGCGTGCTGTATGAGCCCGTCAAGCCGAGCGAAAAGGCTCAGATCGACATCTTCATCATGCATGCCGAACTCGATTATTTGCGCTCTCCCGGATGCATCGAGTTGTCGAAGCGCGGCTATACCGTTCTGTGTGCCAACACCACAATCGCAAAGAAAGGAACCAGTCTTGACTTCAGATTGGACCAGATTCTGATGAACGCCAGGCCAGGGGTGGCCTATCATCGCGAGCTGCCCAACATCGAGAAGATCATTCTCTGGGGACACAGCAGCTGCGGAGCACTAATGGCAGCCTAGTAGAACATCGCCGAGTACGGCCTGAAGGCCTGCCAGGGAACGGAGAAGATCTACAAATGCTCCGTAAAGTTGGCCGCACTTATCCCGGCCAGCGGTGTAATCCTGACCTGCATCATCCACGCCAAAGGAGCGTTGTGACGTTTATCAAATAGCTGCCACTTGCCCTTTGGCCGACCAATGCCACGAAACTCGGGAAAGCAGGCAAAAAGCTGACATTCATGGACAAATCCTGGCGAGACACCTGTGTGTGATCAATGAATTTGCGACTGGTCCAACCGTGTGGGCCAGACCCTGTTCGGAACTGCGCCAGTGAGTCGAAGTATTCTGCCTGCTCCGCTGTCAGTGGCTGAACGGCCCCACCGACATTCACGCCATGGAGACATCCATGTCCCCCCGTAGCTGCTCATTCAACGCATAGCAGTGTTCACACGCGATTCAGCAATGTCTCAAAGGCTGCGGGGGGGTGTGGCTGTCATAGTTGAGGTCACTCCATGAACCGTCCCTTTTGGCCCAACCACTTGTCGATGTAGTTGTAGAGCGTCGCCTGCGTGTCTCCGTATTGGCCGGGGGCCTTCTCGCACTGCTTGCATGTGTTGAAGCCGTGGCTGGCCCCCTCCACAAACCCGATCGACTTATCAGCGCTCCTGGAGTTCTGATAGTTGAGCTCGGCCGACAAGTATTCATAGGAGCCGGTCATTCCCATCGTCAGCAGTGGAACTTTAATGCCCTTTACATTGCCGGGCGCGTTGGCATAGCTCGAAGACCAGTCGACGCCGCGAACGAAGTCCTCACCATATGCAAAATCATCGGTCACCCGGACTGCATAGGTATTGAGGAACTCGCGCACGTACATCTGCCCTCCTCCAGCTGCTCCGCCTCCTTGCGGGCCCTGGCCATTTCCGGGTCCACCCTGGCCCTGACCTTGACCGGGTCCGCCGGGTCCACCTTGCACACCGGATCCACCCTGACCCTGACCTTGACCCTGGCCTTGACCTTGACCTTGGCCCTGCCCCTGGCCGCCTGGTCCACCTGGTCCGCCACGGCCACCCTGCCCAGGGCCTCCACCCTGTCCGCCCGCGGGGCGAACCGAGTAGACAATCTGCGTAACGATCGATCCGTCGGGACGCAGGAGCGGCCAGGGATTATGGGTGTGCGATATAAGCCGAAGGTCCTGCGTAAGCAGCTTTACGCCATTCCCGCCGGGCACAGCATACCTGTCGTTGTCGTGGCTGCCGCTCTTATCCGCGCTGATGACCGCGTATTTGGCGAGGGCATCCTGGATCAACAGATTCATCTTCTTCCCAACCGCGGTCTGATATCTGCGCAGGAATTCCTCGGAATACTTCGATCCGGCGGGATCGTACCCGTTCTTGGGATTGCGAGGATCCAGGTCCGGATCCAACGCTCCGCCTGTTAGCGATGGACTCATGCCGAACAACAGATTGGAGATTCCATCTCCCCAGTGCGCATCCAACAGCATGATTCCATCGGCTGGAGGCAAGCCCGCAAGGCTGTCGGAGCACTTCATGATCTTCTCCGGCCCCTGGCATGCCTTGAGCCCGTTTTCGGCGATATTCTGGTAGGTGGACATCAGCATTCCCCCTCCGCTGTGCCCGAGCAGAACAATCTTCTTGACTCCGGGATATTTGCGGAGATACTCCATGCCCAGCTTGACATCCAGAAGCTTTCTATCGATGCCATCCTTGTTCGGAGCGGTGCCAATGGAGTTGGCGGCGCACAGCACGCGGTAGCCGCGCCTGGAGAGCTCGGTACAGGCCGAATGGTGCGTATAGTCCGATGAAATATGCATCACGTAAACTGCGATTTGGCTTTTCGCAGTTGGAGTGACTGGCTCATAGAGTATGCCCGTCACATTGGGGCCGAGTTGCACAGGGGTAGTCTTGATCTCCTGGTTTTGTGCCGTTGCCGGAAGAGCAACCCACGCGACGAGCGTCACAATCGCCGCGATGATCAGGAACAATCTATTGTTCTTCATGCTTTGCCTTCTCCTTCGCCAGGCGAACGCGAGCGCTTGAAGCCTGGCTTGCCTATTCTCGCTGGATAATGTGGCGCCGCCCGCGTCCAACCCGGAGCAGCAAATTATTGAAGCGCGACTCGCAATTTCTACGACTCGCCTTATTATCGCGGCAGCATCGCTCCTTACATCTTCTGTGGCAATGCTCCCAATCCTATTGCATTGCCGTGAAAGAACTAATGTGCCGCATTCCATACCGGCAGGTAGCTTTTCATCATCTTGTTGAACCCATCGTCGATGGCGCGATTGGCGCATTGCGAGTCCGAGTTCAGGTGGCCGAGGCTGTTGGGAATCATGGTCACCAGCATGTTGTGGTCAAAGAGCGCTGCCTGCCGGAACTGCAACCCAATCTCGGCGGCCGGGTCTCCGTTGATGCCCGCGATGGCGATATCGTTCACCATCAACAGTTGCAGCGGAATGTTCAGCATGCGGGTCTGCGCGGTGGCTGCTTGCACCCCGCCCTGTGTTCCAGGCTGCTGTCCGCCAAGTCCATCCCGATTCTGGGCTTGACCTTGACCCTGGGCTTGGCCCGGTCCGCCGTTGCCTTGCCCTGCACCTTGCCCGCCGGCCTGCGGGGCGCGCTGCGGAGCGGGGCAGGTCACCAAGCTTCTCGCGGCCCACAGAACAGCCTGACCGCTCGTGCCCTGAATCGACTTGGCTACGCGCACAATCTCCGCGCCCAGCAGGCGCGACTGCGCATCGAGAAGCGTCCATCCAGCCGACCCGTAGTTATGAGCTTCATAGGGAGGCATTGCTCTAGATGTCAACAGAGGCACCTGGTCTCCTCCCGCGCTAACGGCCCATACCGCCACCGATCCGGGGAAGTGGTCCTCGACGTATTTCTGCGTCGCGCCGGCCAGATCGCTGGTGAGCTGCACCTTCCCGTCATCGGTTCCCGACTCCAGCATCACGATCGAGTGCACCGCGTAGCTGGTATAGATCGCGATCGGCTCGCCGGTCGGCCTGGTCAGTAACAGCACGGTCACGGTCTTATCCGACGGTCCATGGAGTTCGTTCCGGTTGGTGTTCACCTCGGCTCTGCCGGTTCCGTAGCCGACCCGCGCCGGCTGCAGATTCGCGTTGGCCTGCCGAGCCGCCTCGATCATTCCTTTTCTCATGATTTCGAACGCCGGCGCTTCCGGGGTCGCCTCGGTTCCAGGCCTCGGAGCGTTCTTATGCAGGGAACTGTCGTCGTGAGAAGGATTCAGGATTACGTTCTCCGGCGGAATCTCGAGCGCGGCGGCTATCTGCTCAGGCAGCCCGTCTTCCTGCCAATCGAGAATGTCCACGCACACAATGGCCACTTTCGTCTTGCCGTTATCCAGCACCAGCGCCCGTGCGTAGGTCGGATCGTGCGCCTTCTCGAAGCTGCCGAATGGTTGCGAGGTCTTGAGCGGGAACATCTCCTTTGGCGGCGTAATGTCCACTCTTGCAGCTCCGGCGCGCAGGCTCCCCATCTGAGCCAGACAAACGGAGGATGTTAGCAGCAGATAGACTGCTATCAGAGCTTGAAGCCCGTATCGTATTTTCATTTTTCAGATCCTTTCATGCCATGTTAGTTTTGCAAGCACCGTATGCTTAGGCCGCCCTGGTAAGGGTAGTTATCCCCTCCAACTCCCTGATTGTCATAGGGGAAATAATAAGGGATCGCAAGCTCTGTAGCATCCCCAACCGTGGAACTCCAGAACTTACCAAACTGAGTGATGTGACCGCTCGATCCGTCGCCGTCGATTCCGCCCCCGGGCAATGCTGTGAAGCCGCTCACGTTGGTGGCGGCCGTGTTAGGTGACTCCCACAAAGTTGTACCGGTGGACTTGAGCGGGCCGGCGGCAACGTTCATGCCGCCTTCGTAGGTGAAGAGGGTCTGCCACTCATCAGATGAGGGAACGTGCCAGCCAGCCGGGCAGAGTTTGCCTGAATTCACGGCATACCAGTTGTATAGCGCGCCGTAGGTTGGGCCGTTGTCAGCTTCGTCAAAGTTGTAGTAACCGTAGGCAGGTGTCGTCAGACCGCCCCAGGTCGCGGCATCGGCGACCAGAGGAATGGCGCTATGGTCGTTGAAATGGGTCGTCTTGAGATTTTGCTGGGTCCAGTACTGGGTCCCGATGAGGATCACGCCATAGGCGTTGCCGTCCACGTCCGCGACGGTACTAGCAGGGGCGGGTGCGGGGCTCGAGCTGATGGTGAAGTTGCCGATCGCCACCGCGCTGTTCGTATACCCGGAAGCAACGGCCATTGCTTCGATCGTCGTTGTGGAGGAAACCGAGATCGCCGTCGAGTAGATCGACGACGATGTGGTGGGCGCCGAGCCGTTGGTCGTGTAATAGATCACCGCGCCGGTGGTGCTGTCAGAGATGGTCACCGATTGAGGAGCAGTGAATGTTCCGGAAACAGGACTGAATGCAGGTGTCGCTGCATTGGGAGTGGCCGCAGTAGCTGGGATTGTGGCAGTACTGCCTCCGCAGCCGGCAAGGTTAACAGCGGTCAACACGATTGCAAGAACGCATCTGCGCATGTAACGATCCTTTTCTATAGATTTTCATTGAACAAGTTTCTGTGGCCTATCCGTAACACCTGTGCAGTGGAACTTGCTATCGAGTGGCAAAATGCGCTCCACGAGGCAGGGGGCTCCTCATCCGCTCGTAACTACAAGGCAATTGGTAGCGCGGCCCAGCGGCTATCGCATGTCTTTCTTGTGCGGCGGGGCACAGCAATCGTGCCTTAGGTACGGGCAAGGCGCAGGGTGCGCCTTGCCCGTCGGTTTGTGGGATTAGAAGTTTACACGCAGCGAGAACTGCACGAGCCGTGGTTGGTTGTCGTCGCCGAGAATTTGACCAAATGTATTCGACCCGAGCCTGGAGTCCGGCTGGGCAAACTGTTTGCGGTTGAAAATGTTGAAGAGTTCGGCGCGGAACTGTACGTTGATCCGCTCCGTGACAGCGGTTGATTTGAGAGCAGCGAAGTCGAAGTTGTCGATGCCTTGCGCAAACAGGCTCCGATCGACGCGTGGTTCGCTGCCGAAGGTGAAGTCGGCAGGTTGCGACCAGCAGCCCTGAGACATGACGTTGCCGTTGGAAGTCACCTTGTTGCTGTTATTGAACCACCCGGCGATGCGGGCATTGCCCTTGTACGTCGATGCCTTGCTGCAACCCGCCGTGAAGTTCGGGCGCAGCGAGCCGACACCGAAGGAACTCAGATCGTTGTTCTTGCCGGGGCCGTTGTTGATCGTGCCGTCCTGCATTGGAATATGGAAGCCGTGCTGAAAGGTTGTGATGCCGTTCAGGCCCCAGCCGGAGACTAAGTGAGCGACAACGCCGTTGGCATCGGGGAGCCACCTCTGGCCCTTGCCGAAGGGCAGGCTCAGAACATAGCTGAACACCGCGCGGTAAGGAACGTCATAGCTGGTGGGTACGCGTTCCCCGCCACTCCGGCCCAGGTTCTGGTAGTCCTGAATGCTTCCTGCTCCGCCGCCCCCGGAGTTCGCACCCTGGGTGCCGTCTTCCAGCATGGAGTGGCCGGAATCGGTGTTGCCGATCATCTTTGCCCAGGTGAAGTTGCCCATCAGAACTCCGCCAGCGCCAAAGCGCTTCTCGCCCTTGAACTGCAGGCCGTGGTAGATGGTCTGGGTATTGAAGGCCAATGAATCGCTTACACCGGCAACGTGGGGATAGGGGCGCAGGCACTGACCCACCTCCAGTTGCGGATTGGACGCTGCCCCCCAGCAATTTCCCTGCGCGGTAAGACTCTGCCCGGCATATGTTCCGGACAGAACCACGCCCGAACTGTTGTAACTGCCGTCGGGGATCTGGTCAAGCTGGCTGCTGGAGGCGGGAGCATGAATCTCGGCCGCGCCCACGTAGCTCAGGTCTAACATCAGGTTGCCTTTGAACTGGTGGCTGACGGCCAGGTTCCACTGCTCGGCGTAAGGGAACTTCTGATTCGGTACCGGTCCGGAGATTCCCCTGCCGTGCAGATTGTTGTATAAACCCAGAGCGCCCAGCACGTTGCTGGTTACGTTCTGCGGCCAATTCGCCGAGAACATGGCGGGCTGAATAATCGGATTGCTGGTGCCAAAGCAGTTGTATAGCAACTGCGAGGCAACTGGCACCGTGGCGTTTTGGGCAGGGCCGCAGTACGAGTATTGAGAGATGAGCGACCCATTCTCTGGGAACGATCCTGTCGAGGAATCGTTGGGCAGATAAGCAATGGTGTAACCGCCTCGCACGGTGTTGTTGTTGCCCAGCCGGTAGGCAAAGCCCACGTGCGGCGAAAAGAGATTGTGTTTGACGTCAAGCGAAGACCGGCTGGCGAAGAGCGAGGACCCGACCACCGCCAGCGTCCCCTCGGTGCCGTAGAAGGGATCCGTCGTCGTCGGAAGCAGCACGTCGTTCCAGTTGTGGCGTGTGTAAATGCCGCCCGGCAGCTCCCAGCGCAGCCCCAGGTTGAGGGTCAGCCGCCGAGATGTCTGCCATGTGTCGTTGACGTAATAGGCCTGGTAGTAGTTATAGGCCGCTACGCCGGCTTGAATATTGAGCGAGCTTGCCCCAGGGTTATTGCCGCCCGCTTCATAGCCCAGCAGGAAGTCGGCATATTTGTCGCCGGTGAAGTTGCCCCCAAAGGCGAATTGCCCTGAGGTGCCCTCGGGCGCGTTGTTGTCTTCCATGCGGCGAAGATCGGCGCCGAACTTCAAACTGTGGCGGCCGATAATTCGAATCAGGCTGGCCCCGATCGCGTAGGTGTTGTAATAGTCGTCCTGTACCGAATTGACGCGGTTAAAGGCATAGTAGTTAATGCCAGGGCCGTTGAAGTTCATGATCGGTAGTTCATGAACCGGGAACGTGCTGCCCACCGTATTCAGGTAGCTGTTGCTCGGGAAGACGCTGTAGCTCATCCCCAGGCTGCCCGGTGTGCTGCTCTGATCGTTGTCGCGCAGGAAGCTGAGGCGAACGTCGAGAACCGTCGAAGGGGAAAACGTGTAAGTATCGCCCAGAACCAGCTGCTGGGTGAGGTTGGCGCTGTAAGCGTTTTGGGTAATCCAGCCGTCATGGTTGTTGAACTCGCTGAACCCCTGGTCGGCCAGCGCCCAATACGTGTAGCGGCCGAAGATGCGCTGCTTGTTGCTCATCGCATAGTCGATGCGCCCGCCGTACTGATTCTGCTTGTCGGGGGTGGGCGGAGCAGCGTAGTAGTTGCCTTGCGACGATCCCGTCAAGTTCGGCGCTGGATAGTACTGGCGCATGAGCTTGGCCAGAGGGTCGCCGCAACCGGCGCTCCACAGATTGGTGATCGTATAGTACCCGGGATTTGCAGTCGTGCTGATGTTGCAGTTGCCCAGCGGATCGGTGATGGCGTCGGGGAACACACCGTTTTGCACGCCGCCGCTGGTGGCGCTATCCACATTGCCGGTGGGCACAAACGTCGTGTTCACCTGGGCGGTCGTGGCATGGAAGCCCTCCCAGTTGAAGTGATAAAACAGCTTGTTCTTCTTGATCGGTCCGCCTACGGCGACCCCGTACTGGTTCTGGATCCACTTCAAGGGCTTGTTGGGCAGGCCGGCCTCAAGCTGGTCCAGCTTGTTGAACCAGTCGTTGGCGTTCAAATCGGTATTGCGGAGGTATTCGTAGACAGAACCGTGGATCGAATTGGTCCCGCCCTTGGTGGCCATGTTGATGACGCCGCCGCCATACCTGCCGAACTCCGCCGAGACGTTGCTCGAGGCTACGTTGAACTCCTGAACGGCGTCTTGGGTGGGGACCAGCGAGGTGATATTGCCGCCCGTGAAGTTGCCGCCCATTACGTTGACCGGAGCGCCATCCACATACATCGCGCTTTGACCGGCCAGTGTGCCGCCGATCTGATAGTTGCCCCAGCCAACGATCATGGTGTGGCCGGCGCCCTGGTTGGCGCCCGTCGAGCCTTGTGTGGAACCCTGTGGAACGACACCGGCTGCCAGCGCAATCAAGTTCATCGAGTTGCGCCCGTTGAGCGGCATCTCGGTTACTGTCTGGCCCTCGATCTCCTGGCTCACGGAACTGGAGTCGGTCTGCAGCAGAGGCGTCTGCGTGGTCACCTCCACCGTCTCGCTGGCCGCGCCTACCTGGAGCGCGATATCGAGGCGAACCGTGGCCCCCACTTCCAGTTGGATTGGCTGACGCACATAATGCTTGAAGTTGGTCTTTTGCACGTCAATCTTGTAGTTGGCGGGCAACAGGTTCACAATGCTGAAACTCCCGGACGAGTCCGACTTCACCGTCTTGGCTTCGCCGGTTGCAATATTCGTAACGTTGACCGTCGCGCCTGGAACTACCGCGCCCGTGGAGTCGGTTACCGCGCCCACGATGGATCCATTCGTTGTTTGCGCCTGGAGTTGAATAGGCAGCAGGGCAGCGATAACTGCCAGAGCAGCCACAACAACCCCGAATCTCACTAGCCTGTAGAACGTGTTCATCGTTCCTCCTTCAATCGTGTTTCATTTGTCATTTGGGCCCAGGAAGCGCCGTTTTCCAATCCGCGTCCCATAAGAGCGAATTGGAGCGGCCTCCGCT
>Ga0326728_10018932_pt1 | contig 13458 bp, 8 predicted proteins | sample MB3enrmetagenome_FD_207602 | JGI IMG/M metagenome (GOLD analysis project Ga0326728, IMG submission 207602) | Lab enriched peat soil microbial communities from McLean, Ithaca, NY, United States - MB31MN | ecosystem: Environmental > Terrestrial > Soil > Wetlands > Peat | place: USA: New York... | reverse complement strand
TCGCTGATCCCGAGCGCCTGGAAGATCGCCTGCTGCACGTCCTTGCGGTGAATTCGGATAGAGCCGGAGCCGAGCTCGAGGCCGTTCATCGCCAGGTCGTAGCAGTTGGCGCGCACGCTCGCCGGATCGCTCTTGAGATTCGCCATGTCGGCCTCGATGGGCGCCGTGAAGGGGTGGTGCGCGGGAACCCATTTGCCCGCAGCCAGGTCGTACTCGAACATCGGAAAATCGGTGAGCCACATGGGGTGAAAGGCGTCGCTGCCGTCGATCGCATCCTGCGGCATGCTGCGCGCAGCAGCCCTTTGGACAACCTCATCGGTAATCCGGAACGCACCGTGCTTGTCGGCGTACTTCTTCGCCAGCTCGGCGCGAAAGTTGCCGGCCGCCGCGTACACATTGATCTCGCGCTCCGACAAACGACCGGGGAACTTGGTGTCGCTGGCCTTGATGTGGTGCGCCGGATCGCCAGCCACAATGATGACGAAATCCTCGTCGGCCGCACCTGTCAGTTCGCGCACCTTGGATGCCGAGTCGGGAAAGCTCTTCGCCAGCCGCTTGAAATCGTCGATGAATTTTGCGCCCTTCTTTTGATCGAAGAGCGGGTGATTGTCCTCGCGCTCCTTGCGGCTCAGTTCGCCCACCTTAGGAATGCGCAGCGCGACAATCGGCAACGCTGGGTCGATTTGCAGCGTGGCCAGCGCATTGTCAGTAAATGCGGAGCGCACGTCGGTCAGGCCGGGCAACCGCAGGTCGGGCTTGTCGGTGCCAAATTGTCGCATCGACTCGTCGTAGCTCATGCGCGGAAAGGGTATCGGCAGATCCACGCCAGCCGCGGCAAAGGCCGCCTTCATGAAATGCTCCACCACGCTGAACACCGTCTCCTGGCGCGGAAAACTCATCTCCAGGTCGACCTGCGTGAATTCCAGCTGGCGATCGGCGCGCAAATCCTCGTCGCGGAAGCAGCGGGCAATTTGAAAATACCGATCGAAGCCCGAAATCATGAGAATCTGCTTGAAAATCTGCGGGCTCTGCGGCAGCGCGTAGAACTCGCCCGCATGCACGCGGCTGGGAACTAGAAAATCGCGCGCGCCCTCCGGCGTCGACTTGGTCAGAATCGGCGTTTCGATCTCAAGAAAGCCTTGTTGGCTCAGGCTTTCGCGAACCGCCAGCGTAATCTCGTGGCGCAGACGGAAGTTGCGCTGCATCTCGGGCCGGCGCAAGTCCACGTAGCGATATTTCAGGCGCACTTCTTCGTTCTGGATGGCCTCTTCAGAAGGCGAAAACGGGGCCAGTTTTGCATCGTTCAGCACCCGCAGTTCGGTGGTCTCAATCTCGACCTCGCCGGTGGGCATTTTAGGATTGATGGCATTTTTGTCGCGCAGCCGCACCTTGCCCACCGCGGCCACCACATACTCCGGCCGCACGTGCTCGCCTTTGGCGTGGCCGTCGGGCGTAAGTTCCTTGTCCAAAACGATCTGGCAGATGCCGGAGCGGTCGCGCAGGTCGAGAAAAATCAAATTGCCATGGTCGCGCCTGCGGTTCACCCAGCCCATCAGAACCACTTGCTTGCCGGCGTCAGCGGCGCGCAGCGTTCCACAAAGATAGGTCCGTTCCAGATTGCCTAAAAAGTCGAGCACTACACTATGTCCTTATTTCTGATTGGCTTAGCGAGGGCTGTTGCCGGGTTCCCCGCTCATTGGGCGAGAAATGCAGCCAGCTCCGCGCGCGCAACCTTGCTTTGTGTTCCGGTGGCAAAGTCCTTCACTGTCAGGATACCGGATTGGAGTTCGTCTTCGCCCAAGATCACGATGCGGCGGGCCACTTTGTCGGCGGCTTCGAAGGATTTCTTCAACCGAAAACTGCCGTCGCCCAGTTCGATGCTGAGTCCGGCACGGCGCAATTCGCGGGCCAGAACCAGTGCCGCGGCATTGAGGTTTTCCCCAAACGGCGCAACATATGCATCGGTTTTGGGCACAGCCGCTGCGCCGGAGCTTTGGTCGGATTCCGTAGCCCGGAGGGTCAGCACCAACCGATCAAGCCCCATCGCAAAGCCAATGCCCGGCGCCCTGGGTCCGCCAATGGCCTCGCTCAAACCGTCGTAGCGGCCGCCGCCCAGCAGCGCATTCTGCGCACCCAATCCGCCATGCGTGAACTCGAAAGTGGTCCGCGTGTAGTAATCGAGTCCGCGCACCAGCCGCGGATTCAGCTTGTACGGCACGCCTGCGGCATCGAGAGCCGCGGTCACCGCGGCAAAGTGGTCTTTCGATTCCTGATCGAGAGAATCGGTGATCTTGGGCAGCGTATCAATGATCGGCTGATCCTCGGGCACCTTGCAATCCAGCACGCGCAGCGGATTCGTCACAGCGCGGCACTGGCAGTCGGCACACATTTTCGGTGCGACCTCCGCCAGCGTGGTACGAAGCACGTCGTTATATCGCGCGCGGTCCACGGCCGACCCGACCGAGTTCAGCTCTAGCGTCCAGCCCGTGATCCCCAGCTCATCGAGCAGCGTCGCCAGCATTTCCAGAACTTCCGCATCTCTCAAAGGACTTTCGCTCCCCGCGAACGGCGGTCCGATCACCTCTGCGCCGATCTGCCAGAACTGCCGGTAGCGGCCCTTCTGCGGCCGTTCGCGGCGGAATTGCGGTCCGATGTAATAGAGCTTCTGCAACTGCCCGCTCTCGCCCAGCTTGTGCTCAATGTAGGCGCGCACCACGCCGGCGGTATTCTCGGGCCGCAGCGTCAGCGACTGCGCCTTTTCACTCTGTGCCCGCGCGCGATCCTCCCACGTGTACATCTCTTTCGAAACAATGTCGGTCTCCTCGCCCACGCTGCGCGCAAACAGAGAGGTGTCTTCGAAGATCGGGGTGCGAATCTCGCCGAAGTTGTAACGGGCAAACACCTGGCGCGCGGTCGCCTCAATGCGGTTCCACAGCTCCGTCTCCGGAGGCAGCAGATCCCGCGTCCCGCGCACAGCTTTCACAGTGGCCATAACCTGTCTAGTTTAAATGGGCTGCCCTACGCCCTCTTCCGGATCGCCTTCACCAGCGTTTCGTCAATCCGCGTCTGCCACCCCGGGCCCGCTGACTTGAAGTGGTCGATCACCTGTGGCGACAGGCGCAGCGAGACCAGCTTTTTCGTCGGAGCCTTCTGCGGACCGCGCTTGCCGCGTCGCACGAGCTTACCGCGGCGAATCAGATCGGCCTGCGCGAAGAAAGCGCGCGTTGCCTCCGCATCGTTAGGGTCGTACGGGCCATCCTCCGGCGCATATGGAATCGGGTCGCCTTCCCGGTAAGCCAGCACGCGCTTCCAATCGGTTTTACTTTGTGTCTTCTTCATATTGTTTGCGCTCCGTACGCGAAGCGTGCCGAAAAGAGATCACGCGCACCGTGTCGTCTTGCTCTGTGTAGACCAGCGTCAGGAGCCTGCCTTTGACCACAGCCAGGGCCACATCCATCAAGCGGTACTCGTCGTCACGGCTGGCGTCGTAGGTGCACTTATCGGGGTTTTCGTAAACCAGATAAGCATCGTTGAAGTCGAGTCCGTGCTTCTTCAAGTTCGACTTCCGCTTTGCCTCGTCCCAGTCGTACACAATCTAATTGTAGCTACAAAATGATTCACCCGCAAGCTGAGCTTCCAAGCCCGGCGCGCCCACTTCCCGCTACCCCACAATCCGGCTGGTCAAGGTGTGCCACCACGCCGGAGCGCCGCGGTACAGGTAAATAAGTAGAGCCTGCCAGGTGATGAGCACGGGCAACGCGACGCGATAGACCCGGTGAATGCTGCGGTTCACGAGCAGGTCGCGCACCACACCGAGAAGAATGACCGCGTCGAGGCACCAGTAGTAGAGGTCGTGATTGAAGAGATAATCGATGCGCCCAAAGGCCGCATCGAGAAGGCAGCAGGTAGCGATGAAGATCAGGCGGCGATGGAATTCCGGCTTCTTGCGCCAGAGAATCGCCAGCGCCACCAATGGGCCAAACTCAAGCATGTCGCCAAACGGAATGCTGAGAAAAATATCGGTGCCCGGCTCGTGGAGCGTGTACCAGTCAAAACGGGCCATGACCACTGCGATGATGAATCCCAGCACGACCATGACAGACGCGAGCGCGGCGCCAAACCAGCCAAAGAAGCGATGCCATTTCACGTTGTGCGTGCGCACCAGCGCCGACTGGAAGATGAAGAAAAGCACCCAGGACGAAAACGCCGCGCCGTGAAACCAGAGCAGCAAGGGGCGAGGCGGGGAGGCGTGGAAGAGGCTCTGATCGATCGTGTGGCTGAACCCCCACACCACGATCGCGGCGATGAGCAGCGACGCGAAGAGATAAAAATACCGGTCGACCAGCCCTTTGGGGCCAGTAATCGCAGGCACACGATGTTGAACTGCGGCTTGAGACGCTGATGCCATCCGAAGGACCTCCGCGGGGTTTTTCCAGGCGGTGTGCACGAGATGCAGACTGAGTCTGCGGGGAAGTAGCACGAGTGTAGCACAGGGAAGAATAGAACGTTCAATGCGATAAGCGATGAGTGCCTGGCTCCGGCGCGAAGCGACCCCCCTTCGGATCGCAGAGGATCGAAACTTTGATCTTCAAGCCGGGTTCACAGCTCTGTGCGCAAAAACGACGCGCATGACTCGAAACCACGCCGTAAATCAATCGGCCAATGTCCTAAGGTCACGAGGCCGGAAAATCGTTATTACCTTTACACCTTTTGCGCTATTACCGTAGGTTTTTCATTTCCGCACACAGGTAATTATGGGACCATAAAGCGCTACCCTCGAATTGGGGCACAGGGGTGGTAGCTGCACATGCGCTCCCTATGCGCCTCGAGACGGCAGCACCCCACTGCCGGTCCTGTACGATCCCGACCGCGCGGGTGCACCGGGTGATGAGCTTGCCCGGGAAGACGTGAACGGAGTTGTACATGAACTCTATGGCCAATCGCAATCTCCGCCTTCAGGACCGCAAGGTCGATTTACTGTCCCCTAATCTTCCATCAGAGCGCACCGCGCGGAGCCTTCAGGGGATCGCATGCATGATGGCGCTGCTGCTGGCGGCCACCTGCGCTCGTGCGCAGTTCGGCGCGATGCCGGTGGGTGCCACTTCGGGCAATCAGAGCATCACGGTCACGGCGACGGTCGCGGGTAACGTGAGCAGTGTGGAAGTGCTCACGCTGGGATCGGCAAGCGGAGACTTCGCTGTGGGCACCGGCTCGTCCAACTGCGCCTCGGCGACTCTGGCGGTGGGCGGCAAGTGCACCGAGTCGGTCACCTTCACGCCCGCCGAGCCCGGCCTGCGTCTGGGAGCCGTGGTGCTTGTGGGCTCGGTGAGCGGCGTGAATACCGTTCTGGGCACGGCGTACCTTTCTGGGACAGGCACCGGAGGACTGGGTGTCCTGGTTACGGGCAATGTGCTGCCCGTGGCCGGGCAGCTTGGACTCTTTACTGCCGTGGACGACGGGCAACCGGCCACGCAGGCCGAGCTTAACCTGCCCGGCGGTGCAGTCCTCGATGGCGCCGGCAATCTCTACATTGCCGACACCGGCCACAACCGCATTCGCATGGTGTGCGGCATCGCGGCCACGCCCACAATCCAGGGAACCACCTGCGCGGGTTCGGGCATCATATCCACCATCGCCGGCAACGGCGATCCCACGTACAGCGGCGACGGCGGACCTGCGTCGAATGCCACCGTGAGCAGTCCCGGATCCGTGACTCTCGACGGCGCAGGCAATCTCTACATCGCCGATAGTGGCAACAACGTCATCCGCATGATCAGCGTGGCTACCGGTGTCATCACAACCGTGGCCGGCAACTTCAACAACATCGCCTGTGGCGCCAGGACCGACTCCCTTGGAGACGGTTGCCCGGCCACCCAGGCCATGCTCAGCCAGCCCCGGAGCGTTGCGCTCGATGCCGGTGGAAACCTCTACGTTTCCGATAGTGGCGACAATGTTGTCCGCATGGTCAGCGCCCCGGTCACCGCCGGCACCGGCGTCATCACGACTGTTGCAGGCAACCCCAGCGGCACGGTTTGCGCCGCGAAGACCGACTCAGTGGGAGACGGTTGCCCGGCTACGCAGGCCACGCTCAGCCTGCCTCAGGGCATCGCGCTTGACGGCAACGGCAACCTCTACATCGCCGACACTAACGACCAACGCGTCCGTGAGGTCGAGGCGGTGGGCGGCGTCATCACCTCCAGCAGCACCATCGTCACCGTTGCCGGCAACGGAAACACCGGCGCCACGGCCTGCACGGCGACCCCGGTCGCGGCCACCAGTGCCATCGTCTGGGCGCCTTCCGGCGTAGCCGTGGACGCAGCCGGCAACGTCTACATCGCGGAGACGCAGAACGCCGCCATCCGCAAGGTGAGCGCGGCCACCGGCGACATCTCCACGCTGGTCCAGAACAGCTGCGGCGATTATTACTTCAACAGTGAGTTCATGCCCCAGGTGCTCTACGGGCCTACAGGGCTTTATCTGGACGGCAAGGGTGACCTCTACATCACCGACACGCTCGACATGCTGATCCGGGAGGTGCAGGGCAACTTTGTTGCCATCGATCTCTCCACGCCCGTCTTCCAGGGCCAAACCTCGCCCACCCAGTCGCAAACCGTGGAGAACGACGGGAATGCCCCGTTCGATCTCGCGTCGATCACCGTCGAAACCCCTCCTACTCCTTCCGATGCCGAAGTGGACACCACGGTCGCCAACTCCTGCGCCAACGGCCAAACCCTGACCGAGAATGCCGACTGCGAGGTGGGTGCGGTTTTCGCTCCTCCGGCCTCGCCCGTTCTCACTGTCAACACCCAGGAGACGCCGATTATCGATGTGGCTGACGAATCCATGACCGGCACAGCGCTGTCCAATTCGCCTCTCAAGATCGAACTGGTGGCTACGGCCGAGCCGTTGTATGCCACCAACACCAGCGTCACATCCAGCCCTAACCCCTCCGGACTCGGGCAGAGCGTTACCTTCACCGTGACCGTCACCACGGGCAGTGGCAGTCTCACCGGGACTGTGAGCATCTCCGACACATTTAACGGCGTCACCACCACGCTGGCTTCCGCACTGCCTATGACCCCCTCGGTCGGCACATCGGCCGTGGCTACCTTCTCCACTTCCTCGTTGGTCGTGGGGCTGCATTCGATTACAGCGACCTACACGCCAGGGACCGGTGATATCCACACCGGCAGCACCTCGCCGGCCGAAACGCAGAGTGTCGTTGAGGGTACCTCCATCAACCTGACCTCAAGCGCGAATCCCTCCACCGTAGGCCAGAGCGTCACCTTCACGGCCACGATCACCGGCTCCGCGGGCGGCGTCAACCCCACCGGCACGGTCTACTTCTACGACGGCTCCAACCTGCTTGGCTCCCAGGCCCTCAATGCCAGCGACGTGGCCACGTACACAACCTCGACGCTCACCAACGGCACGCACTCCATCACGGCGGAATTCGACCCCAGCGCAAACACGCAGGTGGAGAGCAGCATCTCCCCTGTCCTGAGCCAGGATGTGCAGGCGGCCGCGACGATTGCCGTCGTCTCCAGTCAGAATCCATCGACCTACGGAACCCCGGTCACCTTCACGGCGACGATCACCTCCGCCGCCACGTCCCCCGCCACAGGCACGGTGACCTTCCTCGATAACGGCGTTTCCATCGGAACCGGAACGCTCAGCGGCAGTCCCGGTACAGCCACCTTGCTTATCTCCACGCTGGCCGTCGGCACGCATCCCATCACGGTCACGTATGCGGGCGACTCCTACAACTCGAGCGCTTCCAGCACCGCTCTCAGCCAGGTGGTCGAACAGGGACAAACCGTGGCCACGGTCACCTTGGCCACCCCCAATCCCGGTATCGCCGGAACCGTGGAGACGATCTCGGCGACCGTTGCATTGACCTCGGGCAGCGCGCCCCTCACCGGCACCGTCACCTTTACCTCGGGAACCCAAACACTGGGTAGCGCCGCGCTCACTGCGGGAGCTGCCAGCATCACGCCTACGCTTGCGCCCGGATCCTACCAGGTCGTCGCCACCTACCAGCCCAGCAACTCGAACGCCGGGGCGAGCACGTCGTCGCCGTTCTCCTACACCGTCGTTCTGGCTACTACGCAAACCACGCTCGTCGTCGCGCCCAATCCGGGAGTGGTTCTCAGTCCCGTCACGTTTACCGCCCTCGTTACCGGTAATGGCGCCACGCCCACGGGCAGCGTCAACTTCCTGGTCAATGGCGCCGTGGTCGGCACCTCGACTCTGAGCGGCGGCAAGGCTACCTTCACGGATTCGGCGCTTTTGGCCGGCGCCTATTCCGTCACCGCGCAGTATCTGGGCGACACCGATGACTCCGCCAGTACCTCGACCGCTGCAAGCCTGACCGTGGCCACTATTCCCACCACCACTGTGCTCACCAGCGGTACCACCACCGGGGCCAATCCGCAGGTGGTTCTGGTGGCCGCGGTTCTCAACAATGGCACCGGGCCCGTGCCCACGGGTACAGTCACTTTCTACAACGGCACCACGATGCTGGGCTCGGCCACGGTTGACTCCACCGGCGCCGCGACGATCACGCCCAGTCTCGCCCTCAACACGAGTTACAGCGTCGACGCCGTCTATAGTGGCGACGCAGAACACGGCTCTTCCACTTCGTCGGCGCTCACCGTCTCCGGCACGCCGGTTGACTTCGGCGTCACCGTCACGCCGGCCACCGTCACCATGGCCAGCTCGCAGAACGCCACGGTCACCGTCACCATCACGTCGAACGCCAACTTCAGTGGGGCCATCGGCCTGGGTTGCTCTTCGCTTCCCGCCGCGGTCAACTGCCACTTCGCCTCCGTCAGCCTCAATCTGCCGGCCGGTGGCTCGGTCAGCACCCAGCTCACCATTGACACCAACAATCCGCTCGGCGGCGGAAGCAGCGCTATGAACCGCCGGCCGGGAGACCGGAGATTCTCGCTGGCCGGGTTGTTCCTGCCCTTAAGCCTTGGCTTTGGGTTGATCTTCTGGCGGTGGCGTCGGCGTTACGCCCAGGTTCTCACCATAGCCTTGGTCCTGGTCCTCACCGCAGCGGCGTTTGTGGCCACCGGTTGCAGCGGTTTTAGCCAAAACACCGCCGCACCCGGCACCTATGTCATCCAGGTCACAGGCACCAGTACCAGCAGCGATGTGGTTCACTATCAGAACGTCACCCTAGACATTACACAATAGGCAGGGAAGCTCGAGATGAGGCGCGGTTCGAGGAAAGCGATGGTTTTTTTTCATAATTTCCGGTTCTCGCAAAACCAAAGAACGGGAATCGAACTTAGGGCGAGCGCGTTTTTTGTGCTGCTCGCGTCGGCGCTTCTCTTCGCATCGGCCGGCGTCGTCGGGGCGCAGGCGGCTCCGCCGGGCAACCAGGGTGCGTTGAAGTTGTCGGTCGGCGTCATCGGCTCCGGCGACACCATTCAATACGGCGTGCAATACGGCACGCAGCAGATGCTCGGCGTCGGTGCCTTTGTCGATGCCGAAACCACAGGCCACTTCGGCCTTGAAGCCGAAGGCCGCTGGGTCGAGTTCCGGCGGAAGGCGAACATGCACGTCGAAACCTACTCGATCGGTGGCCGCTATCACTTCGCTCTTGGCCGCCGTTGGCAGCCCTACGCCAAGGGGCTGGTGGGCTTCGGCAGGTTCAACTACCCCAATAACCTGGGCCAGGACCACGATCTGATCGTGACTGCGGGCGGCGGCATGGACTTCCACTGGACGCACCGCATCTACCTTCGCGTGGCCGACTTCGAATACCAGGACTGGCCCGAATTTCACTACGGCAATATGAATTCGCTGAATGGCAGCGTGGGCTTCAAAGTGCGTATCTTCTAAAACGTCAGTTGTCAGCGGTCGGTTGTCAATCCTCAGTGCCCGTGCCCCACCCTTTCGCGTTTTTGTGAAAGGGTGGGAAACCACGACAGCGTTTTCGATTCCGCTCTGGACAGAATGCACAACGGCAAGTGGCTTTTCCTCAAGAAAAAGCCACCTGACACGATGTCGGCGATGTCAAAAAGTGAATCGAAAACGCTCTAAGGCTGGGCGCACTTTCCTTGGATCTGCCCTAAAGCGCTGCCTCCGGCTCGACCGCGCGCCGTGTCGTTTGCACCATAGCCCCATGGTGACGAATCTGTGCGAATCAGGCATCAAGGTCGGCTTACAAAGAGGTTGAGATTGCCTTGCGTACCGTAATCGGAAAGATTCCCCCTTTGCGATGGCATCGTGACTGTGATCACCGTAAAGCGCCGGGCCCTGCGGTTAGCCTCAAAATGAGGGCGCGGCTTGAGAACGTGCCCCTGATTGAGGAGCAAATCTTCCATGGCTTTTGTCGTGACCGATGCCTGCACCAAGGACTTTGTTTGTGTTGCGGAGTGTTCCACTGCCGCCATCGCGCCTGCTGAGAGCGATCCTGCCGCCGCTACCGTGCCCCAGGTTTATATCAATCCCGATGAGTGCATCGACTGCGGCAACTGCGCTTCGATCTGCGCGCAAAACGCGATCTTCGCGCTGGAAGAGCTGCCCGCCGATAAGGCAGACTTCGCCGATAAGAACCGGGCGTACTTCAACTAGGTCCTCGACCGCCTGATCTTGTACCATCCGTGTCCCGTCCTTTCGCCTTTTTACTGGCGAAAAGGTGGGATACTGCGGCAACTCCTCACTGCGGATTCGGCTCCGGCGGCCCTGCCGGTGCGCCCGGAGACTTCTGCCCGTCAGGCGAAGCCGCTGGTGCTGCAGTCGGCGCTTTCGCCGGTGCGGCAGGTAACGTCACCGTCTGCATCGGCATTACGGGTAGCGTGAGCGTCTGTACCGTCGCGGGATCGTCGCGCAACTTCACATAGAGAACGCCATTTACCGGATGCGGAACGGTGAGCTGTGTTCCGGTGAACTGCGGCGGCACATCGTCTGCATTGTCGAAGTCGGCCGTCGCAGCAAACGACGCAGCCAGGAACAGGTTGGTCCCGCTCAGCACGCAGGGTCTGGCCGGCGAACGCGGGCAGCGCAATGCAGTAAAGCCGGGAAGCCGCACCAGCGTACCCAGCGGCAGCCAGTCGCCGGCCGCGCCGTCTGCGGAGATGGCGCGCACCCGCACCGGCCCGAAGGCCGACGCACCGAAACGGGCCAGCGGCTCCAGGCTGCCCACCACGGTGTGCGCGTCTTCCAGCAGCAGGCTGCCGTCGCCGAGCGTCAGCAGGGTGTGAAAGCTCGAGTCGGCCGCGGCCACTTCCACCTTTTCGTCGCGCGGAAAGGCCTGCGGCACCACCGACTTGAGGAAGAAGACCAGCCTTCCCTCGATGGGCAGGTCGTCCGCGCTGCCCAGTTGCACCGGCGGCTGCGGCGCGGTCACGTCGTTCTGCACGCCTTTGCTCAGCAGCATCACCTGCGGCCGCGGTGGATCCACAGTCACCCGCGCGGTCAGCACACGGCCGTCCTTCAGATCCACATGCGCCACGTAGTGTTTGACGGGAACCAGACGCGCCGTCGATCCGCCCGCGTTCATCGACAACTCATCCAGATCCCCCGCGCGGTTCATCACCCCGGGCGTAAACTCGATGCCGTCGATATCCGCCTTGGCGACCTCGTCAAGCCGCGTACCTTTGAGCAGTGCGGTTTCGTCTCCCGCGCTCAGCGTCAGCCCTTCAAGCGAAGCCGCCGCCTCGTAGGCCTCCAACGCCAGCCGGTCCGGCTGGGCCAGTCCGGACTGATACACCGCCACGCTCACCGGCCCCGGCGACGCGTCCTTCAGTGGCACCGTCACCTCAAGGGCTCCGGGCTTGGGTGACTTCCACACGAGGGCCAGGGTGCGATTCCCAGCCGTTTGCGCTTCCACCTTCTCCACGCACACCGCGGACGGTCCGTCAATGTGAAGCGTGTCGTCGCGCCCCACCACCAGCGCCGATTGGTCCGATGCCGCCAGCGTCCACTTGCCCGGCAGCGCCGCCACCAACTGGTAGCGCGGGCCCTCCCAATTGTCGAATCCCCACTTGCCGCGCACCACGGCGGTCAAGTCACCGCCCGGCAGCGCAGAGATTGCCTGTGTGGCGACCAGCCCGCCCTTGCCCGGGTCGGCAGTCACCGGCACGTCGAGCGTGACGTGCTTCGCGCCGCCGGATTCGATATGCAGAAACAGGTCGTGCGCCATCGCAGTGGCAAACACCAGCGGCGCACCTTCGGCGGGCAGCACCAGTCCCTGCTTCATGGCGCAAAAACTGTCGCTGGGATTCACCGGATGCAACGGCTCCGGCCGCGAAGTCCCGATGGGCGGCAGCGCCACCACCACCACGGACTTGGGGTTGATGAACGAGGGCGGCATATTCAGCCGCAGATTCAGACTGTCGGCCTTGGGCAGCGCCAGCGCCGGAATGTACTGGAAGTGCGCGGTGTGCAACGAGCCAAGAATCTTGGCCGTATCCACGATGGCGCCGATGTAGGGACTATACGCGCCACCCCCGGCCATCGGCGTCGAGCTGAGCTGGTTCATCAGGTTGAGCGCGTTGCCGTTGGTCAGCTGGTCCACCAGCGATTGCGCGTTGGCGTCGTCGAGCACCATGCCTTCGGAGTTCTGCGAGAGGCACGATGCCTGCTGATCGGCAGGCTTCAGAAAGCAGTTCTCGTTGATCTTGATGCCCAGGCTGCGCGCCGCCATCTCCGTACGCGTCTTCAGCGCAGCGGGATCGAATTGCGACGTCACCCTCACGTCGTCCAGGTAAGCCTCCAGACGCATCCGTTCCCAGCTCGCGGCCTGCAGGTCCTGGGCGGCGCGTACAAACGAGCCCGGCCGCCCGCGCACCGCATTGCGCAGGGTATTGAAGTCGCCCCCTGTCTCCGGCGCCAGAAACAGCAGCGCCTGCTGCGCTTCTGCGGGAACCTTTACGAAAACGCCCTCGCTGCGAACGTCGCGTGTCCACGTTTCCACGCTCGTGAACCACTCCGTCGGGGGCGGATTGGTCGATCCCCGCAGGAACGCAACCACCAGTACGAAATGCGTGGCCTGGCTCTCGGGCAGGTCGGGATGAATCCACAAACGGTCGCCGGGAAGCAGATTGGGCGTCTCGGAGATGGGCAGCGTCACGTCGCCGCGTTTCACGTGCACATCCACTTTCGGGCCGGAGAGATCGAAGGGCTGGCCATCGGCGCGCAGTACGGAGGATGCCAGGCAAACAGTCAGCAAATACTGCAAAAAACGGCGCATACTTCTATTCTACGAACGGCGGCGTCTAAAGTAAGCCAAGCGCTCCCTGGCCAAGACTGTGTCCCCCAATGCAAAAGATTCCTGCGATTTCACGCGCAAACCGCGTTTTCTGCGCTAGAATCTTGTCACAAATCAGAAAGCTGGCTCAAAATCGCCCAGAAAAGGCTGGAAGCCGGCGCATAGGAACAATCGTTAACTGTAGCCCGAAATATGGACTGTAATTCCTTTTATTCCCAGGCTGGATAGATGCG
>Ga0326728_10018931_pt1 | contig 13459 bp, 11 predicted proteins | sample MB3enrmetagenome_FD_207602 | JGI IMG/M metagenome (GOLD analysis project Ga0326728, IMG submission 207602) | Lab enriched peat soil microbial communities from McLean, Ithaca, NY, United States - MB31MN | ecosystem: Environmental > Terrestrial > Soil > Wetlands > Peat | place: USA: New York... | reverse complement strand
CAGCTTCGCCGCCCACACGCGCGACAATCGATCCATCCGCAAAAGCGGGGGCCTGCCGGTTGCGAGTGGCTCTCGCTCCGGTCCTAACGCGAGGCTAGGCCTTCGGCGCGCCTTGTGGGCCAGACGGGCTGCGGAGTCGCTCGGCCACTCTCCACCGGCACCCCGCCCTAATGCGAATGGCCATACGTTACGCAGCGGGCGACGAAAAATCCTCCAAGGTGGCGGTCTCCTACGCTGCTCCCCCTGCCTCCAGCCTCCTCGGCATGGCGCGTTGCGCGATAGCTCGACGAGAGCTCGGGCGCCATGCCTGCGGTGGCATCCGGCACCCCCTCGTCGGCTGTGAAGCGAGGGCGGCATCGCGAGCGATCTTCCTCCGGGACGCTCAGTCTCCCAAATTCTCCTTTTCGATGGAGAACGCGATTCCACTATCGTCATGCTTAATGATCCACAAACTATCGAAGTCCGTGGACTTCCATTTCGAAGTCTTAATTCCCAGTTCAGCGGCTATCTCCGATATTTTATTATGTTCCCAGACTACGAATACGAGCTTGTCGTTCAGGGACGGATCCGTCTTCAGGCATTCGGCGAGCTGCTTTTCCTCTCCGACGGAAAATTTCGTATCGATGTTCACTTCGGCCTTTATGGCGGTCGGCGTTATCAGCTGGATCGATCGGATATTCGCTCCGTTGGGAGCCTTCGGCTGAGGAGCGAAGATCGCTTGGGGCTTTCCGTATCGAACGAGCAGGACATCGGGAAGGGCCAGCGATCTCTTCAGGCCGGCGAGGTTCAGGTTGTGATTCCAATCCTCGTCGGGATTCTTGTCGCCGTGTCGCATTATCACTATTTCAGCGGGCAGCGCGCTGGCCGCGTATCGGGAGAATAGCAGAAATAAGCATACGAATCCGATTCCTAGCCCCTTCCGTCTTGCTCCTCTCGTCATGTCCGTCCTCCTGCCGATATTCGGGATGCTTCGCCATTAACGCATGAATCCGATTTTCAATCCAGGAGAGGGGGCATCGAAGGCCGCCCGGCTTATCGGGCGGCCCTCGATCCGCGGAAGGGGGAGCGGCTACTTCCCGCCCAAGGCGGGCTCGATCTTGGTCTCGGGGACGCGGATGAGCTTGAACCATTTGTACAGCATGTTGCCGATGGCGACGACGGTGAGGGCGGCCATTATCGCCACGAGGATGGCGTCGACGAGGAAGGTCGTCGCCTTGCTCGAATCGCTCGCTGCCGCGTAGCTGTTCATGAAGATGAAGTACTGCTGATAGGAGGCCGTCAGCGTTGTCACGGTGAGGAAGGCCATCGGGATCATCGTGACCCAGGCGTACTTCAGCTTGCCCTGCTTGATGATCCAGGTCGTGCCGACGCCGAGGGCTATCGCGGAGAGGAGCTGGTTTGAAATGCCGAACATCGGCCAGATGGTCGAGATGTTGCCCGACCAGATGAGATAGCCCCAGGCGAGCACCACGAGGGCGCTCGAGGCGACGATGCCGGGCTTCCAGTTGCGCTGGTTGAGGGGCTTGTAGACGTAGCCGCCGAATTCCTGGATGAGGAAGCGCGCGACGCGGGTGCCGGTATCGATGGTGGTCAGGATGAACATCGCCTCGAACATGAGCGCGAAGTTGTACCAGTAGGCCATGAGGCCCTTCATGCCGGGCAGGCCGCCCAGGATGGAGGCCATGCCCACGGCGAGGGAGACTGCGCCGCCCGGCCGGTTCGCCACGTTTACGCCGACCATGCCGGATAGCTCCTGGACGCGCGAGACCGGGAAGCCCAGGGCCGCGAGCTTGTCGGGAGTGAGCATGGAGTTGATCGCGAAGTAGTCGCCGGGGACGAGGATGCAGGCGGCGATGAGGGCGATCATCGAGACGAAGCCCTCGGCGATCATCGCGCCGTAGCCGATCATCCGGACGTCCTTCTCGGCCGTGAGCATCTTCGGGGTAGTGCCCGAGGAGATGAGGGCGTGGAAGCCGGAGATCGCGCCGCAGGCGATGGTGATGAACATGAAGGGGAAGACCTTGCCGGGGATGACCGGCCCGCCGCCCGCGACAAAGGCGGTGACGGGGGGCATCGAGAGGACCGGAGCGATGAGGACGATGCCGATGGCGAGGAGGGCTATGGTCCCGAGCTTCATGTAGGTGGACAGGTAGTCGCGCGGGCAGAGCAGCATCCATACGGGCAGGATCGAGGCGATCAAGCCGTAGGAGGCCATGCAGATCACGAGGGTCTCGCGCGGCAGGCTGAAGACGCGCTCCAGGGCCGAGCCGGGGATGTAGTGCCCGGCGAAGACGGCGCAGAGGAGGAGGGCGACGCCGATGACGCTGGTTTCGGCTATCTTGCCGGGGCGTAGCTTGTAGAGATAGAGCCCCATGAAGAGTGCGATCGGGATCGTCGCCGCGATCGTGAAGGTGCCCCAGGCGCTGTGCGTGAGGGCGTTGACGACCGAGAGGCCGAGCCCGGCCAGGGCGATGACGATGATGAAGAGGATGGCGACCGAGGCCGCGACGCCGCCCACGGGCCCGACCTCGTCCTTCGCTATCTGGGCGAGCGACTTCCCGTCCTTGCGCACCGAGGCCCCGAGGACGACCATGTCGTGCACCGCGCCGGCCAGGGCCGAGCCCAGGAGGATCCAGAGGAAGCCCGGCAGGTATCCGAACTGCGCGGCGAGCATGGGCCCGATGAGGGGGCCGGCGCCGGCTATGGCGGCGAAGTGGTGTCCGAAGAGCACTATGCGATTGGTCGGATGGTAGTCGACGCCGTCCCTGAGCCTGATGGCCGGCGTGGCGTTGGCGTTGTCGAGCGACAGGATCCTGGCGGCGATGAAGGCCGAGTAGAAGCGGTAGGTGATCGCGTAGAAGCAGGCGGCCGCCACGACGATCCACAGAGCGTTCACTTGCTCCGCGGGATGGAATATTCCCACGACGACGCCGAATGCCAGGGCGAAAGCCAGGCACACGACGCCCCAGAGCGCCTTCTTGAGCATAGGTCCCCCTTAATTTTCATTCTCGCGGCGGCCCGGCCGCCGTCAGGTCGATTCTATACCAAGAAACACGTTGTGCGGAAGTTATTTTTCGAACGCTCGGAACGGGGCGCGCCTCTCGCCCGGAAAGACCTCGATCCGCCCCCCGGGGGCCGGGGGATTTCCTTTACGAAGAACCCTCTCCGGGGAAAAGAGGGCCGGCCCCGCCCAGGAGTAAGCGGAGCCGGCCGGAAAGGAGTGGATTCGCTATTTCTTCGTCTAACGCTTCGCTAACGAAGTCTAGCGAAGCGTTAGGCCTGCGGCTGGCCGTAGTAGGCCGAAGCTCCGTGCTTGCGCTCGTAATGCTTCCGCATAACGTGCTCGGGCAGCGGGGCCGCGTCCGGGTTCGCTTGGAAGGTCAGGATCGCCATGCGAGCGACCTCCTCGAGGGCCGCGGCGTAATGGACGGCGTCCATGGCGCTCTTGCCCCAGGTGAAGGGTCCGTGCCCGGCGACGAGGACCATCGGGATCTCCAGGGGCTTCTTGCCCTTGAAGGTCTCGACTATGAGCTCGCCCGTGCCGAGCTCGTAGTCCTTCGCGAGGGCCTCGGCCGAGATCATGGCGGTGCAGGGAACCTCGCCGGCGGTCTGGTCGGCGTGGGTCGTGCCGAGGCAGGGAATGCTCCGGCGCGCCTGGGCCCAGGCCGCGGCGTGGGGCGAGTGCGTGTGGCAGACGCCCCGGATGCCCTCGAAGGAACGATAGAGGACCAGGTGGGTCTTCGTGTCCGAGGAAGGACGCAGCTTGCCGTCGACGACCTCGCCGTCGAGGTCGACCACGACCATGTCCTCGGCCCTCAGCTCGGAATATTCGAGGCCCGAGGGCTTGATCGCGAAGACGCCCGCCGCGGGATCGAAGGCCGAGACGTTGCCCCAGGTGAGTATCGCGAGGGAGAGCCTCGGTATCTCGAGGTTGGCCGCGAGGGCTTCCTCGCGGAGCGCGTCGTACTTGCCCATCACAGCCCCAGCCTGTAGGCGACCTCGTTCCAGCGGATCTCCTTGCGCAGATCCTCGGGCTCAGTTCTAGCGCCGATGAGGAGGAACTCGATCCCGGCCATCTCCGCCCAATCGCGCATCCACTCGGTCTTCACGGCGCGCGAGTAGCCCGCGTGGTGGGCGCCGCCCGCGATGATCCAGCACTCGGCCGCGCGCGCGAAGTCGGGCCTGGGCTTGAGCATGACGCGCGCCACGGGGAGTCTGGGCATGGGCTTGGCCTCGATGGTGTCCAGCTCGTTAACTATCATGCGCATTCGGCCGCCCATGTCGACGAGCGTAGCGTTGATGGCCGGCCCTGGCGCGCCGGAAAAAACGAGGCGGGCCGGATCGTCCTTGTCGCCGATGCCGAGGGGATGGACTTCGAGCCTGGGCTTGTCCTTCGCGATGGAGGGGCAGACCTCGAGCATGTGGGCGCTGAGCGCCGCGGTATTGGCCGGATCGAGATTGTAGGTATAGTCTTCGAGAAAGGAGACGCCGCCCTTGAGGCCGGTGGCCATGACCTTCATCGCGCGCACTATGCAGGCGGTCTTCCAGTCGCCCTCGGCGCCGAAGCCGTAGCCCTCCGCCATCAGGCGCTGACTGGCGAGTCCGGGCAACTGGGGAAGGCCATGTAGATCCTGGAAGGTGTCGGTGTAGGCCCCGAAGCCGCCCGCCTCGAGGAACTTCCTCATGCCGAGCTCCATGCGGGCCTGCTCGCGAACGCGCTCGAGGCCCTTGCCGCTCTTGGCCTCGGGGGCAACCTCGTACTCTTTCTCGTAGACCTTCACGAGCGCGTCGATGTCCGCGTCCTTGATCGTCTTGATGACTTCGACGAGGTCGCCGACGCCGTAGCCGTTGACCTGCCAGCCGAGCTTGATCTGGGCCTCGACCTTGTCGCCCTCGGTGACCGCGACCTCGCGCATGTTGTCGCCGAAGCGCGCGACCTTGAGGGTCTTGCCGTCGGAGAAAGCCGCTGCGGCGCGCATCCAGCCGGAGAGCCGCTCGACGACCGCGGGATCCTCCCAGTAGCCGACCACGACCTTGCGCGGGATGCGCAGGCGCGCGCCGATGAAGCCGTGCTCGCGGTCGCCGTGGGCGGACTGGTTCAGGTTCATGAAGTCCATGTCTATCGAGTCGAGGGGAATGTCGCGGTTGAACTGGGTGTGGAGATGGGCCATGGGCTTGTTGAGCTCCGAGAGGCCCGCGATCCACATCTTCGAGGGGCTGAAGGTGTGCATCCAGGTGACGATGCCCGCGCAGTTCGGGTCGGAGTTCGCCTCGCGGATGAGCTTGAGTATGGCCTCGGGCCCGAGCACTACGGTCTTCCAGACGAGCTTGCAGGGAAGCTTCGGGTCGAGGGCCGCCACCATCTTCTTCGAATGCTCGTCGACGGTCTTGAGGACGTCGGTCCCGTAGAGGTCCTGGCTGCCTACGACGAACCAGAACTCGTACTTCTTCAGGTCGATCATTTCCGCATCTCCTTCTCGGCTAGGCGCCGAAGGCCTTGTATCTCATGCGCTCCGCGTCTCGAAAAGCGCGTCCGCGCATCTCCGGGGCGCGCTTTCCGCGCGCGCGCAGGGACTAAGGGTCACTTCAGGGCCGCTATTGCGGCGTTCTCCACGGCGAGGCCGCTCTTGTAGCGCGCGAAGAAGGCGCGGAAGCCTTCCGCGTCCTTCGGGTCGGGAGCCATCGGCGCGCCGATGCTGTCGGATATGGTCGCGTCGAGGTAGTCGGGCAGGGACTGGGACTGCTTCTCACGGAGGAGGTAGGCGGCCAGGAGGGCCATGCCCCAGGCCCCGCCCTCGCCGGCCCCGGCGGGAAGGCTCACGGGAATGTTCATCGCCGCGGCCATGAGCCGCTGCCCCGCGTCCCCGCTCTTGAAGAATCCCCCGTGCCCCCTGATGCCCTCGATCTTCACTCCCTCCCCTTCCGTGAGGATGTCCATGCCGGTCCGCACCGCGCAGAGGGAGGAGAAGAGGAGGGCCCGGATGAAGTTCTCGATCGTGAAGGAGCTGTCGGCGCTCCGAGCGATAAGCGGGCGGCCTTCGCTGAGGCCGGCGACGTGCTCGCCGGAGACGAAGTTGATCGCGAGGAGCTTGCCGGCGTCGGGGTCGCCCTTGAGCGCGAGGGGCGTGAGCTTGGAGTAGAGCTCCTCGGGGCGGAGCTGCATGCCCAGGGCTCCGGCCGCCTGGCCGAAGAGGTTGATCCAGGCGTCGAAGTCGGAGGAGCCGTTGTTCGCGTGGGCCATCGCCACGGGCTTGCCGTCGGGAGTGACGACCATGTCGATCTCCTCGTGGACCTTCCCCAGCTTCTTCTCGAGGACGATCATGGCGAAGACCGAAGTGCCGGCCGACACGTTGCCCGATCGCGAACGTACGCTGTTCGTGGCCACCATGCCGGTGCCCGCGTCCCCTTCGGGCGGGCAGAAGGGCACGCCGGCCTGGAGCCTGCCCGAGGGGTCGAGGAGCTTGGCGCCGGCCTCGGTCAGCCTGCCGGCGCCCGCGCCCGCGGGCAGGACCTTGGGGAGTATGTCCAGGAGCTTCCAGCCGAGCTTCCTGTCCGCGACGAGTTTGTCGAATTTCGCGACCAGGGCGGCGTCGTAGTCGAGCTTCGCCGAGTCGATCGGGAAGATGCCCGAGGCCTCGCCGATGCCGACGACCTTCTCCCCCGTCAGCTTCCAATGCACGAACCCGGCGAGGGTGGTCAGGTAGGAGATGCGCGGCACGTGCCTCTGGCCGTCCAGTATGGACTGATAGAGATGGGCGATGGTCCATCGCTGCGGTATCGCGAATTCGAACTCGGGCGTAAGCACCGAGCAGGCCCGGCTCGTGATGTTGTTCCGCCAGGTCCGGAAGGGAGCGAGGAGTTCCCCCGAAGAATCCGAGGCCATGTAGCCGTGCATCATGCCTGAGAGACCCATGGCGGCCAGGCGCTTGAGCTCGACGGAGTGCTTCGCCTCGACGTCCGCGGCCAGCGAGGCGTAGCAGCCCGCCAGGCCCTTCCATATCTCGCCTAAGTCGTAGGTCCAGAGGCCGTCCACGAGCTGGTTCTCCCAGCCGTAGGAGCCCGAGGCGATCACCTTCCCGTCGGGCGCGATCAGCGCGCCCTTGATCCGGGTCGAGCCGAACTCTATCCCGAGGATGGCTTCCCCGGCCTCGATCAGATCGGCGGCGCCGGATCGTTCTTTCCCTATGCTCATCGATAACTCCTTTCACGGGAGCCGAACCCTTCGCCGGCCTCCGCGCCGACGGGGATGTTCTCCCTGAAATACACGTCGAGGGGGATGGCGGCGGAAGGCTCGGCCGCGGGGGCTCCTTCCAGTACGAACTTGAACAGGCGGAGCAGGGCCTCTCGGGCCTGCTCCATGGGCCGCTGGGAAACCAGGCAGTCGAGCCTGCCCTCGCCCAGGGCGCGCGCGTTAGCCGGAACCAGGTCCCAGGAGACGACGGCCCTGCCATCCTTCAGCCCCCGATCCGCGAGCCAGTCGCCCACGAGATGCCCGGAGGAATTCGCGACGAGGACCCCCGCGATGTCGCGTCCCGAGCCGAAGAGGCCGGATAGGAAGCCCTCCCGCTCCTCGGGATGCTCCAGGTCGCGGCATTCGTAGGCCTCGATCGCGCGCGGGCGTCGCCCGCCCTCCGAAAAGTAGGACTCGAAGCCCTCGATGCGCTTGGCGATATGCCTGTCCCCCGCGTGGGCGCTCAGGGCGACGAGGAGACCCTCAGGCCGGGAGAGGAGGGAGAGCAGCCTCCCCGCCAGGCGACCTCCTCGCAGGGGGTCCTGGGCGATCGAGGCCACCGGAGAGGCGCCCTCTACCTCGCTATCGAAGAAGGCATAGGGCACTGGCCCCCCGGAACGGCTCTCTCCCCGAGCGGAGAGGCGCTCGAGGGCGGGCAGGAGGTCCTCCGGCATAGCCGGCGCGAAGAGGAGACCGTCGCAGGGTTCAGCGACGACGTCGTCCAATAACCGGGAGCAGGAAGAGCGGTCGTAGCGATCGAATTCGTCGACGCGCAGGCGCGCGCGGTAGGGGGCGAGGAAATCCCGCTCGGCGAGGCGCAGTCCCTCGAGGCAGAGCGCCCAGTAGCCCGAATCCTGATCGATCCTCGGCAGGAGGGCGCGGAAGGTGTAGGTCTTGTTGAGCGAGAGATGGCGAGCGAGGATGTTGGGCTCGTAGCCGAGGGAGGCGATGATCTCGTCGATCCGCTCCTTGGTCTCGGCCGATACGCCGCCCCTGTCGTGGAGCACGCGGTCGACCGTCCCGATCGAGACGCCCGCGAGACGGGCTATTTCCTTTACCGTTATGCGTTCGGTCTCCATGCTCGACGACGCGCGCCAGGTTCTTTCGCACGAGCCATGCTCGTTCCGTCCCAGCGACCGGCCCCTCTCCTATTGACAAATTAGTTCGTTATCGTACACGTATTAGTCCGTGTACGTACACGTCAGGTTCCTTGTACCATCGTCCGAGGCTTCCGTCAACATGAAATCGCAAGGAAATTCCCGCAAGATATAAGGAGGGATATCTTGCCCTGTCGATCAAGGGAATGCATTTTGCTATTATCGAAGTCCCGGAGGACCTTGTGAGCTCGACCCGCTTGCCCGAGAAGATCGACATCGGCCCCGGAGCCGCTGAGCGCCTGGCCGCCTTCTGCGCGGCCCATCTAGGCCGCCTCGAGGCCTCGGTCCCTCGTTCACTGCGCCTTGTCGCCGACAGGAACACCTGGGCCGCGATGGGAGAAGAGGCTGAGCGCGAGCTGCGCGCCGCGGGCCTCGCGACTCGGGCGACCGTCTTCGACTCGCCCTGGCTCGCGGCGGACGAGCGCAGCGTCGTCGCCCTGCTCGCCGACGACGACCCGGGCGAGCGACTGTACGTCGCGATCGGCTCGGGCACGATCACCGACATCGTCCGCTTCGTCGCGCATAGGACCGGCCGAGACTTCGTCAGCCTGGCCACCGCTCCCTCCGTCGACGCCTACGCCTCGGTCGTGGCCGCCATGACCTTCGAGGGCAGGAAGAGCAGCGTAGCGGCCTCGGCGCCGATCGCGGTCTTCGCCGACGGCGAGGCGCTGGCCCGCTCGCCGCGGTCCATGATAGCCGCCGGCTTCGGCGACGCTATCGCGAAGTTCTTCGCCGTCGCGGACTGGCGCCTCGGAGCCCTCCTCTGGGGCGAGGGCTTCGACGAGTCCATCGCGCGGCGCTCGGTCGCGACAGCCGAGTCCTGCGCGGCCTCGGCCGCGGCGATCGGAGCGGCGAGCCCCGCCGGGCTCGAAGTCCTCATGGCCGCCCTGATCGAGTCGGGGCTCTGCATGGCCGAGGCGGGGCACTCGCGCTCGGCCTCGGGCGCCGAGCACCACTACTCGCACTATTGGGAGATGCGGCTCCTCGCCGAGGGCAGGCCCCCCGTCCTGCATGGGCTCAAGGTCGGCGTCGGCAGCGTCGAGGCGGCCAGGCTCTGGGACTTCGTCCGCAGCCTCGACGAGCGGAAGGCGGCCGCCCTCCTCGAGAGGAGCGCCCTCCCCTCCCGCGAGGCCGAGGAGCGCCGCATCCGCGCGGCCTACGGCGCCGCGGCCAAGGAGACGATAGCCTCGCACGAGCGCTTCCTCGCGATGGGCGACGGCGATTACGAGGCGCTCAAGCTGAGGATATCCGGAGCCTGGGACGAGATCCTCGGTATCGCGCAGGCCGTCCCCGGAGAGGCGGAGACGGGGAGGCTGCTCGCGCTAGCCGGCTGTCCGATCCGGCCTGGCGAGCTGGGCCTCGGCCGCAGGGAGATCGCGCTCGGCCTCTCGAGCGCGCACTACGTCCGCGCCCGCTTCACGGTCAAGAAGCTCGCCCGCGCCCTGGGTCAAGGATAGGAGCGCGCAACGCGGCCGATGAGCCGGCGGCCCGCCTTCAGGGATAGAACTTGAACATGTTCCCTATGTCGGGGACGAAGGGCTTCAAGTCTATCGATATGGAGTCGAGGAGCTCGAAGGCGCCTCGGGGCGGGGAAGCCTCCATCGCCCGGATGTTCTCCCGGAGTTGATCGACGGTCCTCGCGCCGGCCAGCACGAGGTCCACGCCGACGTAATCGGTGAGCCACTTCAGCGCGAGGTGCGCGAGAGGGCATCCCGAGTCGGCCGCGACCGCCTTCATGCGCTCGAGGGCCTCGTAGACGTGGGGCCAGACCTTTTCGTCGTAGAAGACGGTCCCGGGCCTCGGGTCGCCCGCCTCGAAGCGAGGCGCCTTCGGGAACTTCCCCGTAAGGAGCCCTTGGGCGAGGGAGCTGTATGTCACGAGGGCGATGCCCGCCTTCCTGCAGTAGGGCAGGACATCGGCCTCCGGCCAGCGCCAGAGCAGGTTGTAGCCGACCTGATAGGCGTCGACCTTCCCGACCTCCCGAACCGCGTCGAGCTCCCGCGCGGAAAAATTGCTGACTCCGATGTAGCGCAGCCGGCCTCGCGAGCGCTCGGTCTCCAGCGCTTCCATCATGGGACGAGGATCCATGCCCGTCTTCGGCCAATGGATATAGAAGAGGTCTATCGAGTCGCGGCCTATCCTCGAGCGGCAGGCCTCCAATCCCCGCAGCGCGGAGTCGGGGTCGGCCAGATGCATCTTCGAGGCTATAATGGCGTCGGGTCTCGAGCCGACCGCCTTTCCGATGAGCTCCTCCGACCTTCCGTTCCCGTAGTCGAAGGCCGTGTCGAAGTGCCGCACGCCGGCTTCGTAGGCTTCCCGCAGCACATCGAGGGCCGCGCCCTCCTCGGCCGAGCCCGGCGCGGAGTTGCCGAAGAGCCAACAGCCGAGGCCCAGCTTCGGCAGCGGCCCGTTCACAGGCTCGAAAGCCATTTGAGCCCTCCCGTCACGACCGCCCGGTACGCGGGATTCGCCATCACCTCCGCCGTATGGCCGGGGGTGAAGCAGAAGACGCCGCCAGCCCCCGCGCGATGGCGCCAGGCCGCGGCCGAGGAGCCGTAGTCCGGAGAGTAGATCCTGAGCAGGATCTCAGTGTTCGCGGAGTCGACGCGGACGAAGTACATCTCGTCCTCGACTTCGAAGAAGGCGAGGTCCTCGGGCGCCGGCCCCTCCTCCGCGCCCCGTATCTGGAAGCGCGGATGCTCGGCCGGGTGGAAGAGGAAGCGGCCGCGCACGAGCCGCGAGTAAGTCCCTTCCGGATCGTAGCAGGCGAGGCCGTTGTGCAGGACGAGGAGCCTGCCGCCGCCTTCGACGTAGCTCGCGAGGGCCGTCTCGCGGGCCTCGCCGCTCCATCTCTTCTCCGAGGACTCGGGCTTCGCGCGCGCGTCCTTGGCGATCGCCACGAGATCGTAGCCGCCGAGGCCGGACCAGGGGAAGTCGGCGGGCTTCCTGAAGAAGCTTCCGTCCATTCCCCTCGCCGCGAGCAGCGGGCCGAGCATGGCCTCTATCGCGGCCGGATCGTGGTAGTAGTCGCCGATCAGGCAGGCCGCCTTTAGTTCCTTCACGATGGGCTCCATGGATTCTGAAGCGCCCCGACGCCTCTCGCCGGGGCGCGAGCGGTCCGCCCGCTCAGTCGTTCTCGAGCAGCTCGAGGACGAGCTTAAGCTGCTCATTGGCGTCGATGTAGGCGTAGCGCCCGCCCGGGTACTCGCCCTTCTGGAGGAGGGGCATCTCGCGCTTCGCCAGCGCAGCTATGGCCTCCTTCATGCCCTTCACGAAGAAGGCGATGTGGTGGACGCCTTCGCCGTTCGCGTCGAGATCGTGCCGCCAGGTACTCGGCTCCGTATCGGGCTCGATGAGCTCGATTTCGAGGTTCGGCCCGACCTTGAAGAAGGCGAGCTGGGCGCGAGCCTTGGAGGGCTTGCCGAGATACTGCGTCTGGGATTCCTCGATCGGCCCGGTCAAGTCGAAGCGAGGCTTCACCCCCAAGAAATCCTCGTAGACCTTGGCGGTCTTCTTGATGTCGCGCACGAGGATGCCGACCTGCACGACCAGCTCGGTCCCCAAAATGCCCTTTCCCATACGATCCTCCGTCGGAATATCCTATCCGCGCCCCAGGGGCGCGCGCGAATCGGAGCGGCGCGGCGCAGAGCGCGCGGCGCCTCACTCCGTATCGCCGAATTTCTTCGTCAATTTGAATAGAACAAATATCAAAGCAAGCACGATGACGATCATGATCCAGGCCATGGCCGAAGCATAGCCCATCTTGAAGAACTGGAAGGCGTTCTGGTAGAGATAGAGTCCGTAGAACAGGGTCGCGTTGTCCGGTCCGCCCGAGGTGATGATGAAGGGTTCGGCGAACCACTGCATCACGCCGATGATCGCCGTGATGACATTGTAGAGGATCACGGGCGTAAGCATGGGCAGCGTGATATAGATCGTCTTCTGCGCGAAGTTGGCCCCCTCCAGGACCGCGGACTCGTAGAGAGCCTCCGGTATGTCCTGGAGTCCCGCCAGATAGATGATGATCGATCCGCCCGCGCCCCAGAGCATGATCAGGATGAACGAAGGCTTGGCCCAAGCCGGGCTCGCGATCCAGCCCGGCCCCGCGATCCCGAATATCCCGAGGAGACTGTTGATGAGGCCCGATTGAGGCTGAAGTATCCAAACCCAGAGGACGGCGACGATGACGACGGGGACCAGCGTCGGGATGAAGAAGATGACCCTGAAGACCGACAGCCCCTTGATCTTGCGGTTGTTCAGGAGGATCGACACCAGGATCGTGACGATCGTGGTGATCGTCACGCCGAAGACCACCATATATAGCGAATTCCACAGCGAGGTCAGGTAGGTCTTGTCCTGCAACAGGGCGACGTAATTCCCGAGGCCGACGAGCTTCGGCGCCTTGATGACGTTGTATTGCGTCAGCGAGAACCAAAGCGAGCTCGCGACGGGATAGAGCGTGAACGCGACCAGGCCGACGAGCCAGGGAGAGAGGAATAGGGCTACGGTCAGCCCCTCGCTCCCGAAGCGCTTCTTTCGTGTTCTTTCCATGGCTTTAACCCTTGATTCCCGACATCGCGATACCCTGGATGAAGTACTTCTGCACCAGGAAGAAGAGGACGAGGACCGGGACCGTCATGGCCACGCCGAGGGCCATGAGGAGCTCCCAACGCGGATCGTAGGCCGTCATGATCTGCTGCGCTCCCAGCGCTAGCGTGTAGAGCTTGTCGTCGCTCAGAAAGATGAGCGGTCCGATGAAGTCGCTCCAGGTCCGGATGAAGGCGAAGATGACGACCGTCGCGATGACGGGCGTCGCGAGCGGCATGATGATCCTCGAGTAGATCGTGAACTCCGAGGCGCCGTCGATCTTGGCGGCCTGGGAGAGCTCCATCGGGATGCCCTTGAAGAACTGCCTGAACAGGAAGATGAAGAAGGCGTTCCCGAAGAAGCAGGTCACGGTGAGGGGGAGGAAGGTCCCGATCCAGCCCAGCTTCTGGAAGAGGATAAAGAGAGGGATCATCACTACTTGGAAGGGCAGTATCATCGTTATGATTACGACGACGAAAACGCG
>Ga0326728_10018930_pt1 | contig 13461 bp, 7 predicted proteins | sample MB3enrmetagenome_FD_207602 | JGI IMG/M metagenome (GOLD analysis project Ga0326728, IMG submission 207602) | Lab enriched peat soil microbial communities from McLean, Ithaca, NY, United States - MB31MN | ecosystem: Environmental > Terrestrial > Soil > Wetlands > Peat | place: USA: New York... | reverse complement strand
GCCCCCGCCGACCGCTTCTTCCGACTCATATACAATTCCTACCGGAGCATGCAGGCGCAGCGCGAGCGTAAGGCGAGGATCGGGGATTCAGCTTCGCGGGTGGAATTTGCGGTGGACGTCGCGCAAGCGCTGACCGTCCAGGTGCGTGTACACCTCGGTGGTGCTAATGCTGGCGTGGCCCAGCAGTTCCTGAATCACGCGCAGGTCCGCGCCGTGCTCGAGCAAATGGGTGGCGAAACTGTGGCGCAGCATGTGGGGGGTGATGTTCCGCTCCAGTCCCGCCCGCGCCGCCCGCCGCTTGATGCGCTCCCACATCGTCACCGCCGCAAAAGGCGTGCCGCGCCGGGTAAGAAACAGATTGGCCGGGGATTTCGCGGTCACCAGTTCCGGCCGGCCCGCCTCCAGGTAGCGCCGGATCGCCGCCACCGCCTTGCGCCCCAGCGGCACCACCCGCTCCTTGTTGCCTTTGCCAATGACGGTGACAAAGCCCGCCTCCAAATGAAGCTGCTCCAGGCGGATGCCGCGCAATTCGGCCAAGCGCAGCCCGGAGGCGTAGGCCAGTTCCAGCGCCGCCTGATCGCAGAGGGCGGGCGGGTCGGCGGTCGTTTCCGGTTCGAGCAACTGCGCGATTTCCGCATCGGAAAGCCATTTCGGCAGCCGCTTCCACCGCCGCGGAAAGGACAGGTTTTCGGCGAGGTTTTGCTCCAGATGCTTTTCCCCCTCCGCGAACGAATAGAAGGCGCGCAACGCGGCGATTTGCAGGTAAATGGTTTCCGAACTGAGTTTCTTCCCCGATTCGGGCGGCGCGTCCTTCAATGCGCGGGTCCGCTCATGTTCCATGAAGACCATCAAATGGCTCAACTTCACCTGCGTCCATTCCTTTAAGCCCTCGTGCGCGGCCCAGGCGACGAAATTGAGCAGGAGGGCGGCGTAAGTTTTCTCGGTTTGCGGCGAGCAACCCTTCTCATGCCGCAAATAGGACAAGAAATCTTCGACCAGATTCTGCATGGCGGCGCGGGCCTCAAGGGCGGTCTTCCTGCTCCGGCTCTCCGAACGGCAGAGCTCTGGAGTGCGGCGGCTTGCCGCCGCTTTCGAGAAGCGGGAGCAAGCTCCCGCGCTCCAAACCGGCTGCCGCGCGCCTCACAGCGCCTTTCCGGTCAGCCGCTGGCAGGCTTCCAGGTATTTCTCCGTCGTTTTGGCGATGACTTCCGGCGGCAAGGCGGGGGCGGGCGGCTGTTTGTTCCAGGAAAGGGTTTCCAAATAGTCCCGCACAAACTGCTTGTCGAAGCTGGGCTGGCTGCGGCCCGGCTCGTACTGGTCCGCCGGCCAGAACCGCGAGGAATCCGGCGTCAGCACTTCATCAATCAGAATCAATTGGCCGTCGTGCAAACCAAATTCGAGCTTGGTGTCCGCGATAATGATGCCGCGTTTCAAGGCGAAATCAGCGGCGAAGCAATAGACTTTCAGCGTCAGATCGCGCGCTTTCTCCGCCACGTCGGCCCCGGCGATGCCGCAGGCCTCCTCGAAGGAAATGTTCTCGTCATGGCCGCTGACCGCCTTGGTCGCCGGGGTGAAGACGGGGGCGGGCAAGCGGCAGGAATTTTGCAGCCCGGTGGGCAGTTTGATCCCGCACACACAGCCGGTCTTCTGATAATCCTTCCAGCCCGACCCGGCGAGATAACCGCGCACCACACACTCGATGGCCAGCGGTTGGGCCTTCTTCACCACCATGCTGCGGCGGGCCAGCGCCTCGGCAAACGGCTGCAATTCCGGCGGCAGCGGGTCGGTGGGGCCGGCGGCGAGGTGGTTGGGCGCCACCTCCGCCAGCAGGTCAAACCAAAAGTAGGACAGTTGCGTCAGCACCTCCCCTTTGCGCGGGATGCCGTTGGGCATCACGCAATCAAAGGCCGAGATGCGGTCGGTGGCGACAAAGAGCAGCCGGTCGCCCAAATCAAAAATTTCCCGCACCTTGCCGCTCTTCACCTTTTTCACGCCGGGCAAATCCAATTGCAATAGAGGCTCATTTGACATTGGGGTAAATATAAGATCAAAGTGAGAACTGCAAAAGCGAAAAAATGTGAAAAATTTCCCTTGACGCTGTTACCCGGATAGTATTACCGTGGTAACTGTTATGACCAATCCAAGGATCCATCGCCTCGGCGATCTCCAGCTTAAAATCATGAAGGCGCTTTGGGACGGCCCGGAAGCCACCGTCGCCCAGGTCCGCGCCACCGTTTCGCCCGACGCCCGCCTGGCCCACTCCACCATCGCCACCATGCTTCGCAAAATGGAGGCGCGCGGCCTGATCAAACATCGCCTGCTCGACCGCAAGTTCCTCTACCGCCCCCTGGTCAAGGAGGACGTGGTGGCGCGCAAAATGTCCGAGCATTTCATCGAGGGCCTCTTCGAGGGCAGCCTGGCCGACATGGTCAGCCACCTTCTCAAAACCCAGGACATCAGCCGCCAGGAATTGGAGCGGCTGGAAAAACTCATCGCGGAACAAAAAAGGAAATTATGACCACGCCCGATTTGCTCTTTTGGACGCGGCTCCTCGCGCGCCTTGCGGTGGAGACCGCTTGCATCGTCGGGGCCGCGCTGCTCCTGGACCGGCTCGTCCGCCCCGCGTTTTGGCGGCGCGCCTTGTGGCAGGGCGCGGTCATAAGCCTTTTGCTTTTGACCGCCTCTGAACTGGGCGGTTTTGGCCGCGGCCTGGCCTCGTTTCTTTTCGGCCGCTCGCGTCCGGAACCAAGATTCGCCGTCTGGACCAGCCCTGCGGGAAGCGGGCCATCGCCGCTGCCATCGCCGCCGGCCTCCTTCGCGCCCGCTCCCGTCACCGCCCCATCCGCCGAGGTCAAACCTGAAATCGTGCGGCCTGTTTGGTGGCCCGGCCTGCTCTGGCTGGCGGGCGGGTTGGCCGTTCTGGGCCGGGTGGCGGCGGCGCAAATTCTGTTCATTTCCTTCCGCCGCAGCCGGACCGATGTTACCCAAGCCGATTTGAATGGCCGCGTCGCCGCCATCCTCCAGCGTCTGGCCGTCCGCCGAAAAATCCGCCTGCTCCAATCCCCCGGCCTGGCCGGCCCGATTGCCTTTGGCGTTCTCCGGCCCAGCGTCGGTTTGCCCGTGGATTTCTCCGCCAAGTTCAGCCGCGCCGAACAAGACGCCATGCTGGCGCATGAACTGGCCCATTTGGCCTCGCGCGATCCGCTGTGGTATTTGCTGGCGGACATGAGCAGCGCGGCGTTGTGGTGGCATCCGCAAGTCTGGTGGGCGCGGCGGCGCCTCCATCGCGCCAGCGAACTGGCCGCCGACGAAGCCGCCGCGATTTTCCCGGAAGGCCCCGCCGCCTTGGCCGAATGCCTCGTGACTTTGGGTAGGCAGATGACCCAATTCCCCGCCGCGAGCCGGATGGGAGTCGAAGGCGGCGGTTTTCGCTCCAATCTGGCCGAGCGTGTGCAACGCCTGCTCCGCCTGGCGGAAGCGGCGCGGCGACCTTCCTACGGCTGGCGCGCTCACGCTGTAAAATTGGGCGCGATCCTCGCCATTTCCGCCGCCGCCATCGGACTGTCCGGCTGCCTGCAAAGCCGCGACGTCGTGAAGCAGCCAACCTTGCAGGCGAACTTGAGCCAATCCTGGGCCGCCTCACCCGCCTCGACCGTCTGGCATTCCGCCCTTCCGCAACAAAAACCCGAACCGCCCCCCGCGCCAATCCCGGTCAAGTTCCAGCCAGCCCAGCAGGCGGATCCTGCGGCAGTCCGGTCAAACCAGCCTGCCAGTCCGCCGGTTACCAACCCAATTCCCACCGGCGAAGGCCGCCAGACTATCATGCGCAAACTACAGAGCATCAGACTGAGCCAACTACCTGAAGGTCTGGACGAAGTCCTGCCACTGGCTGAAGTGCTGGACATCTTGCACAAGCTCTCCATCTCCAATGACGTCGACCACATCGGCATCAATTTCATGTCCAATCCGCGCGCCTTCGGCGGCACGATGGCACTACCAATGGTCGTCGGCGCGATCAGGATTAAAGTGAATCCGCCCCTTAAAAACGTGACCTTGGTAGAAGCGCTGGATGCGATCTGTCGAGGGGCCGATCACCCTGTCAGCTACGCCGTTGAGGATTACGGCGTGTGGTTTTTCGTCAAAGAGCCAGAGCCAGTTGCGATGGAAACCCGGGTGTTTCGTGTTGATACCAATGTTCTTTTCCGAGAATTGAAGCGGGTGTTGCCGCAAGCGGTTTTTGATGAGGCCGCAAGCCCAGAACAGAACAGTATTGGGAGTAATGTGCCTCGTGCCACTTATCCAACAGTCGCCGGTGGCAATAGCAGCCTCACCAATAACACCCAAATTAACGAAACCGTGCGGTATAATTCTCTGCTCAACCGGTACTTCAGCAGCCTGGGTCTGAATGTGACCGCTAACGGCGCTTTTGCTTTCTTCAACACCCGCACCGGCGACCTGCTGGTGCGGGCCAGCGCGCAGGATCTGGACACAGTGGAACGGGTCTTGGAAGTGCTCAACAAGGTTCCGCCGCAAGTGCGGATTGACGCGAAGTTCGTCAGTCTGAAACAAGAAGGCACCAATGCGGCGAGCATGTGGTATCTGGGAAACATCAGCCCAGGCACCAGCGGAACGCACATTGGTGGGCCACCGCCTTCTTCCCGAGGGCCGTTCAACCCGGCCAATCCATCGGGCATATTTCCCGGGGCGGCTCCCTCCGGTTCCAACCCAGGTGTGATTTCCCCGAATGCTCCAGTTGCTTCCGACGCTTTATCAAGCGCCGCTTTGCGCACTACCACGGCCGCCAATGCCACCCCCATCACCAATCTCGCCAACCTGACCGGCATCCTGACCGACTCCCAGTTTCGCGCATTCATTCAGGCCATTGAACAACGCGACGGAACGGATATTCTCTCCACGCCCAGAATAACGACCTTGAGCGGGCGAGAAGCGCGCGTGGCCGTGACCGGCCTCGACGTGATAACAGCCACCAACGCTCCCACCGGATCCTCCTCCAACACAATCGAGGATGGCCCGGCCCTGGACGTCATTCCCACTGTCAACGCCGATGGCTATACCATCCAGTTGGTCCTGAACGCTTCCCTGCGGGTATTTCTTGGCTACGACATGCCGGCGCAAAACGCGCCCCAATCCAACGCGGTCTCCAATCTGCAAACGGGTGTTACCACCAACATTACCCTGCCAGTGCCCCGGTACCGCACTTTTTCGGCAGTCACCACGGTAAATGTTTGGGATGGGCAGACCGTCGTCCTGGGCGGACCGATGCCGGAACGCGGCCCCGGCCTTCAGCAGTCAACGAACACCCAGAGCGCGAACCTGCTGATCTTCATTACGGCAACGATCATTGATCCCGCCGGCAACCGGGTTCATACGGACGAAGAGATGCCCTTTACCAAAGTGTCCATCCCGCCCCAACCGCAGAGCACCGGCGCGCCAAAATAGGGATGCGTCCTGATTCAATTGTAGCGTCGGCGCTGCGCACCGATTTCGAGCCACAGGCTCGACGCTACACCAGAATAAGTCCGCTGTAGCGGCACTCTGCGAACGCCGCACTTATTCCGGGAGAAAAAAAAGTGCGGCGGTCATAGACCGCCGCTACATGGAATCCGTTGGTTTATTGGTCGTGCCTTTATTCAATTGTTGTAGAGTCGGCGCTGCGCGCCGATTTCGAGCCGCAGGCTCGACGCTACAAAGCCGGCTGGGGCGGACAGGCCGGAATCCGGGGCCAAAGGCGCTGGTTCGAATGGGGCTGTGGGGGCTGGAGCCGGGCGGACTTGATCGTCTGGCTGGGCAGGCTCGGCGGGGTGGGGGGCGCGGACACGCTGGACGGGGCGGACGGTCCGGGGCGCTCGATGGGCTGGGGCAGGGTGGCGCTTCGCTGGTTTGGTTGAACGGCGGTTCGCCTTTGACTGGTGTTGGCCGGACGGCGCTTTGATCTTGGTCTTGAGGCCCAGGCCGACTTCCATTTCCCGGAGCATTTGCAGGGCAGCCTGGACTTCGGTTTGCTGCTTTGGGGGGTTGTTGACCATTTGTTGAAGATCGCGGCGCAACTCCGGCACCGAGAGAGAGGCCAGAACTTTGCTTTCAAAATGGGCCGGGTCGGCGCAGGTTTCGATTTCATTGAGCAGTTCCACGGCAATCCGGGCGGCTTTGCCGCCGCCGAATTGGACCAGGCGTTCCCCTTTCTTTAAGGCCCCCCAGACGGGGGCGGCCAGGTCCTCCCGCTGGCGGCGTTTGAGGGCGTCGGCGCGATCGGCATCCATTTGTTCACGGGCGCGTTCCCAGCGTTCGGTTTCGATCTTGAGGCGGGCGGCGTTGTGATCGCTGCGGCGCAGTTTGACGACGGCCTGGCAGATGCGGCTCAAAGCTTTGAGTTGGGTGAGCGATTTTTCGTCCAATTCCGGTCCTTGCGCGGCCAGGATGGCGCCATAACGGAAGCTGATGGCGGCGGCCAGATGATCGGCGGGTGATTGGCCGGGCGCGACGGCTTCCAGTTCCTGCCGGTGGGCGGCCAGTTCAACGGCCTGGGCGAGCATGTCCTGATGGGCCAGCCATTCCTCGTAGCCGCCCTGGCGCCAGTCGGAGAGGTTTTGCTCATTGATGGCGCGTCCATCGAATTTTTGGCCGACGACCTCCTTCACTTCCGGCAAGGAGTTGAGCCAGTGGAGGATTTGTTTGCCTTCGCCGCCGTCCTGGAGGCGGGAGTTGAGTTGAGCGCGAACCGCCCTGGGCAGGCGGGCAATTTTACCGATGCGAGCCATATTTGATCTCCTTTTTTGACTGGTTGCTGTTCCCTGCATTTCGTTGTGAAGGTTTATGGGAATGACCTTCGTGAGGAAGATGGCATAGGTTCTAAGGTTTGTCCAGAAAAACTTTTAAGAAAGTTGGGGCCTGAAAGGGATCGCGGAAGGCAGCCGCGGAGCCGCTAAGAGAGCGAGGATGGCGGACGGGGGATGGAGGAAGCCGGATGACCGCACGGCCCCAGCCGGAGTTGCCTTCGCCTAGAAACGAATCTCCCTCAACCAGTTTAAAAAGTGAGGACTGACCCCTTTGTTGACCCAAAAGTGAGGACTGACCCCTTTGTCGAATCTCCGTCAACCAGTTTAAAAAGTGAGAACGGACACCTTTGCCTCTCCCCTTTGCCTGACACCTTTGCCTTTCCTTAAATTCATTGTCTTTCAAACGGTTTTATTTTCCCCGTTATATTTGATCCAAAATTGCCTTTGCCGCTTCCGTTCACCCATGGTGTCCCTGTGCCTTCATAGGAAAAGCCGGTCGCGCTGATTTTGAAGAGCGTGTCATATTGATCGTCAACAGGCGCTTTTTCCGCAATCAAAGGCTCATTGATCGGAATGCCGCTTAAACTTCCCGTCTGCAAAAGCTGGTATCGCTGAAGAGTTGTTCCGTCAATCGGCGGATTGAAATAAGGCGTCAGTTGTGAAATGTCGCCGGGCAATTGCCCGTTATTGCCCGCGATATAATTTGCCAAAGCTTCGCCGATCGAATTGGCAACCGTTCGTTTGGCATCGCGCCGCAATTGGCTCAAAGCCCGGGCAAAATCGTCGTCTGTTTTCCAATCAGCACTATAACTTGCGCCTCGCAGCCATTCCTGGTCGGTCAGATATTGAAACTCAGGAATTTTTTCATTTGGATTTTGCTCCAGCCATTGTTTCATTTGTTTCACTCTTGCTGCAACACCTTTGGCGGCTTCGTCTGTCGGGTCAGTTGAGACCTTTTGAGCATTCGCCGTTCTCAACAGCCCCACCTCACCACGTAATTGCAAAAGCTCATGTTGATTTGAATTTGATTTCAATTGTGTATTTTCCGCAGACAATCCATCCAATCGTTTTGTCAAATCGTCACGCTCGCGTTGCAATTGAGCGAGCTGTCCGTTCAATGAATCTTGTTGCTGTTGCAAATTTTGAATTTGTTTTTGCGATTCGAAATTTTGATGCGCTTCAAAAATCCCCGCGCCCACGGTTGCGACCAGCGCGGCGGTAATGATTGTTTTTTGGAGTATAGTCATGGCAATGGCTTTGGTCGCGGCAACAACTGCCGCAGTGGTTGTCGTTGTTCCTGAAAGTGCGGTCGCGGAAATAATTGCTGCCAGTCCGGCGGGCGCAGCCCGAATGGAATTTGCCGAGACCGCTCCCGCAATCGCCGCGCCGGAAAGGGTTACACCGCGCTGCACAAAAAATTTCCGCAACTTTTCAATCGCGCGCGCCGCTCGTTTGTGCGCAGCCCATTCCTTGATGCCCAGCAGGGCGGCAGTTTCGGCGGCGCTCTTGTTTTCAAAATAGCGCAATGCGACCAAAGTTCGATCGTTTTCGCTCAATCGTGTCACCGCTTCTTCCAAAAGCGGCGCAAGCTGTCGCCAGACACTTTCGGAATTTGAATCGTTGAAAGTGGACATATTATATGCCTCCTGTTCGCAACGCTGCCGGCTGACTTTGGTTCGCAGAAATCTCCTGGCCGTGAACCGCGTGGTTTCGTAAAGCCAGCCTGTGAGAATGGTTTTCGCGCGCAAGCCGCAGGCCTTTTGGGCAAGAATGACGAAGACGGCTTGCGCCACATCCTGCGCATCCTGGGGATGGCCGGTAAACCGGAGCGCAACCGAATAGACGAGATTGACGTGCCGACGAACCAATTCAGCAAAGGCCGGTTCCGAATTTCGGGCGGCATACTCGCGTACCAGGTCCATGTCGTTCGCGTCGGCCATTTACTTATTATCCCGGCAGATGGCGAAAACTGGACATTTTTTTTGATTCTTCGAGGTTCATAATGGGTAGAGATCGTGAAGGTGAAGGTGTCAGTTCTCACTTTTTAAACTTCGCACTTTTCTCGCGGCGGCAAGCAAGTTGGAGACGTGAGTCCAACTGCCCATCTCCAGGCGCTGGGCGATCCATTTCAAACTCATCGTCGTCTCCTTTCTCAGCCGGGCGGCCAGCCGCACTTTCCGCGCATCCCCCTTGCCCGCCTGGCGCAAGGCCTCCTCGTCCCATCCCGCACGGCCCATTTCCTCTTGCAGCAAACGCAGCGCTTTGGCCTCCTGCGCCTCCCGCCTCTCCGCCCCGTAATGGGTGGCCCGCAGCCGTCCTTCCGCCGCAGCCAACAGTTCCTGCCGAAACTCCTTGCTGCCCAAGCACCAGCCCCGCTCCACCGGCTTGAATTCCCTGGCCAAGTCTTCCCGCCGCCTGGCTTCGGTCTGCCGGGCAAATTCCCGGCGTCCTGCCGCGCTGTCCTTTGGGATACCCTTTTCCCCCAGCAACCGGTCCACCCGCAACCAACCAGGGCGCCGCCGGGCCGGTTTGAGGTATTCTCCGTAGCTGCTCCAGAGAAAGGCCTGCAGGGGCTGGCCGCCCTGGAGCAACCCGGCTCGCGCCGGATTGAGGTGGACGTAGTCGCACACCGTCCGCAGATAGCCGCCGCCGCTGCCCTCGACCTGCAACGCCTTGTAACGTCCCGCGAAAAGGTGTCCGCACTCCTGATGCCGGAGGTTGAAGCGTTGGGTGTAAACCCCCAGCAGCCACTTCATCCCGGCCACCAGGTTGGCCTGGGGCGTTTCGACGACCAAATGAAAATGATTGCGCATGAGGCAGTAGGCGTGAATCTGCCACTCGGTCTTGCCGCAGGCTTCGGTCAGGGTGGCCAGGAACATCCGGCGGTCCGGCTCATCGCGGAAGATTTCCTCCCGGCGATCCCCCCGGTTCATCACATGGTAGATCGCTCCGGCAAATTCACGGCGCATCTGGCGTGGCATATCCATACGATGCCCCAAGGCCCGCTCCTGTCAACCAGTTTAAAAAGTGAGAACTGACCCCTTAGCCTGATTTACGGCTGCAAGAGGAACGCGCCGGCGTTGGTTGACGTCAAGAAGAACCCTCCGGCGTTGGCCGTGTCCTGGAGCGCGGCGCCCTGGCAGGTGTTGGTCTGCCTGGGGCCGCTGACGAAGGGGACCGTCACCTGCCCGGTTTTGGGATTGACAGTGCCGATGGGCGAATTGGAGGAGGTCACCAGCGAGTTGCTGCTGTTGAGGGTGACGATGAAATGCAAGGGGGCGGCCAGCGAGCCGCCGGAAATCTGCAACTGGCCGTTGGTCAAGGCCAGGGCAGCCTGGCGCGCGGGCGGATTGGTCCAGGCCCAGCCTTGCACGGCGACGTAATTGGTGAAGGCGCCGATGTTCAACGCGCTGGCATGCGCGGGCCGGACCCAGGCCAGGCCGCCGGCCGGGGGCGCGCTCTGCAAATGGGCCAGGTTGATCCAGCCCAGCAACAGGCCGGTGTTGGTGTAGAAGCTGGCGTATAGCGGCAGATCGCCGTCCGGCGAAACCGGGACCGTCTGGCTGAAGGCGGTCCCGTCGGCCAGGGCGCCGTTCAAGGTCACGCTGCCGGCGTGGTTGGTGATGAGCACGTAACCATCTCCAGGCGGCGCGGCGGGCGCGGATTGGCCGGGCAAAATGAGCAGGGTGTACTCGGCGGAATTGGTGGAGGCGGCGGCGGCTTCGGCGTAAAGCGGGCTGGACCAGGCCGGGTTAGTCCCTCCGGCAACCGAGCCGGCGATGGTGAACGGCGCGGCGGAGCCAGTGAGTGTCAACTGCACGGTCACCGGGCCGCCCTGGCCGGCGGAGCGGGAGATGGAATTGCTCGACTGGCCGGCCGGGTTGAACGCGCCCGCAAAGGTGTTGGTGGTTCCGGCCAGGAGCAGTTGGGCGCTGAAGGAGCCCGTGGCCGTGAGCGCCAGATTGTGCAACATTCCGGCCGTCGCTTCCGTCACGGCGTTGCTGGTGAAGAAGAGGCCGTTGTAGGCCCCAGCCGCGGCGGGGAAGATGTTCGTCAAGAAAGTGCCTTGGATGGCCAGGCCCGGTTCCATGACGAAGTTGAGCGTGGCGTTGGCGCCGGCGGGCGCCGAATTGGTCCACCAACCAGCGAAAAGACTGTTCGCGCCCGGCTTGGCGGTGACGGTGTAACTTTCGCCGGTGTTCAACCACGCGTCATTGGCAGGCGGGTTGTCGCCGTGGACCGAAGCCGTCCCGGAAAACGTGCCCGTGCCCGTGCCGGCCGGCGTCAGCGCCAACGGGGACGGCGCCTCGTAAAAGAAACTCTGCACGGCGACGGTGGAAAGGCGGCCCGAGTAATTGAAGCTCTGCACGGCCAGGGTGTTCGAGCCGGGCCAGGGCATGGCGGCGATGGTCCAATGGACAGTTTGGCTGGAGGCCAGCCCGGCGGCAAGGACCGTGTTGCCGTTGGTGACGGTTTTCACGCCATTGTTGACGTTGGTCAGCGCGTAGGTCACAACGCTCACGGCGACCTTGTCCGTGGCGGTTCCGGCCAAGTTCACGTTTTTCGTCCGCGCATTGGCCGGGGGCGAGGAAATCGTCACCGACGGCGTGGCGGTGTCCGGCAGGACGATGAGGCTGGCGTTGGAACTGAGGACGAAACCGGCGGCATTGGTGATGGCGACGGCATAGCTGAGATTGGTGCTGCCACCGACGGGTTGAGCGATGAAGGAGTAATCGCTGGCGGTGGCGCCCGGGATGGGGGCGCTGTTGACCTGCCATTGGTAGAACAAGGGCCCTGTGCCCGTGGCGGTGACGCCCAGGGATACGTTGGTGCCCGCAATCACCTTCGCCGGGGCGGTTGGCTGAAAGATGATTTTGGGCAGTTGGTTGGTGGACGAAACCAGGGAGTTGGTGGAGAGGACAAAGAGGGTGATGCTCGGGCCAGGCACCGTGGTGTTCAACACCGCGCCCTGGTAAGCCAAGTCGCTCAGGCGCTGGATGACTGAAGGGTTGTTGGAATTAATCTGCCACACCTGCGCCGAGCCGCTGGACGGGAAATGGGCCAGACTGATGTTCAAAGGCACGGTTCCAAAGAGGTATTTGGAAACCACCATGATCGTCAGGGTGCCGTCCAAGGAGCGTTGCGCGGCGAAGACGGCCACGTTGTCCGGTTGCTCCGCGGTGGCGGAGACGCTGGTGTCGCCGAAGGCCGAGTTGTTGCCGTCGTAGTTGCGATAGATCTTCATCGCCTCGTAAGCCGGGGTTCCGGTGTTCGGCACGGTCCAGCGTGTGGCCAGGTCCAGCCCTTCGCGCCCGAAGATGCCCAAAATGTCGGCTTGGGCGGTGGCGCCGTTGAGGGAAGCCTCCGCCCCCCAATTGTATTCGGTGACGCCAATTTTGGTTCCGGGATAATTGGTGGAAACCCAGTTTTTCATGCGCGGAATCAGCGAGACGATGGCATCAATCCAACTGTCATCAATGTAGTTGGTGTCCCAGAGTTGGCGCGTGGAACGGTTGCGCAACAACTCCGTGGCCACGGTGACATCATCGCCGCCTTCGCCCCCTTGTGGATAGCAGTGCAGCGTGAAGTAATCCAGCAGGCGCCGGCCGGTGTTGGTGTCCTGCTGGCACATTTGGTTGAGAAGCCAGGGCATGTAATCCCAGCCGCCGTTGGCTTGGCGATCGGGGAAATTGGCCGGACTGCTGCCGCTGTTTTGCGAAGACCATTGTTGATCGTATCCGCTATAGAGATAGCCCGGCCAGCCCCATTCCTCGGGGCCAAGCACCAGGGCCGAGGGGTCCGCGCTTTTGACCAGCGAAGCATAAGCCACCATCTTGTCGCGGATCTCCTGCATGGTCGCTCCGACGGGATGGATGTCCTGATGGGTGCTTTGCCAGATGCTGTGCTCGTTGTCCATGATGTAGAATTGGACCCCGCCGTGGGTGGACAAACCCCACTTGTTGGTGATGTGTCGCAGGTAACCCGTTTGGAAATTCGTATCCGCGGGCTTGTAGGCGTCGGTGGGATCATTCCAGGTGATGGGGGTGTCGTTGGTGACGCTGGTGCCGTTGCCGGCGTCTGGGTAAGAGGGGTCATGGCCGGTTTGGGGTCCGTACTTGGCGATGGAATAGCTCCAGATAATGCTGCGATTGGTTCCCAGCTTTGGAGTCCAGCCGATGATGGGGATGGTGACCAGGGCTTGCGCGCCGGCGGCCTGACTGTCGGCGATCAAGCCGTCCGTGGACGCCCCCGGCGTGGCCGGGGAGTCGGGAATGGCTTCAAAGTACCAATCGCTCCCTTTGCCATGCACGCCGTCTTGCCAGTTATAGGTCGTCTCCTCGTTGCCGCCGCCCCGGTTGGCCGTGAAGTTTAAATCGGACAACTGATTGGAAGGAGCCCAAGCCGTGCCGTAAATCAGGCTGCTGATCGGATGACGGCTGGCGGCGGCATCCACGGTGAGTTGGTTCAAGGCTGGAGGCGGCAACGGGCCGGCCAGCAGAGTAATGTCATCCACGTAAAAAGTCGGGATGCTGTTGTTGCTGAAATTCCAGATATAAAACCCGTCGAAATCCAACTGGTTGGCGATTCCGAGCGTGGCCAGCGGGATGGAGATTTGCTGCCAGACGTTGGTTTTGAGGGTAAAGACATAGGTGGCGCTTTGCAG